>JFJP01039847.1_pt1 | contig 22269 bp, 21 predicted proteins | sample 431651 | NCBI WGS metagenome assembly JFJP01 (sample SAMN02602958, study PRJNA72255) | Microbial mat metagenome, whole genome shotgun sequencing project. | biome: fresh water; feature: sink hole; material: water; isolation source: purple microbial (photo- and chemosynthetic) mats found in...
AAAAAGGAAAATTATTTTAAAACCTACGTTTTTCATGTTTATTTTAATCAATAGTTAAAATACAATAATGCAAATTTAAGCGTTTTATCATCAAAACAATTAAATTAATATATTCTTATCTGACGTTAAATTACTATTTTTGTTACATTCACACCCAAATTAATTTTGATTTAAAAATGAAAAACTATTTTATTATACTGATTTCGCTCATTCTACTTTCTGTTTTTTTTAGTTGTTCGTCAACAAATGCCATTCCAACTATAAAACCAGAACCCTCACAAAACACTCCAATGGCATACAAAACAACCACCTCTTTCATAAGCATGCCTATGGAAGTTTCACTGAAAGAAATCGAAAATCAATTGAACAAAGCCTTGTCTGGATTGATTTATGAAGATACGAATCTTAACGATGATAAAACGGAAATGAAAATTTGGAAAACAGGCACTATAAAATTAATTGAAAAAGATGGAAAAATACAATCTGTTTTACCCTTAAAAATTTGGTCAAAAATAAAATACGGAACGGAGTTCATGGGATTAAACGATACCAGAGAAATCGACTTAAACGGAACCATCACGATGCTTAGTACTGCCAAATTATCTAATTGGAAAATGAATACTAGCTCTGTTATTGAAGATTTTGAATGGAGTGAAAGTCCAACAATATTAGTAGCCGGAAAAAAAGTTCCTATTACCTATATCATTAATCCTACATTATCCATTTTTAAATCGAAAGTGGCAAAGAAAATTGATGATGCTATTGAAAAATCTTGTGATTTTAAACCCTATGTTTTAAATGTTTTAGAAACATTAGGAACACCATTTAAAACAAGTGAACAATATGAAACTTGGTTTAAAATGAATCCGATGGAAGTTTATGTTACTGATGCACAATTGCAAAAAAGTAAAATAAAAATGAATTTAGGATTGAAATGCACCATGCTAACCATGGTTGGACAAGAACCAAAAAATGTTTTCGATAAAGAATCTGTTACTTTTAAACCGGTTACCTCGGTTTCTGACAAAACAACAGCTACGGTGGCGGCAATTTCTACTTATGAAAGCGCTTCACGAATAATAACTAAGAATTTTCAAGGTAAAGAATTTGCTTCTGGAAGCAGAAAAATAATTGTTCAAAAAGTAGATTTATGGAGTAAAGATGGCAAAATGATTATTGCACTTGACATGACAGGAAGTATTAATGGCACTATTTATCTTTCAGGAATTCCAAATTATAATTCGGTTACTAAAGAAATTTATTTTGAGCAAATGGATTATGTATTGAACACTAAAGGGCTTTTAACAAAAACCGCCAATTGGTTATTGCAAGGTGTTATTTTGAGAAAAATTCAAGAAAATTGTCGTTATTCTATAAAAGAAAATTTAGACGAAGGCAAGAAAAGTTTGTTGCCTTACTTGAGCAACTATTCGCCAATGAAAGGAGTTTTTGTAAACGGAACTTTAAACGATTTTGAATTTGAAAAAGTAGAATTAACCAACGAAGCTATCATTGCATTTATAACTACATCGGGCAAATTGAACATTAAAATTGATGGAATGGAGTAGAAATTATAGCGTTTTCTTTTTGGTGTACATTCTATAAACCACTACTCCAACGATACCAACCAAAATATACGGAATTACCATCAGGTAAACAATTCCGTCGTTTACTGCTTCTGCTTTCATGGTATTTCCTTCGCTCTCTAACGAGGCTCTACACATAGCGCATTGGGCTTGTGTATTGAGAGAATAGAAAATAGAAAATAGAACAAAGACTGATTTCCATTTAACTGAAAATTGTCTATTGTCTATACTCTTTACTCTTTTTTCTTCTTTTTTAATTAGCATAATATGGAGAAATCATTAAATAAACAACAACGCCAGTAACTGCTACATACAACCATAATGGAAATGTAATTCTAGCCAGTTTTTTGTGTCTATCAAATTGTTGCGATAAAGCTCTAACGTAAGTAAACAAAACCAAAGGAATTATTATTACTGATAGTGCAATATGTGTTAGTAGAATAAAAAAGTAAACATATCTGATTATGCCTTCACCACCGAACTTAGTTGATTCTGAGGTCATGTGGTAGGCAACATACATCACTAAAAAAATTACGGAACAAGCTATTGCCAAAGTCATTAATTTTTCGTGTAACGAACGATTACCCTTTTTTATTGCTCTAACTGCTAAAACCAACAAAATAGCTGTAACACCATTAATTGAGGCGTAAATTGGTGGTAAGAAAGAAAGTGGCTCCACATTAATTCCAAAATCTTTTAACTTTACAGAAAATAGTATTGCTACAACTATTGGAATTAGTATTGAAACAATAATAATTGGTGTTCTAAATTTTTTTTCTATTGTATTATCCATGATTATTCTTCTAATAATAATTTAATGTCTTCTTTAATTGCTTTCACTCCATCGGCTTCTAACCCATCATAATATAGAATAGGGTTTCCTTGTTTATCTTTTCTACATCTTATTTTACCTTGTTTATCTACAAGTGCAAAAAGTCCGGAATGTTCAAAACCACCATTCACTTTTTTATTTTCTGCTGCATATAGATTGAATCCTTTGTTTGCCAAACTTAAAATATAGTCTTTATTACCTGTTAGAAAATGCCAATTTGGCGATGTTATTCCAAGTTGATTGGCATGTTCTTTTAAAACTTCTGCTGTATCGGTTTCTGGATTTATTGTAATGGAGGCAACACCAAAATTACTTTCTTTAGAAAACTCTTTTTGAATATCCTTCATGTTTTTGTTCATAATGGGACAAATGGAAGGACACGTTGAAAAGAAAAATTCAATTACATACACTTTTCCTAAATAACTTTTATCAGATATTGAAGCGTTGTTTTGATTGGTTAATTCAAACCTTGGAACTGGTCCTATACTAATTAAATCCTCTTCTTTAATAATTTCATTTGAAAGACTCATTCTGTCGTTTTTTACAACAGAGCCTTCTTTAATTCTATTGATGATTTTTGGTATAAAAATAATTCCAAATATTAAAATAATAAATGAAATGCCTATGTAAGATTTATTTTTCATGCTTGTTATATTTTTCTTGAAGCGTTGTGATTTCTTTTTAAAGCTAAGCGATATTCTGCCAAAATAATTTTAACATCATCAATCATTTGGTTGTATAGTTCTGATACCAAAACTGTATTGTAGCCTTCTTTATATTCTGGCTTGCCTTTTTTATCTTGCCCTTTTCTACCTCTAAGGTTTCTCTTTTTGTCTATTATGTAAACATTTGGAGTTCCAAGTTTATCATCCAATTTACCTACTAATTGAAGTTTATTATAAAAGGATTGTATTTGCTGTGGCGAACCAAAAACAAAATTCCATCCTGCTTGGGTCCCTAATTTACTTATGTCCTCTTTTAATGCTTTAACTTGCTCTTGAGTTCCATCTGGAAAAATCATTACCATTTGAAAATCTTTAAAATCTTTATTTCTGGTATAGATTTTTTCATACAAATTAAAAAAACTGCCTTTGCGTTTTTCAACATCAGTACCAATAAAACCTAAAATTGAAATTTTATTGGTGAGCGCTACAGGTTTATTATCTAAAGATTTCCATGTATTTATATCTGGAATATTCTTAGTAATGGTCGGTAGATTAACAAAACTATTTACTCCAGAGGCAAAAAAGAGATAGGTAACAAGTGGAAGAACAAACAATACAAACAGAACAATTTTCTTTTTCATTTTTTTTCATAATTTGAATATACAAAAATAAAAAAAAGGTACGCAATGCGTACCTTTTTATTGAATTAATATAATGTTAAAAATTCCACTTAATAGTAGCATTTTTAAATACCTCAAAAACATAATTACCTTCTACTAAAAGGATGAAAGAAAGATATAAAACTAAGAAAATAACGGTCCAAACAACCGATCTTCTCAATGCTTTTGTTTCGCCCTCCATGTGCATGAAAGCCCACACAATTCCGTAAGCTTTAACTAACGTCAAGATTAAGAATATCCAATTTAAAAGATTAGTTCCTAAAAGATTGGTCATGTGCAAAGGTTCAGGCTTGAAAATACCTAAAATTACTTCTACTATTGTAACAGCAGAAAGAAACCAAAAAACCTTCCAAATTCTACCTGTATTCGATTCGTGTGCGTGTGCCATTATTTTTTTATCTTAAGATTAAACTAAATAGAAGAATGTAAATACAAAAACCCAAACTAAATCGACAAAGTGCCAGTAAAGTCCAACTTTTTCAACCATTTCATAACTTCTTCTTTTTTCATAAGTACCTAGAAGAACATTTATGAAAATAATGATGTTAATGATTACTCCAGAGAATACGTGGAATCCGTGAAAGCCAGTAATAAAAAAGAAGAAATCGGCAAATAACTTACTTCCATATTCATTGTGCTGTAAGTTAGCTCCTTCTACTACCAAATTGGCATCAGCTAATCTTTTTTCAGACTCTGCTCTTGAAAGAATGAATTTATGTTTAGGTTTATTTAGTGATTTATCTTCGTTTAACCCTTGAGCTATTTTAAGAGTTTCTTCACTATTGATAACTTCTGTTCTTACTAATAAGTCTGGACGAGCTTTAAAACCCTCTAAAACTTCATTTACAGAATAAGTTGGCAAAGAGCCTTCTTCCATAAACCATTTTCCTTTTCCTCTTGTAAGTTGTTCTCTTTCTTCTGGTAGTGTAACTGCAAAATCTGCTAAAGCAACTCGTTTTCCTTTGCTATCAACAAATTGTAAAATACTTCCGCCTTTTGTTTCAACAGCACCATACTCCCCATGAATGAAATTTTTCCACTCCCAAGCTTGTGAACCTACGAAGATTAAACCTCCAATAATGGTTAAAAACATGTAGAATGCAACTTTTCCTTGTTTCATTTGGTGTCCAGCATCTACGGCTAGTACCATTGTTACAGATGAAAAGATAAGAATAAAAGTCATCAATGCCACATAATACATTGGCATAGAAACACCGTGAGCAAATGGAAAGTGAGTAAACACCTCATCAGCCAAAGGCCAAGTTTCAATAAATTTAAACCTAGAAAAACCGTAAGCAGCTAAAAAACCAGAAAAGGTTAATGCATCAGAAACGATGAAAAACCACATCATTAATTTTCCGTAACTTGCTCCCAATGGCTCATTATTTCCGCCATCCCATGATTTCCCTACAGTATTTGCAGTAGTAACTGTCGATCCCATAAAAAGTTGTTGTTAAAAAGTTCCCAAATTTACATTTTTTTCTTATTTAAAGAAATATAAAAACAAAAATAAATAAATCCACAAGAAATCAAGAAAGTGCCAATACATTGCACCTAGCTCAATACCAAGAAATTGAGATGAATTGTACTTTTGTTTAAAATGATTATAAATTATAATTAATAATGAAATAATTCCTCCTGCCAAGTGTGCCATGTGCACATAAACCAGTACATATAAGAATGAAATGGTGATAGAACCTGTTCCTCCTACCGGATATAAATGATTTTGAAATAACTGAGCAAAACCTTCAAATTGAAAATATATAAACCCAAATCCCAAGGCAAGCGTTGCTAACAAAAAAAGTGTCGTTGCGCTTCTATTTTCTTTCTTAATAGATTTCTTTGCCAAATGAATGGTTGCACTACAAAGAACAATAATTGCAGTGCTTATAAAAAAAGCAGATGGCATTTGAAAATCTTTGAGCCAATCTGGTCGTGATTTACTTACCACCATAGCACTTGTTAAACCTGCAAACATCATTACCATACTTATCATCGCAAAAATCAACAAGAGCTTATAGGACCTTGCCGTGCGTTCTTTATATTCTTCAGTTGTCATCATGACTATCTTATAAATTTATCTGTTATATATATTATTTGCAATAAAGTGATGTAAGAAACACTCACCAGCATTAGTACTCTAGCTGCTTTTGGTGTTCTTTGTTTGTATAATTTAAACGCATAAATCAGCATCCATAATCCTAAAAGAAAAACAAAAATTGCTGCAATTGGGCTAATAAATAACTGACCGGTAAACCCTAAACAAGGCAATAGTGATGCTACAATTAACCAAAAGGTATACAATATAATTTGTGTTGCCGTTTTAGTATCTCTTTGTCCTGTTGGCAACATAAAAAAACCCGCTTTTTCATAATCTTCATACAAAAACCAACCTATTGCCCAAAAATGAGGAAACTGCCAAAAAAACTGAATCATGAATAATGTTCCTGCTTCAATTCCAAAATTTCCTGTTGCCGCAACCCATCCTAACATGAACGGAATGGCTCCTGGAATAGCACCTACAAAAACCGATAAAGGTGTAACCGTTTTTAATGGCGTATAAGCACTGGTATATAAAAATATTGAAATCGCTCCGAACATTGAAGTCTTCGGATTGATTAAATAGAGTAAAACTAATCCGATTATCGTTAACAAACTGGCTACAAAAATGGCTACATTTGACGACATTCTTCCTGATGGAACCGGACGATTCTTCGTTCTATCCATTAGTGCATCCAAATCTTTTTCTATTACTTGATTAAAAGCATTGGATGCTCCAACCATGCAATATCCTCCAATAATCAACATTATCAATGTTGTCCAACTAAACGGATGGCTTTCATTAAATCCTAACAAATAGCCCGCAATTGAAGAAAACAAAACACTTATTGCTAAACCAGCCTTGGTGATTTCTTTAAAATCTCTAAAGATTGCTTGAAACGAAAGTGTATTTATTGTGGAGTTCAATGGAATTGAAAAATTAATTTTTTAATGGTGCAAAAGTAGTTTATCAAAAAGGATTTGACAAAAAACAAATGATAAAATTGCGTGAAATACAAAAAGCAATTAAATTATCTTCTAAAAATATCTTTAAATTGATATAAAAGACGTTGCAACAAACGTAAATCTTCAGTGATTATTTCTGCAGAACCTGACATTTCCTGTTGGAATAGTATCTTTTTATCATAGGAAGTTTTCAATCCATTGGTTAAAGAAACATCAATTAGTAAATTGCCATCTTTATCTGGTGTGAGCGAAATTGATTTTACTTTTCCTTTAATCATTCCGAATTCTCTATCAGGATAATTTGCCAATCGTATATTGACCTCTTGACCCACTTTTATTTTCCCTGAATTTTGAGCTACAGCTTTAACTTTTCCAATATAATTAGTTTCATTTGATGGTATAATTGCAAAAACATTATCGCCAGAAGTAACCATTTGATTTTCTGACCAAAGTTGCAAAAACGAAACTTTTCCATCAATTGAGGAGCGTAAAACATAGTTGAGTTCCCAATCTTTTATAGCTTTTTTTAATTGGTAGAATGCTTGAGTAACATTTCTATCGAGGTTTATATTTTCTTTACTTTCGTTGATGGTTGTAGTTTTGCTATTTCTGTTCAAATCATTTAAAGATGATTTTAGTTGCGAAATGGTGCTCAACAAACTTTTATAATTTTTTTGAGATTGTAAATATTGAAGGCGTTGTTTTTCTATTTCTTGCGTTGAAATTATGCCTTTTTTATATAAAGTTTCGTAGCGCTCTAAATCGTTTTTTTGAAGTTCTAATTCGCTTTGATTGATGCTTTTTTGTGATTCTAACAAACTTAGTATTTCACGAAGCTGAATAGATTCATAACTCTGCGCTGCGCCCTCAACTTTGTAGGGTTGTAATTTATTATTGAGTTCGTTAACTACATATTCTTTTTGAAAAAGCGCAAACGAACTTTCAATATCGCCTAGTTGTAATGCTTGTGTTTTTTCAAAAGGAAAATCATTTTTTCCGATTACAAAATCATCAAAAATACTTTTTAGCAAAAAAACATCTTTATAATTTGCAGCATTTTCTATAATAGCTAAAGGTGTTTCTTTAGAAACCTCTGCTTTATCTTTTACTAAAATAGCTTCAATTCTACCCGAATTTTTAGCAATTAACTTTTGTGGTGGAATGGCTGTTGTGATGCTAATTTGTGTTGCAATCATATCTGGATATTTTATCATCCATTAAACACCTAGCATCAATATAACAATAGAAAGCACCACCATATTTCCCCAACGAATCATCCAATGCGGCACTCGGGTTAGGATTTCTTGTACTTCTTCGCTGCGAAGTTGGAAGTCGGCAGTGGGAAGTTGGGAGTTTGTTTGTTTGTGATTTGGCATTAGGTTTTAAATATTTTCTTTACAGCAAATTTTAAATCTGGAAACGTTGGACTTTGCAATTTACTGTCAATTATCAATGGTTTTATTCCTATGTATTTATCGTTTTGTAGAACAAAAATGGAAATAGTTTGAATAATTGGATTTACAATCCAATACTCTTGAACTCCATTTTCTTCATATAAATCATATTTAATATCCATTTCTTTCTTTGAATTTCCTGGCGAAAGTATTTCAATTATTAAATCAGGCGCGCCAATGCAGCCTTTATCGTCTAATTTTTTTTCGTCACAAATGACACATAAATCAGGCTGTACAACAGTAATTATTTGATTGTCAGAAGTGCTTTCTTTAAAATTAATCAAACGCACATCAAATGGTGCTGCAAACATATTACAGCTCTTATTTTTAAAAACCCTATCTATTTCTCGAATTAAATCCCATGAAATAGTTTGGTGATTTCTACTTGGAGCAGGGCTCATTTTAAAAATTTTTCCTTTAATGAGTTCTACTCTATCTTTAAACTGCCACAATAAATAATCAGCATAGGTATAACTTCCTTTTAAATTTAATTGTTTTATGTTAGTGATTATAGTTCCCATTGATAAAAATTTGATAATTAATTACAAAATTACAATTTATTCGATTGCAAAAATCAATTTCAAAAATCAATTTCAATTTCAAAAATCAATTTCAATTTCAAAAATCAATTTCAATTTCAAAAATCAATTTCAATTTCAAAAATCAAAAATCGTTAATTTTCCAACTCCCATCTTCCAACTCCCATCTTCCAACTCCCATCTTCCAACCTCCAACCTCCATCTTCCATCATCCATCTTCCATCTTCCAACTTCCATCTTCCAACTTCCATCTTCCAACTTCCAACTTCCATCTTCCAACTCCCATCTTCCAACTCCCATCTTCCAACTACTTTCCCAACTGCAATTGATTTCTAACCAATTCATAATAACTTCCTTTCAGGTCAACCAATTCTTTGTGGTTACCAATTTCAACAATTTTTCCTTTTTCTAAAACTACTATTTGATCGGCATTCATAACGGTACTTAATCGGTGCGCAATTACAACAACCGTCTTCTCTTTAAAGAAAACATCTAATTTTTGCATGATTTCTTTTTCATTATTGGCATCGAGTGCCGATGTTGCTTCGTCAAAAAACAACATCTCAGGATTTTTATAAACGGCTCTTGCAATTAATAATCTTTGTTTTTGACCTGTACTCATGCCCACGCCTTCCATTCCTATTTTGGTATTATAACCCAACGGATAATCTTCTATAAATGTTTTAATATTAGCAACATCTGCCGCATAAGCGAGTTTTTCTTTGTTAATGATATCTACTCCAACGGCAATATTGTTGGCAATAGTATCACTAAAAATATAGCCTTCTTGCATTACAGAACCAACGTGATAACGCCACGATTTTTGCGATAATCTTGACAAAGGTGTTTTATTGATTAAAACTTCGCCCGAATTGGGTTCGTAAAATTTCAACAATAATTTCATTAAAGTCGTTTTTCCGCTACCGCTTGTTCCTACAATTGCTGTAATTTTATTGGCAGGAATAGTCAAATTCAAATTTTCTAAAACAGTAACATCAGAACCAATATATCTAAAAGATAACTCTTTAATTACAATATCGGCATCTTGTGGAATGTCGTGAATTTTTTCATCCTCGTTTTGTGTTTCGGGTTGTTTATAGAATGGGAAGTTACTCATCAGTCAATAGTACTGTTTTTTCTAGTATTTTGTTATTTTCTGATGTTTTAATTTTTATTAAATACTTACCAATTGGCAAATAGACTTTAATTGAGTTTGATTTTGGCTTAGATAATAAGTTAACAATAGGCAATGTTAAAGATTTTAACTTTTCATATTCATAAAAATTAAAAACCTCAATTAATAGTTCATTATTTTTGTACTTTTTAATCTCTTTACCTTTTAAAGTAACACTTTCAAATTTACTATTTGGATATACTTTTTTTAAATCAACTTTGATATTGTTAATTAAAAAATAATCAGCACTAGATTTAATAATTGTATCATTTATAAAATAATTTTTAGGAATCAATACTATTTCATCATTAGTGTCTGCAAAAATTCTGGCTTGATTTATTGTTATTGGATTTACCTTAGAAATCTCTTTAAAATATTCTGCCATCCATTTTTTCCCTCTACTTGATTTTTCTAGGTGCGATTTACCTACATAAACAAAAATTTTGGCTTTTGGGTCATCTTGCAAGATTTTATAAATGTTTTTGGCTTGACCTATCTCTCTATCAACACTATCATCTTGGTTTTCATGCCCTAAAATAGTAAATCCAAGCTCTTTTGCTCTTCTTAAAAAGTGCCCAAAATAAGGCTCAGAAGTATAAAAACCATTATTATGATTCGGGAATAAATTATTTTTTTTATCATTCGAAAATGCTTCAAGGGATAAATAATTATATCCATTTTGCTTTAAAACATCAAGTAATTGCATAGCAAATAATCTATGTTTTGGATAATAATGGTCTTCATTCAACATAATGACACTATTATTTTTTGCAACTAGGCTAATTTCATCAAAAATCTTGTTGTTTTTAAAAACATCATTATTTTGGTATATTTTCTTTATGGTTTCATTAAAGTAGGCTTTTCTCTTTTTTTCATAATCTAGAAGAAATGAATTATATTCAGGATTATTCGATAAAAAAGAATTAGATGTTGCTATAAACTCAGTTTTCAAGCTATTAATTTCTTTATACTTTTTGTCTTCTAATGGTGCTGACTTTAAATTTTCACGTGCTTGTAAATAGTTATGATTTCCATTTGTTGAACTTTGAAAAATTTTAAAATAGGACAATTTCTTTTTGTTAAATAATCCTATGTCCATTTTTGAAAAGGCTCCTTTAATTATATTGTTTGTGAAAATTAAGTCATTTTCATATCCCTTAACTAAAACTGTGATTTTTGTGTCTTTTTTTTGTTTTTCAATAATTGTGATGTCATTAATTGTATCCTTCATTATAATTCTCTCGTAAATTGTTGTATCATTTGTAGGATTTAGTTTATCATAAAAAAAGAAAAACTTATAATTATTGCTAGTTGAATTAAAAGACAAAAATAGTTTGTCAATTGTTAAATTTTTTATATTATTAATTCCACATCGTCTAAACTCTCTACGTATTTTATGATTTTTAGTTTTACTTAAATTTTCAATATCTATAGAGCCCCAAAAATCAAAGTCTACTTTTATGGAGTCATTGTATATATAAGCATTGAATAACTCATCACTTATATGATAATTACGTTTTATTATTTCTTGATTTAATCTATTTGTGCTACTACAACTTATTATTAGAATTAAATTAAATATCATTAACAATTTAAGCAATCCATTCATTTTTATATGGATCATAATTACATTTAATTTCTCTTTCATAAAAAACACTGTCTTTATTGATTGACTTAATTGGTATGCTAAAATCTGTACAAATATATCTAAATTCACAATCTTTGCATACTTCGATTTTGTCTTTATTTAAATTCCAAAAATCAAGAACATCGGTATTTTCAACAATAGATTTTATATCGAAATTTGTTATGTGTCCATAAATTTCTTTATCAATAATTGATTTTTTTTATATTTCCATTGTGAAAACCCAAAAAGAAACTGATGCAAAAACAGCAACTTTAAATGCTATAAAACAAGGGTTTGAAGAAATGAAATTGATTAAACAAGGAAAATTAAAGACTACCTCTTTAAACGACTTCTTAGATGAGTTATAGTGTTGAACTTACAGATAATTTTAAAAAAGAAGCAAAAAAATTAATAAAAAAGTAGGCGTCTTTGAAAGAAGAGATTAAAGATCTTGGTCAATCACTTGCAGAAAATCCGAAACAAGGTACTTCGTTAGGCAATAATGTTTACAAAATAAGACTTTCAATTGCCTCAAAACAAAAAGGTAATACCATAAACTTTTGGACTATTTTATAAACATTATTGGTATTACGTCATTATTACCAAAGATTCTGATTTTAGAGATAGTTTCTTTATAAATCATTCTCCAAAAAAGCTTATAAAAGTAAATTTAGGAAATATTTCAAACATTGAATTAATCAGAATCATTACTGAAAACATTCAAAAATTTGAACAAGTTTCACAAAAACATTCAAATTTCATTATTGAAGTGGATGTTGAAAACAGTAATTATATAACTTTGGAATAAAAAACCCTCCTAATAATCAAAATACCAATTAAAAATATCGCATCTCAAACCTAGAGAAAACCAAGTGGTACTTTGTTTTTTCAAAACATCGGTTTCTACTGTTGGACTAAAATTTCTGTAAATAACACTTCCTCAAACCTAGAGAAAACCAAGTGGTACTTTGTTTTTTCAAAACATCGGTTTCTACTGTTGGACTAAAATTTCTGTAAATAACACTTCCAAAGGCTTTTAAATTGGTAGCTGGGTTTATTAAATAACCGGCTTGTAAATCGGCGATTACGATATTAGTTTTATTTCCTTGTCCTACAGTAACTCCTGTGTCAAAAGCTCTGTTATCATTATAGCTAAGGTAAATATTTCCTCCATAATTTTGAGTAGCGTCAAAATCAAAACCTCTCACACCCATGGTTAGTTTGGCATCTGCAAAATATCTTCCTTTGTGGTAACGCGCAATAGCAATTAATTCTTTTGCATTTCCACCCCATTGATGTCCAAGGCTTTGGTTGCTGTTTCCGTAATTGGTTAAGGCATCGCTATGCGAATAAACGTAAGGTCTAATATGGTTGTACTCTAGTTGCACCATCAGATTTTCTATGTTAAACGCATGGAAATATTTTGCTCCAATTTGGTAGGCAAACTTGTTTTTCCAGCTTTTATTAGCCTCTTTTATTTCATTAAAGGAGAATTCATCAATTAGAAATTGTCCGTAGAAATTAATTTGATTGTTCCATTTGTACTTAGTAGTTAAACCCAATAAGGCATTTCCGCTTTTTGAAGATGATGCAAACTCAACGGCTCGATAAAAGATAATTGGATTTGCAAAACTCATATCAAATCCTCTATCGTTTTGTTTAGACCAAACTACCGATTCGAAGAAACCTAAATTGAATTTTTTGGTCACATTCCAACTTAGATAATGGTTTGCCACAAACTTTGTTGCATAGGTTCCGTCAACAGTGGCGTCATTTCTAACATCTTTCATCCACATATAGTTGTTGGTATATTTCGTCATTTCTAACATCTTTCATCCACATATAGTTGTTGGTATATTTAATTTTCCAGAAGGTAGTGTTTATTTTAAAATAAGGAACAGGACTCACGCCATCTGTTAAAAACAGCGAACGATAGCCATCGCCTAAAAAATTTCTTCCGTAACCCAATTGCAAATCGAAAAATTTACTTGGTGCAAAAGTTAAGTTTGCTTCCGCCATAGGAAAATCAAAAGCGTCTGATTTGAATTCTTTTGCAATTCCAATTCCTGGAATGATTGCCGGATTTCCTCCTGAAGGTTTTATGGAAACGGCATAATTATTAAAATAATCGGCAAAACGACCTTGACTTTCAAAAATGGTTGTGGTAAAGTTTAATTGACTTCCTAAACCTCCTCGCACTTGAATTCCGCGAGTATTTACATAAGTATAATCAGCAACACTTGGGTCACTTTTACCCATTTGCAAATCGAAAATAGGATTCATGGTAAACCAATAATCCTCTCCTTGAATGGCAACTGTATTTTCATTCCAAAGCTTTTTTCCCCACCATGAAGTTTTGTTCTTCAATAGCTTTTGATTTGCTGCTTCTAGATTATAATATTTAGAAACTTCTGCATACGTATAGGGTTTGGATGCAGTATGATTATTACTACCCACTTGATTCATAGCCGGATCGAATTGTGCATAAAAACTGTGTGACAATGGAATACTTAAATGACTTTGAAACTGTGGATTGTTGAATTTTTTATATACGATACTATCAAACTCTGTAAGTTCTTTATTTTTATCTTTTGGTGAATAAATAGTAGTTGGCTTGCTAGCCTCAATTTCTTTCTCCTTTTCAGCTTGAATTGCTGAAGCACTTTGAAGTGGAATTGCTATTTTGATAGTATATTTAGTATACGTTGGTTTTCCGTTATACGTTGGTGGACTCACTTTTGGCATAGCCGCAAAAACTCGTTTGCTTTCTTTAACTAAATCTTCATCGTTAGCATCTACATATTGCACTTTAAACGTTCCTGTATCATCTACCTCAAACAAGACTTTGATACTTCCTTTATAGTTGTTGTCTTTTAACTTAGTTGGCACTTGAAAATTAGTATAAACAAAATTTTGCACTTCAGTATTGAAACAATTTTCAAGGTCTTTAGCTTGTAATTTCTCGCAGTTTGGAAAAATTGGCATTTGCTCACTTCCGTTTTGAGCGGTAACTAATAATGTATTTAAAAGTAAAAAAGCTATTGTTATTTTAGTAAACATCCTATTTTGAATATAATTTAGTAATCGCTGTTTGTTGTATGTCCGTTGGCAATGGCTTTGGCAGATGATGTTCCAATTCTCTTCACTCCAAGATTAATCATTTCAACTGCTTCATCATAGGTTCTAACGCCACCTGCTGCTTTTATAGAGAGCGGCGAACCATTTTCTAACATCAGTATTATGGTTGGTACTGTAGCGCCATTTGGCAAACCGTGTTCTGTTTTGTAAAAACCTGTTGATGATTTTACATAAACCGAATGATACTGTTCTTCTTTAAAATTAGACATCACAACCTTCTTAATCAAAGAAGAAATTTGGATAATTTGGTCGTTACTTAATGCTGCCACTTCAATAATCCATTTTACTATTTTGTGATGTTCCAATCCAAGTTTAGTGCCTTCTAGAACTTCTTTTTTTACAAGATCTATTTCACCTCTTTTGAAAGCTTGATAGTTGCACACAAAATCTAAATCGTCGGCACCCTCTTCAATAGCTTTTCTAGCTTCGGCAAGTTTTTCTTCTAATGAATACGTTCCTTCATGAAAACCAATTACAGTTCCTATGGTTACTTTTGAATGAGCTTCTGAAATCATTTTTTTAGCCATAGCCACCCTATCAGGACGAATCATAACAAGTTTAAAACCTTCATCAATAGCTTCTTGAATGAATCCTTGAACTACTTTGGTGTTTTCTTCAACAGAATGGCCGGCTTGTTCGGGTGTTTTTAGATAAGTAGCATCTAAATAGTTTTTGATGTTCATTTTCTTGATTATTACAAACGATAAAGGTACAAAAAAACTGTATCTAATTTATTGGTGGTAAAAATAGAAAATATTGAAGGAATGATGACTTTTTGGTTACATAAACTTCTATAACTAAACAACAAAACCACTCAACGAGTGGTTTTGTTGTTAACTATTTTAGTAATTATTAGCAATCCTACTAGAGCTCCTGCGGTGTTGGCTAATAAATCAAGTACATCAGCTGTTCTTGTTGTGGTGAATAATTTTTGACAAATTTCCATTGCTATTCCGTAGCCCATTGCTGCAAACAAAATATTATAATTGTATTTTTTTTGTTTGAAAAACAACGACCACAATAGTACAAACATCATATAAAATGTAAAATGAATGAGTTTGTCTTTATAAGGTACTTTTATGTTGCTACTAACATCTTCAAATGTAGCCAAACTCAAAAATGTGACTATTAGAGTCCATAGTAGGGCTAGAAAGAAAAATATTTTTTTATTAAGCACCAATCAAACTTTTGTATGCTTCGCTATCTAATAATTCGTCCCATTGAGAAACATCAGATACTTTTACTTTTACCATCCATCCTGAGCCATAAGGATCAGAATTTACCGTTTCTGGGTTACGCTCCAAGTCTTGGTTGAATTCGATAATTTCACCAGACATTGGTAAAAATAAATCAGAAACTGTTTTTACAGCTTCAACAGTGCCAAAAACCTCATCTTTTTCGAGTGTTTGGTCTAGTGTTTCAACTTCAACATAAACGATATCACCTAGTTCGCTTTGAGCGAAATGTGTAATTCCGATAGTTGCTACATCGCCATCCATAGAAACCCATTCGTGGTCTTTTGTGTATTTTAAATTAGTTGGTATGCTCATTTTGTTTGTAAGTTTAAATTCGGGTCAAATGTATAGTTTATTCTTAAATTTTTAAAATGATTTTTATCAGTCTTTCAATTAATTTCCAAAGTTGTATCTTAAAGTAAATCCGCCTCTGATATTTGTCAATGGGAATGAAGTTGAAATTACTGCTTTAGAAAACGAATGATCGTAATAGAAAATGGCTGTTAGGTTTTTACTAAATGAATAATCGGCTGTTAATCTTGCTGACCATATATTTTGTCCACCTCCTAGTTGATTGTTTTCATAATCTAAATAACGAACAATGGTTTTATTGTTTCTATAAGAGAAATCTATTTTCAAATTGATATCGCTTTTTATAACTCCAGATGGATTATCAGCTAATTTGGTTGAAAAAATTACATCTTTAAAACGATAACCAGTTCCAATTATATATTCTATACCTTTTACTTCTGTCAATAGATTATTATCGAAACTTAAAGATAAGGCTCTGTCTTTTTTCATTTCAGCTAAAAACTTAAACGAACTTTTAGTTTCTAAGTCTAAACGAATTAAAGGATTAAATTGTTCTACTAAATTCACATTTCCAACAAGCGTTTTTTCATATAAATTCCCATTTAGTGGATTGATACCTTGCTGATAATCTAAATTAGAGCGGAAGGAATTGATAGTATAAGAGGCTTTATAATTGTGTTGTAAAGAAAAACGTTTAAATTTTTCTTTAAAGAATTTATAACGCATTAAACCATTATATTTAATATTCCAGTTAGGTATTGGAATGTTGCGAAATGGAGAAAAAGAAACGTTTCCTGCTGCTTCACCTTTTTTGTGATCTTTTATTCCAAACCCTGTATAGGCTGCTAAAAAAGCTGGCACTAAAACCGATTGACTGTTTTTGCCAAACCCTACAGGATAACCTTCAGCATCTAATGGATAGGAGTTAGAACCATAATAACTAGAAGCCAATCTTTGTGCAACAATTATTCGATTACCTCTAAAATCGTTAAAAGCTGCTGACTCAATCTCGTCGCTTACTTTAAACGCATTTTTTATCATTACTGTAGATATGGCAAAATTTCCTGTGCTGTATGGCGATCTTGAATTGTATGTTCCATCAGAAGAAACGTCATATTGTTCAGAGAAATTATTAGCATAGGTTCTGTTGGCACTCAAGTCTATTTTAAAATCGGGAAACAAATCAACATTAGCCGTAAAATCTAATGTTCTAGTTAGAATTTGCGTGTAATTTAAATTAAATTCTGGATAGGAAGTTAACCAACCATTTTTAGCCGCTTCAAAGCGAATATCATCTTGCGAACCAAAAGCAAATCCCAAAGAAGGTTTTGCTGTTCCAAAGAAACCAATGCTTGGAAGGAAACCAGGCAATGCGGTTGCTTGATTTTCGGTGTAATTGATTTGAATGTTTTTCACACTAGTTAAAACCCCTATTAAACCATCTACAAAAAGATTGCTAGTTTTAGCTGGAGTAGCGGCTTGACTGGTAATTTTTTGCCCTGGTTTTGGCGGACCAGCTTGTGTTGTTTTAGTTTGTTTTTTGGTTTTATTCAATCCTAAATACTTGTAAAAAGTTTCCATATTGAATTGCGTGTTCAATTTATGAGAACCTGCATTTTGAATGGTATTTCCAAGACTGTATTCCACTCCGTTAGAAATAACAGATGAAAATGCCAAAGAGGAACGTTGCCAACTGTAATTTCCTGTATAGGTATAACTAGACTTTACAAAACTCAAGAATGGAATTTTGTTTAATGGCAATTCATAGTTAACGGTTAATTGCTGGTTATGTTGATTTGGCGAACCAATATTCCAATAATCGGTCCAAATGGTATAAGAATTATCTGGAACATTGTTTTCGTCCATGTAATTTCTTACTATATTATTGGAAGTAGCATTAAAATTAAGTTTCAACGATTTCGTTAGGTTATAATTAAATCCATATTGATAATTGAACAAGAAATTTCTTTGATATAAAGCGTCCAAACCAAGTCCTTCAACATCTACTAATCTAAATTGTTGTCTGTTGTATTGACGGATAATATTTGAACTGAAAGACACATTTGCAGGTAAATAATTGAAATTAAAATCGCTCAACAATTTCCAATAGCTACTTTTCTTGAATGCTTTTACTTTTTTGAAAGGTTCAATGGGTTTAGATTGGAATGCGTATGTATAATCAGCAGTAGTGTTTACTTTTTGATCTGTGAAATTTTCTAATTCATAACTATGTCGGTCAACTTGATTGTATGAATAAGAAAGCGTCAAGTTTTCTGGATCGAAGAAATGGGGTTTTTGTTTTTCGCTACGTTCTTTTTTTACACCAATAAAGTTGATGCTTTTTCTCTTAGTATAATCAATTGCTCTATTTTTAATATTGCGTTTTTCTGCTTCATCAGCCGTTACATCAATTAATTGTTGCAATTCGATATCTTGGTTGAATGGGTCGTATTTAGGCGTAATAAACTCTTCGCCAATGGCATAATTGAATGGTAAATTAATACCCCATTTTTTAGGTAAAAGTTTACCCAAACTCATATTGGTTACCACATTATATTGTAAAATATCTTCTCGACTTCTTTCGTTTGGACCTTGTTCTAAAGTTCCAAAACCAATGGTGCTCATTTTACCAGTTGCAGAAACATTGGCAAAATCGGCAAGATTACCATCTAAATTGGCAACTGCAGCCATACCACCTTTGTTGTCCATTTCGGCTAGACGAAGTTCATTGAACCATACTTCGCCTTTAATACGTCTCGGATTTAATGGATGCTGTGGCGTGTTTAAATCGTCGGTTTGGTTTTTTACCCCAACCATCAACGTTCTTACTAATCCGAAATTAGGGTTTCCTCTAATACCAATTTTAAGTTTGTTTACTTTTCCTGATGCTGAAGGATTCATGTCTGGATCATCTTCATTTCTATAGAAAATTTCGCCGGGTGTGTAAACATGGTTTAAAGCTAAGATTTTTAGCTTTGTTAATAATTCTGTAGAAATATCGATTCTATTAGATTCTGGCCAAACGCCTTCTGGTGAAGGATCACCAAATTGCGTTTTCTTTAACGGAATTTCAACTTGATAAAAGTTTTCTGTAAAGTCATTTCCAAAACGAATAAACCCAACCATTTCGTCATCTTTTAAATCGACATCACCATCCGTTGGAGCTTCTGCGTGAAGAAACATTTTTAGTTTTTTAAACTGACGCATATCTACATTTACATTTTTGAAAACTGCTCTTGAATCGCCTGGTTCTAGACCATCACCATCAATACGTAAAGCTAATGATTGCTCGTTTTGTGGGATTAATGTATTGTTAAAATACAGTTCTTCCAATTGAACTCCGGGAGGTGTTACATAATGAATTGGCAATCTATCTCCGTTTTCTTGAATGTTTACTGCTTGAGAGTCGAAGTCGGTACCATCATCAGAGGTATCGGTATCATTTGGGTCTAGTGTGTTTTCAAATCTTCTCCATTCGCCACGGACTAAATCTAAAGAGCCAAAACGCAACGTCACCTGACTTGTAAAACCTGTCATAAACAATCTCATAAATCGTATGGAACGAAAATCTGAAATGCTTCCTACCGTGTTATCGGGTTGAGATATTGGTATTTTAAACTGAATCCATCTTGCTTGGGCAGTCTCGCCATTAGGCAATGTAAATGGGGGTATTTCTCTTACATCGGTTACGTATTTAGAACCAACAGCCATACCTGGTTTTATTTCAATACCATATTCATAGTAAGCATTAATGGTATTCATAGTATTGTCTCTATTGATGTCTTCAACATCTGGAACGGTTGTAGAACCACGATTGGTATCGGTTACATCTATAGGAGAATTGCCTTCTGTGCCATTATAATTTTTATAACGGTCAAAAATAGTTCCAGTAGTATTTAAGAAATAGGTATAATTATCTACTGCAGGATCGGCAAAAGAGGAGAAGGCAGGAAACTTTGTGGCTTCCTGCGCATCGTTCAATCCATTAAACCCAACATCTTGTGCGGTTCTATTTCCTCCATCGTTATCAAAAGCATAGATTAATGATTGTGAAGCGGGTACATCTCCCCAAAGCGGTTGCGGATTAACCACTATTTGATTATTACCAACTCCATTTTCATAGAATTTTCTTCCGTCTTTAAGTACGTCTTCTGATATTTCACCAAGGTTTATATACACTTTACCAACATTTGTTGGAGCCGTTTCAATTGGTCTGCCTGGAGCCGTAAAATAAGGATCTAGCATCCAAAATTGAATATATTCTACATTAGACTGTTCAAAATTGGTTGAATTTAAAGCACGAACTATTCCGCCAAAATTATCTGCTGGATTGGGTAGCGTATTGTCAGGTGCTGTTGCTGTATTAAAATTGTATGGACCACGTTCGTTTGGAAAATACGTTAAATCTAACGTATTTACTACTTGCGTTTGTCCTTGAGCAATTACTGTATTGGGAAATAACTCTTGACTTAAAATTCTTCTAGTTGCATTTAACGACAAATCATCTTCAGAAATCCCTGATGGTCTTTGGGTATAAAAAATGGGGTCAATAGAATACCAAGCTAATCTAGCTCTTTTAAAACCATAACTTAAATCATTGGAAGTTCCACCAAAATCTGGATAACTTGGCAGCACTCCAGTGGTTGGTTTTTCTGGTGTAGAAGACAAGTACCAAGAAAAAGGCGATTTTAAATCGATGGTTGATTGTGAACCTTCAAAATCGTCAACATATATGGTTGCTTCACCTTCAAAACGATCGGCTTTTGGAGAATTGGGTTGCAAGTAGGCAACTTCACCCCTAAAAGAAACCACCGAAGGCACATCGGTATCTAGGTTTGGAAGTTTATTTACCAATCTAGTTAAGAAAGGTACTTCGGCAGAATAAGCAGTATTAATTCCGTAAATAGAATTGTTTACCGATTCTTGTCCGTAATTCGATTTTTGAGTAAAAGGTCTTTCTGACATTTTTAAGAAGGTAGCTCCTAAAATAAATTTTTCAGAAAATTTATGTTCCACATTGAAACCAAAGAAACGTCTTGTTTGTTGTCCGAAAACAGAGTTATTTTCTACAGAAACTTCAATTGGAGTATTAGAAGCTGATAGTGCCGGATCAAGAATTTGCACTCTACCTGCTTGATAATTTACGGTATAATCTACCCCTTCAACCAAAACCCTTCCGCCAGCGGTTACTACAACAGAACCTTTGGGTACATTGAAAGCGCCTATCGGGATGCCATCGCCACCAGACGATTTGAATTTACCTCTAAGTTGAAACTTATTTTTCTCGCTATCTTGTAAAGCCGCTGCTTGCGTGCTTTTGTATAAGGTTCTAAAAACGTATTTTGCTTGATTGGCGTTGTAAACTACGGTTGGGTCTCCGTTGTAATCTTCTGCTAAACCCGTTCTTAATTTTTCAAATAAATACTTACCAAAAGGTTCTACAGAGGTAAAAATTAATCTCCCATTTTGCTGATCTACGGTTAATCCTGGAATAAAATCGAAGAATCCGTCACCGCCGTTTTGTGGGTCGTTGTTATAATTTAATTGGTCAACACCAAAAACTTTCAACAAAGGCGTTTGTTCAACTCCAGCAGGAAGTGGCGAAGTAGTATTGGCTTGTGTAATGTAGTTCAATGGTGATGGATCGGTATATAAGATATTGAATTTGAAATCTTCTTTTTGCAATTGATAGCCACCCGGAATTTGATAAATGTTTTTCATCATCAATCCCCAAATTGGTTTTTGAACATTGGTCAAACTACTTTTAAGCATTTTCAAGATCAATGCTTGTGATGATGGCACACCATTAGGGTCAACTTGTGTTGCTTCTACACCATCATTACCAAACTCCCCTACTTGATATACTTGATCTCCAATAGTATATTGATAAGCTACAGCAAGAACTTCGTCATTAGCCAAACGCTGTTGCAAAGAGATATAACCTAATTGTGGATGATACGTAAACTCGTTTGGAGCAAGCTTTCTAGCATTTTCAAGTTTTGAATAATCGGTTCCTTCACT
>JFJP01038735.1_pt1 | contig 22262 bp, 13 predicted proteins | sample 431651 | NCBI WGS metagenome assembly JFJP01 (sample SAMN02602958, study PRJNA72255) | Microbial mat metagenome, whole genome shotgun sequencing project. | biome: fresh water; feature: sink hole; material: water; isolation source: purple microbial (photo- and chemosynthetic) mats found in...
CAGATCGTATTTACAGGGTAGCTTCTCATATTATAGAAACCGATGATGAGTTTACATGGATTATTGCTCAGATTCCTTTTGGGCCACAAGTAGTTCAGGATTACCCTGAAGTTGAGCATTCAGTAAGATTTATTGATGCAGGCCGACAGCTATATAAATATGAAGATAAAGAGTTTTACGAAGAAAAATTCTTCTTTGCCGATTCCAATGTTTTTGATGTGTTTACGTATGAATTTATTAAAGGTGACCCAAAAAATGCATTAATGGAACCAAATGCAATTGTTTTAACAGAAACGGTTGCAGCAAAATATTTTGGTCAGGAAGATCCGATTAATAAAGCTCTTGTTACAGGTGAAGATAGTTACAAAGTAACAGCCGTAATTAAAGATGTTCCATTTAATTCTCATTTTCGTTTTGATGGTTTAATGTCAAGACGTAGTTTGCCTCAACAATTTGGTAATTGGGGAAATTTTGGTGTATTTACCTATTTATTATTGCCTGAGACTGTCAATTATAAAGACTTCGAAGCAAAAATACAGGGGATGTATTCAAAATATATGGCTTCTATTTTTGAGAATTTGGGTATTAAAATAAACTATGTGCTCGAGCCGATTACTGACATTCACTTAAAATCGACAAATGATCAGGAGCCTGAACCTACAGGAAGCATTGCTTATGTTTATATTTTTGCTGTTGTGGCCTTGTTCTTGATATTAATTGCCGCTATGAATTACATGAATCTTGCTACTGCACGTTCGACAAAGCGTGCTCGAGAAGTTGGATTAAGAAAAGTGGTTGGATCGAACAGAGGTAGTTTGATTTTTCAGTTTATTACCGAATCTACAGTATTTACAATTATTGCGCTTATTTTTAGTGGTATTTTGTTGGTTATACTATTACCCTATTTTAATCAATTGGCAGGTAAAAATTTCGATTTGCATGTTATTTATAGCCCTGTTATTTTATTGAGTTTATTAGCAGTAATTATTGTTGTAGGAATTTTTGGGGGCAGCTATCCTGCATTTTACTTGTCTCGCTTTAGTCCGCTAACGGTAATGAAAGGTGAAATTACAAAAGGATCATCAGGTAGTTTATTCCGTAAAGTTCTTGTCGTGATTCAGTTTATTATTTCAGTTGCAATGATTGTTTCTACACTGGTGGTCTTTAAACAATTAAACTATCTGAAAACCAAAGATCTAGGCTATGATATGAATAATGTAATCAGTTTAGAATTTTCAACTCGCGAGATGGTCGAGAAATACCCAGTTTTGAAACAAGCCTTGCTTGAAAATCCAAACATTAAATTTGTTGGCTCTACAAGTACAGGTGTTGGCGAAGGATCTGGTAAGGTTCTTATGAACGTTGAAACAGATGAGGGAATGCAGCAACGTGGTGTTAATTTTGCAGCTGTTGATCACGACTTTGTCGAAACATTAGGAATTACTATATTAAAAGGTAGAGATTTTCAGGAAGATATGCCTTCAGATACCTTATTAGGAGTGATTGTAAATGAATCAATGGCTGCTCGTTTAAACTGGAAAGAACCATTGGGTAAACGTGTTGAGATACAGGGCCGGGATGGACGTGATTTTTTAAGAGCTACAGTAGTTGGTTTAATGAAAGATTATCATCAAACAGGAATGTATAGCGAGATACAAACTTTCTTGTTGTTTTACAGAGTAAACAACAGAATTGTATATGCTAAATTAAAAGATGAAAATGTACAAGAAACTATTAAGTATATAGAAAAACGTTGGACAGAAATTTTCCCAAATCAACCATTTACCTATACATTTTTATCTGATCGCTTTAGTGATCAATTTAGCGCCGATGAAAAACGAGGATTTATTTTTACCTTATTTACCGTATTAGCCATTTTAATAGCTTGCCTTGGATTATTTGGTTTGGCTTCGTACACTGTAGAGCAACGCACCAAAGAAATTGGTATTCGAAAAGTAGTTGGAGCAAGTGAAAGTACTATTGTAAAATTAATTACTAAAGAGTTTTTAATTCTTGTGGTTATATCTATGATAATTGCTTTTCCTCTTGCGTTTTATTTTATGCGCGATTGGTTACAGCAATTTGTTTATCGCACAAACCTGGGATTATTTATATTTATTTTAGCAGGATTGATAACTATAGCGATTACATTTATTACTATAAGTTACCAAGCCTTGAAAGCGGCTAATACAAACCCTGCTGAATCATTGAGAACTGAATAATTATTGTTTGTAAAATTACTATATAAATGTAGAAGATCCTCCCAAGAGTAGTTCAATAAGTAAAAACACTTCGACAGCTCAGTGTGACAAACTAAAAACCATTTTATAGTCATCTTGGGCTTGTCGAAAGATAAATGACAATGATTTTTGGCATCCTCTTGATTTTTTCATCAATATTGTCAGTTCATTTTAATACCTTTGTTGCTTAATCTATCCCGATTTTTATGTATAAAGACAACGATAAATCCAAATCAAACAAAGGCAAAGCGAAACAAACAGTTTTGAAAGTCACGGAGCCTTCAGAATTGCTTACTTTTTTGATTTCAAAGCTTGAAGGTAAAAGCAGAAATAGTATAAAATCGCTGCTATCGCACCGACAGATTACAATTAATTATAAAATTGTTACTCAGTTTGATCATCCGCTGGAACCGGGTCAGGAAGTGCTGGTAAACTTTACTCCGGTTAAAGAAGATAATCGCTTTTTTGGTTTAAAGATTGTGTTCGAAGATCCATATTTGGTGGTTATTGAGAAAAAATCGGGATTACTCTCAATTGGTACCGACAAGGAACGCGAAAAAACTGCATATACTATTTTAAGCGATCAGGTTAAAAAAGAAAACCCACGAAATAAAATATTTGTTATTCATCGCCTCGATAGAGATACTTCAGGGTTGATGATGTTCGCGAAAAGCATGGATATCCAGGAGAAAGTTCAGAAAACCTGGGACGAAACAGTGCTTGATCGTATTTATGTTGCATTGGTCGAAGGCAGTGTGGAGAAAGAGGAAGGAACCATTACTTCGTGGCTAAAAGAGAGTGTGGCCTTAAAAATGCATTCTACGCCATATGACAATGGAGGACAAAAAGCAATAACACATTACAAAGTAATTGAGAAAAATAGATATTATTCTTTGCTCGAGGTAAAACTCGAAACAGGACGTAAAAATCAGATACGGGTTCATCTTCAGGACATAGGTCATCCAGTAGTGGGGGATAAAAAATACGGGTCAAAACAAAATCCCATTGGTAGGGTTGGTTTGCATGCAAGAGTTTTGTCATTTATGCATCCTATAACAGGTAAAATTGTTCGGTTCGAAACCAATGTTCCTCGTAAATTTCTAAGTGTATTTGGAAATTAAGAATTCATTTCAATAATATTCATTGCAGCCTTTATTCCATCGGCCCCGCTTGAAATTATTCCACCTGCATATCCGCTGCCTTCTCCAACAATGAAAAGATTCTCGAATCCAGTAACTGCATGGTTTTCTTCTCTTAATACCTGTATGGGCGAAGATGTTTTACTTTCCAATCCAATGATATTTCCAGTTTCAAAGCCTTTTATTTTTCTGCAAAAATCCTGTAAACCTTTACGCATTGAGTTACTCACCTCTTCGGGTAACATTTCCCATAAATCGGCCGGTTTTAGTCCAAGAGGATAACTTGTTAGAGCACTTTTCTTCGGTTCCTTTTTTAATATAAAATCTTGAATACTGCAATAAGGAGCACTATATCCTTGTGAATAATTATAAAAAACTTGTTCCAATTTTTCAAGCCAATCGAGCATTTCAAGTGCAGTTGTTTCTTTGCCAAGTAATTTCTCTGGGTTCACTCCAGCAACACATGCAGCATTTGCAAATTGAGCATTGCGATTGTATAAGCTCATTCCGTTTACAATGTTTGTGTTTTTATAAGCAGCTGCAGGAACAACGATTCCTCCGGGACACATGCAAAAAGTGTAAATGGGCAGGCTGTTTTCAGGATTAGAAGTTAACCTGTATTCTGCTGCTTTTACTCCAGACAGTTTTGACTTTCCCCACTGCGCCATATTAATTATCTCCTGTGGATGTTCAATACGACTGCCAATAGCAAAGTTTTTAGTTCGAAATTGTATTCCATTGTTGATTAACATGCGGTATGTTTCGAATGCGGAATGACCGGAGGCAATTATTAAATAGTCTAAGTCAACTATCTCTGTGTTTATTATGGCTTCCTTTATTTTTCCGTTTTCAATATTTAAATCAGTAAGTTGGGTTTCGAATTTAAATTCACCTCCTGCTTTTATGAATTCCATACGAAGGCTTTTAACAACTTTTTTCAGGTTATCGCTTCCTACATGTGGATGTGCGAGGTATGCAATTTCCGGTGGTGCGCCTGCATCAATATAGCTTTGAAGAATAAATTGCTTTTCAATTGAAATATGTTTTGATCGCGAAGTAAGTTTTCCATCTGAAAACGTTCCTGCACCTCCTTCGCCAAAAGCATAATTGTTTTTTGAATCGAATTCACCTGTTTGTTCAAATTTTTGTATGCCTTCATCGCGGGTAAAAACATCGCAGCCACGCTCAATTAGGGTTACTGAAAATCCTGCTTTTTGGAGTACAAATGCTGAGAAAAATCCTGCTGGTCCACTTCCAACCACAACGGCTTTTTTATTTCTTTTTTTATAATCAATAGTAAGTTTAGGGAGAGCTTCTGCATTATTGCCTTGCAATTCATCAGAAAAAACACCAACCCGAATGAGCCAATGAATTTTGTTCTTATTTCGGGCATCAAGGCTTTTATTTGCAATTTGATAGGTAAAACTTTTTATACTAAGAGTCTTTTTAATCTTTTCCCTTAGTTCCTCCTCAGAATAATCTGTAGAAAGTTGCAACGAAATTTCCTTATAGGCCATAAAATCAAAATAGGTATGTAAATATAATTGAATATTCTTTATGATTAAAATAGGTATTAGTATCAAGTATCAAGTATCAAGTATCAAGTATCATGCTATAAGATTAAAGATATGGAATAAAGCAAAATATTGGTTTTAGTGTCTAATAACCAAATTCTTTTTATGCGTTCGAAAACGAACAGGGTTGTATTGATTACGAACAAAAAATCAAATGATAAATACGAGATAAATATCAGTAAATCAGCACAAAATATCATATGGTATAGTGTTTGATTAAATTAAATTCGTAGTATAAATTAATAAATAATAGGTTATGTTCAGACACAATTTAATAATAGCAGTCAGAAATATCCTTAAATACTGGAATTATTCAATTATCAATATTGGAGGATTGGCTATTGGTTTAGCTAGTTTTATTTTTATTATTCTCTATATCGAGGATGAATTGAAATATGATAAATTTCATGAAAAAGCGGATCGGATTTATCGTGTAAACCGTCTATATAATAGTAATGATGTTGATGAGGATGCAGCTACACTTTCGTTTCCTGCAATTCCTCAACTTCAATTAGACTATCCCGATCTTATTGAAAATACAGTTCGTTTTTTCAATTTTATGCGTCCTGAGTTTTTCTTTGATTACCAAAAAAGTGAAACTGAAATTATTAAATACAACGAAAAAAACTTCTATTTAGCCGATTCAACTGTGTTTGATATTTTTACATTTCCTTTTTTAGTTGGTGATCCTGAAACAGCCCTTGATCGTCCCGGGACAATGGTTATTACTGAATCAACTGCAAAACGATATTTTGGAGATGAGAATCCTATTGGAAAATTGCTTCGTGCCGAGGAGGGTTTTAATTTTGAAATTACAGGTGTTATAAAAGATATCCCTTCTCAATCGCATTTTAAGATTGATTTATTAGGATCATTAAATACATTCAGACAGTTTAACCGAAATGGCCAATTTCCAACAACTTGGATATGGAACCCCTGTTGGTCGTATGTTTTATTAAAAGAAGGTGTAAGTCCTGAACAATTGGATGCTAAATTTCCGGAGTTTTACGAGCATCATTATAATGATTTAAAAAACGCTGATGTAAAATTATATACTCAGGCATTAACTGATATTCACCTTAAATCGCATCATGTTTATGAAATGCGCACAAACAGTAATATATTGTATGTTTATATTTTATCTATTGTTGCGGCAATTGTTTTAGCGTTAGCTTGTATTAATTTTATGAATCTTGCAACAGCCAGTTCTGCAGGTAGAGCAAAAGAAATTGGCTTAAAGAAAGTGTTTGGTAGTCACAGATCACAGTTAACTTTTCAGTTTTTAAGCGAAGCCGTTGTTCAGAGTTTTATTGCAATGATTCTAGCAATATTTATAGTGGAACTTCTTATTCCTGCTTTTAATAACTTTACAGGAAAGGATATTGCCAATGGATTTTTTATCAGTTTTAAAGTTATTGCGTTTCAGCCTTTAAAAGTGTTAAAAGGTTCTCTCAGGGGAGGGGCAAAGAATGTAATAGCAAGAAAGGTTTTAGTGGTTATTCAGTTTACAATATCTATAAGTTTAATTATTGGAACTATGGTTGTTTACAATCAGCTTAAGTTTCTTAGAAATACAGATATTGGCTTTAATAAAGAACAAATAATAATTCTGAAGAACAAAGGACAACTATTTAGAAATTATCCTGCATTCAAGGAACAATTATTACAACATAAAGATATTAAGTATGTCACTGGTATGGAAGATATATTGGGCACTAATCATAATACCAGAGATTATGAAATAGAGGGATTAACTCCTGGACAACGATATTATATACCCGCATTTTTGGTAGGATGGGATTTTATTGAAACATTCGATATTAAGGTTGTTGAGGGTAGGGCATTCTCTCGTGATTTCCTTTCAGATACTTTAAATGGAATTATGATAAATGAAACCATGGCTAGGGACTTGGGGTGGACTAATGAAGAAGCTATTGGAAAAAGAATAGTATCTAGTAATGGAGATGAAAGAGTAATTGGAGTAGTAAAAGATTTTAATGCCATGTCGATGCACCGGCCCATGAATAAATTTGTGATTGATATGTTGCAGAGACCCGATCAGTTTAACCCCTATATTGCAATTAAGGTTGATACAAAGGATTATACCGAGGTATTAAAGTATATCCAAGATAAATGGACTGAATTTGTTCCTACACGACCATTCGAATATGATTTTTTAGATACTCAACTTGATAATTTGTATAAAGATGAATTAAAGTTTGGTCGATTTTCTCTTATGTTAACCATTCTGGCAATACTTATTGCAAGTATGGGTCTGGTGGGTTTAACTTCATTTTTGGCCGAACAACGAACAAAGGAAATAGGTATTCGAAGAGCATTGGGTTCTACATCAGGAGGAATTATTGGACTTATGTCAAAAGAGTTTCTAATTCTTTTAGCAATTTCAAATATGATTGCATGGCCAGTTACTTATGTTGTAACAACAAACTGGCTAGAAGGATATTCGAAACATATTTCAACAAACTGGTGGTTGTTTATTTTATCCGGATTACTCTCATTATTCATAGCATTAGTAATAATTGCTTATAGAGCTTACAAAACAGCAATGCTTAATCCTGCTCATACACTTAGGTATGAATAGTATACATTATATATTCAACACATCACTTCCTGTAGTTTAAATACTGCAGGAAGTATTTTATTTTGTAGCTTTCGCTATTAAAACTTTAAAAACAATCGATTATGAAATTTAAAACTCAATTTATCGGTCTAATAGTTTTATTATTTGTAGTGCAAGATTTAGCATATTGCATTAGTACTGAAAAAGAATCCTCTGTTAACAAAGATGCCTTTAAGGTTACAATTATTTATGATAACTATGTATTTAAAGATGGACTAAAATCTAATTGGGGTTTTTCATGCTTAATTGAAGGAACAGAAAAAACCATTCTTTTTGATACCGGAGCCAAACCAAAAATCTTTATTGAAAATTTCAATAAGTTGGGTATTGATGCTAAAATGATTGATATAGTTGTTATTTCTCATGAACATTACGATCATATTGGTGGGTTATCAGATTTTCTTGAGATGAATAATAATGTTCTTGTTTACATTATTAAATCTTTTCCCGAAAAAGCAAAGGAAATGATTAAAGTAGCTGGAGCCGAGATCGTTTATGAACCTAAAACAAAAGAAATTTGCAAAAATGTTTTTTTAAGCGGAACGCTTGGTAACGAAATTGAAGAACAATCAATTGCCATTGATACTCCAAATGGACTTGTTGTTATAACCGGATGCTCGCATCCCGGAATAGTGGAAATTTTAAAGCATTTTAAATCCTCATTGAATAAAGAAATTTATATGGTTTTTGGTGGTTTTCATTTGATACGGATGAATGATACTGAAGTAAACTCAATTATTTCTGAAATGAAAAAAATGGGAGTGCAAAAATGCGGTGCTACACATTGTACTGGTGATAAGCAAATTGAGTTGTTTAAAAAAGCATTTGGAGATAATTATGTTCAGATGGGTGTTGGAAATATTATAGAGTTTTAAAATTTGATACTTCTGCTTATCTTTAAGGATCAATTTTAGAATATGATTCCTAAGAATAAATATCAGAAAGAATACATTTTCAGAGTAAATAAGGTTATCGATCATATCGATAAGAATATCGACAAAACTTTAAGTCTCGATGTATTGGCCGATATAGCCAATTTTTCTCCTTTTCATTTTCATCGCATTTTCACAACATTTACTGGCGAAACATTAAATAATTTTATAAAAAGATTACGGGTTGAAAAATCAGCTCGGCTTTTAATTAACGAACCCGAAACACCCATTAGCGATATAGCCTATTATTGCGGTTACAACAGTACTTCGGTTTTTTGCAGGACATTTAAAGATTATTTTAATGTAAGTGCAAAAGACTATCGTGAAAAGATGCTCAACGAAAATAGCAAGATTCGTCAACAGGATAGCAAGAATGATAAATTACCCGAATCCTCCGATGATTACATTCGCATTGTAGAAATAAACAAAAAATGGAGGAATATAATGAAAACAAACATTCAGATTAAAGAAATGCCAGCGTTGAACTTGGTGTATTATCGGTATTATGGGCCCTTTAATCAAATTGGTACTGCATACGAAAAATTATTTAAATGGGCTGGTCCGAGAGGTTTATTAAACTTTCCCGAAACAAAAACAGTAACGGTTTATCATGACGACCCAAAAATTACAGATATGCAAAAAGTAAGGCAAGATGCTTGCATCACTGTAAAAGGAGATGTGAAGGTTGATAGCGAGTTTGGAAAACAACATCTTAATAGAGGAAAATATGCAGTTGGTAGATTTGAGGTCGGTCCTACTGAGTTTCAGAAAGCATGGGATGCTATGTGTATTTGGGTTTCAGAAAGTGGTTATTTACCAGCCGATTCAAGTCCTTATGAATTGTATTATGAAGATCCCGAGCAAAATGCCAATAACAAGTTTCTTCTGGATATCTGCATTCCAGTGAAACCAATGTAATATGGTTTTTCGATATCAAATCGAATAATACAAAATGCTCAACTAATTTGTATCAATATTCAACTGATATTCTTTCTTTGCGATATAAGGATTTCCTAGCTGGGTTTTATATTCTACCCAAATAGGAATACTTATATTTTTATTGGTTTGAGATGGTAAATAAAACTCTATTTGCGGTATTCCGTTTTTTATCGGAATTGTATTCAGCACTGATTCTCCTTCAGAATTTTTAACTTCCTGAAAGAAAATAGCATTATTTGCTTTCTTGTTAAGTCTGCAATAAAGAATAAAAGTGTTATCAATTTTCAAATTGTTTTTAGTTTCAAAAACTATTTGTGGGTGGTTTGTAATTTGATTACCTGTTTTATCATATTCTTTCGTTCCCACGATTAAATTTCCATTCTTATATGGTATTTCAGCTTGTAATTTACCATTATCATAATAAATCTTTCTTATACCATTCATCTTGCCATTTATATATGGGGTAATGCGATAGGGTTGTCCATTCTCGTAATACCAAACTGTTTCACCTACAGTTATGTTATCGACATAATTTACAAGTGATCTTAAATTACCTGACGGATAGTATTCTTTTGCAGGGCCATTTTTTCTTCTGTTTTTAACGGTTATTTCTGATTTTAATCTACCACTTTTTTCGTAATATGTTTTTTGAGTCCAGCTACTATCAGCATTTAACTCAGGAGATTTTGGCTTGGATTGGTTGCTTTGGCAAGAGATAATTATAAATATCAGTAATATTAAATAGTAAGGTGCATTTCTCATAATATTAAATTTTTAAGGTAAAGGTAAAATATTTGAGATGTAAATAATCAAGAAATGCTGCCCAAAAACCTTTAAAATGAATAGAGTAATAGAAAATGACTGTTAAAACAGCTAAGGTTAAAGGGCAGCAAACTTAATTATGAGACGCAATATGGACAAAATAGTTACAGCGCCAAAACTTTATTAATTTAGAATTGTTTTAATCTTTGTGGATGTATTTTCTTTATATATTTGTTTAAATCGATACATTTCAAAATGAAAACCTATTTGTTCATATTCCTATTGCTTTTTGCTGCATGCAAGTCAACAAAGAAAACTAATGCAGTTGCCGCAAATCAACCAGTCGAGATTGAAATTGTGGTAGCAGAAACACAAGTTAATTTTAATGTTAAGAATAACTCAGTGGAACCAGTTAATCTTATTAATCCGAGAAAATTAAGAATACAAAAATTCGAGGATAATAATTGGCGTAGTCTGAAAATTTTAATTTGTCCTTGTGATGCTCCCTGTAATGCTCCAGAAGAGAAAAAACTATTAACAAGTAATCAATCTTATTCTTTCTTATGGAATAAAAAGGAAAGCTGCTGTGGAAATAGAACTTCTCATGGAATTAGGGAAACAGTCGAATCAGAAGCAACTGCAGGATTATACAAGATAATTTTAACCCTCGAGAAAAGTGATGAAACTATTGAAATAACTAAAGAATTTGAAATAAAATAAAACACTTAATGATGAAAAAACTATTAACCCTAACTTTAATCCTGTTTTTTTATGTGACAGGTTTTAGTCAACCTTGGCTAAAGAATATTGAAAGTAAGAAACCTGAAAACCTTACATTCTTCGATTATCAAAAAGCATTTAATGAGTATTACAAAGATAAAAATGTGATCAAAGGGTATTATTACGTAAATGGAGAGAAGATTAAAGCTCCGGGTTGGAAACAATTCAAGCGATGGGAATGGAATATGGATATGAGGGTTAATCCAACAACAGGTGAATTTCCAAAAACTAATACATCTGTTGAGTGGGAAAAATATTTAAAAACAAATCCAACCGTAAAAAGTACAAATGGTAATTGGGTGCAAATGGGTCCAAATTCTTCAGATGGTGGTTATGCCGGGATAGGACGTGTTAATTGCATTGCTTTTCATCCTACCGATCCAAATACGTACTGGGTTGGAACACCATCAGGTGGTTTATGGAAAACAACAAACGATGGAGGTTTATGGGCCGTTTTAACTGACGAGAACTCTGTTTTAGGTGTTAGTGATATTGCTATTCCATCAGACTTTGCTACTTCAAATACAATTTATATTGCAACAGGTGATCGCGATGGTGGTTCATCATGGACACTTAGTGGTGGCAACTGGGATGATAACGAAAGTATTGGTGTTTTAAAATCTACTGATGGTGGTGTTACCTGGAATCCTACTGGACTAACATGGAATACTAGTCAGGGACAGCAAATTGGCCGATTATTGATTCATCCATCAAATCCTCAGATTCTGATTTTTGGTGCTTATGATGGAATATACAAAACTACCGATGGTGGAACAAATTGGACAAAAGCTCATACTTCGGGATATGTTATTGATATGGAGTTTAAACCTGGTGACCCAACCGTGGTTTATGCATCAACTCAGGGTGGAACACCTGCAATTTTAAAATCCACAAATACTGGTGATAGTTGGACTTCTGTATATACTTTTGGTTCTGGCTCTTCCCGTACCGATATAGCTGTAACTCCTGCTGCTTCTGATCATTTATATGTTTTAGTATCAAATACTGATGGTGGATTATATGGAGTTTATAAATCAAGGAACTCAGCAAGTAGTTTTATCCAGACTTTTAGTGGTACAGGTACTAACCATAGCTTGTTAGGTTATTATAGTGATGGATCAGGGGATAATACAGGACAGGGTGGCTACGATCTTGCGTTGGCAGTAGCTCCAAATGATACAAATATCATGTTTATTGGAGGTATTAATACATGGAAATCGACAGATAATGGATATAACTGGACTATTAATAATATGTGGACAAGTTATAATGGATATAATTTTAGTGGAGCTCCTGAAGTTCATGCTGATAAGCATGTTTTTAAATTTTATAATAATACCACACTTTTCGAAGGAAACGATGGGGGAATTTATAAATCGACAAATACTGGTACAAATTGGGTCGATAAAACAAATAGTATGGTAATTAGTCAGCTCTATCGTATTGGAGTTGATCAATCATCGGGTGCAAATATAATTGCCGGGTTACAGGATAATGGTACTAAACTTTTATGGGATGGAACCTGGTACGATGTTAAAGGTGGGGATGGAATGGAATGTATTATCGATCCTACTGATAATAATACTCAATATGGAACCTATGTGAATGGAGAAATAGAAAGGACTTTAGATGGATGGTCTACTTATACTACAACGATTATTTCCAATAATATTGGAGATGCTGAAGGAGGTTGGTGGGTTACTCCCTACACCTTGGATCCCAATAATAACCAAACACTTTACGTAGGATATGCAGATGTTTGGAAATCAACGAACAGAGGTGATTCATTTACCAAGATTTCAACCATGAATTCATCCTCTCAAAAACTAAGATCATTGGTTGTCGCACCTGGTAACTCAAGTGTAATTTATGCTGCTGATAAAACACATATTTGGAAAACAACTACTGGCGGCTCATCTTGGACAAATATAACCGGAACATTACCCATTTCTTCGACCAATATTACTTATATAGCTGTTCATAATACAAATCCTGATATTGTTTGGGTTACATTTGGGGGATATAATACAAGCCGTGTATACGAGTCTACTAATGGTGGATCAACATGGACAAGTATCTCAACTGGATTACCAAGTATTCCTGTATTCTGCATTACTCAAAATAAACTGGAAACTACCAAACATCATCTGTATGTTGGTACTGACAGAGGTGTTTTCTTCAAAAACGGATCTGATGATTGGATTCAGTTTAACACAGGTTTACCCAATGTTATGGTAACTGAATTAGAAATTTATTATAATTCTACAACTCCAACCGATAGTAGAATTCGTGCTGCTACATTTGGCAGAGGGTTATGGGATTCTGATTTGTATGCTTTTACTGTTGCCGAGATTGTTACAGGATCTATTTCCGGAATGTATACTGTTACACCAAATAATAGCACTTCGATAAGCATTCCATATACCATTAATGAAACATTTAGCGGAAATACATTTACTGCATATCTTTCAGATCCATCGGGTGATTTTACAAACGAAACAGTTATTGGAACTCTTGTATCTGATGTTGCTGGTACGATTAGTGGTACAATACCTGCAAATACATTATCTGGTGCAGGGTATAAAATCCGGGTAAAATCATCGAACCCTGTTTTTACAGGAAGTCCAAGTACTGCATTTCAGATTTCTTTAGTTGATGAAATTATTACAGGAACTATTACTGGCCCATATACTGTTACCGCAAGTGTTGGTAGTGCTATTAATATTCCATATACTATAAATGCAACTTATACATCAAATACTTTTACCGCATATCTTTCAAATGCTTCTGGTGATTTTACAAGTGAAAGTTCTATTGGAACATTAGTTTCAGATGCATCGGGAACCATAAGTGGCAATATCCCTGCAAATACTCCATCAGGTTCGGGATATAAAGTGCGAGTAAAATCATCTAACCCTATTTTTACTAGTACTTCAAGTAACTCATTTCAAATTACCCTAAATACATCGACTGAGATTATTGAATTTGATAATAATTCTGTAAAAATATTTCCACTGCCAGCAAAAAGTAAATTGAATATCGAATTCATGACAAAACAGAATGATGTTTCTATTCAGATTATTGATTTAGCTGGTAAGGTTATGTATAAAAAGTACTATGAGGAGATTTTGAATGACCAAATTGATGTAAGTAAATATTCAGCGGGGATATATGTTGTTCATATAAAAACATTTGGCATTAATAACAAAAGACAAATAATAGTACAAAAAGACTAATTTGAACAGAAGTGGTTGTTTCTCTAGAAACAGCCACTTTTTTCAGCAAGAAATTTAGATATCGATCTTTTAATCATTGCTTTATTAGATAGGAAATGATTAAGGGTATCTGCAATCAATAAAGAATAATAAAAATCAGTAATTTTACATGATTTTTTTCTAATTAATTAAAATCTAAAAAGTAATTTATTCGAAAATGATAAATACGAAACTAGTTGATAAGCCTGCACTTATTACAAAAGATCAAACATATAACTACTCTGAACTGCTAACAGAGATAAATAAATTTACCCAGCTTTTTAAAGGTAAAAACTATAAGATGATTGCCATACATGCCGAAAACAGGGCTGAATGGATTTTTGCTTTTTATGCAGCATGGTATTATAAATGTACAGTTGTACCAATAGATTTTTTAGCATCGGTTGAAGATGTTTCGTTTATTTTAAATGACTGTCAGCCCGAATTAATTTTTATTAGCAATGAAACAAATAAAAAATTCGTAAAAGTTCAAGAGAATTTAAAATTCAATCCCGAAGTTGTTAATTTCAATGATTTAAAATTAGAATCGGTACAAGATCAACTTAACTGGAATGTTCCTGAAAACGATAAGGATACAGCAGTAATCATTTACACATCTGGTACTACTGGTAGCCCTAAGGGCGTAATGCTTTCTTATGCAAATCTTATTGCCAATATAAAAGGTGTATCAGAAGATGTTAGGATCTACACAATAGATCGACAGGTATTAGTATTGTTACCATTACACCATATTTTTCCTCTTGCAGGATCAATGGCAGCTCCTCTGTCAGTTGGCGGTACAATTGTTATGTCACCATCAATGCAATCTTCTGATTTACTCGAAACTCTTAAAAACAATAAAGTAAATATAATGATAGGGGTACCCAAATTATATGAATTACTTTATAAAGGAATTAAAGCAAAAATTGACGCCAAACTTATAGGGAGAATATTTTTTAAAATTGTAAAACTAACAGGCAGTCAGAAACTTGCTAGAAAAATATTTAAACAGGTGCATCAGGGATTTGGAGGTAATCTTCAATACTTAGTTTCGGGTGGTGCTGCTCTTAACAAAACAGTTGGAAGTTTTTTTAAAACCTTAGGTTTTGATGTTTTAGAAGGATTTGGCATGACCGAAGCTGCTCCTATGATTACATTTACCAGACCAGGTAAAGGAATCATCGGTTCTCCAGGACAAGTCCTACCTGGATTACAGATGGAAATACGCGATGGTGAAATAGTTGCCAAGGGCCCAAATGTGATGAAGGGTTATTTTAACAGACCTGAGGAAACAGCTGATGTTATTAAAGATGGTTGGTTGTATACTGGTGATCTTGGATATCTTAACAAAAAGGGATATTTATTTATTACAGGTCGAAAGAAAGAAATTATAGTGCTTCCAAATGGAAAGAATGTAAACCCCATTGAGCTGGAAGATAAGCTTGAAAAAATTGATTTTATAAAAGAAGCTGGAGTGTTTTTACAGAATGATTTATTACATGCTGTAATTATTCCCGATTATGAAGTTCTTTCTAAAAAAGAAATAAAGGATCCTGAAAAGCTTTTTAAGGAAGAAGTTATGCCCGCTTTTAATTCAGAGTTATCTTCATATAAACGAATTATGAAGTATTCTCTAAGCAAAGACGAAATCCCTCGTACACGACTTGGAAAAATTCAACGGTTTAAATTAATTGAGTTATTTGAAAAACCTACAAGGAAAAAAGATCAAGCAGATCATCCATTGTCAGAAGAGTTTATTGCAATTAAAACATTTCTCGAAAGTCAGGTTGATCTAACTATTTCACCTGATGATCATTTGGAGTTCGATATTTCTCTTGACTCATTAAGTAAAATTACTCTTATTGATTTCATTGAACGTACATTTGGGGTTAAAATCCCTGAGGATAAACTAATGACTTTTCCTTCTATTGGTAAAATGGTTGATTATATTAAGGAAAACAAAATGTTTCAGACCTTCGAAATGCATAACTGGTCGGCCATAATTAAAGAAAAGATTCATCTTAAACTACCCAAATCATGGCCAACACAAGGCTTAATAATTAAGTTTTTCAGAGGGTTTTTCCGTATTTATTTTCGCTTAAAAGGTGAAGGTTTAGAAAACATCCCTGAAGGTGCAGCCATTTTAACTCCCAATCACCAAAGTTATATTGATGGACTTTTTGTTACAGGTTTTCTTAAATGGGATACCATTAAAGAAACATACTTTTATGCTAAACGAAAGCATATTAATAACAAGATTCTGAATTTTATGGCAAATAGAAATAATGTAATCATAATGGATGTAAATACCGATTTAAAAGAATCCATACAAAAAATGGCCGAAGTGTTGAAACAAGGAAAAAAGATTATTATTTTCCCTGAAGGAACCAGAACAACTGATGGAAGTATAGGTGATTTTAAGAAAACATTTGCAATTCTTAGTAAAGAGCTCGAAGTTCCTGTTATTCCTGTTGCAATTAAAGGAGCATACAAAGCATTACCAAGAGGATCTAAATTTCCACGACCATTTACAAAGGTTAAGGTGAGCTATTTAAAAGCAGTTTATCCTCAAGAATATGACTTCGATTCGCTTACACAAAAAGTAAAAGATCTTATTGTTGAAAAGATATCTTAGTTATCTTCTTAAATTTTTGGCACAAAACTTGATTTTATTTTTTAATTAAGAATAAAATTTAGTTGCCATGAAAACAAAACATATAATTACAGTAGTAGCTTTTTTAGCTTTAAGTTTTACTGTTACACTAATGCAGGCACAACCTAGTCCGCATAAAAGATTTAACAAAGAAAGACACGACTCACCTTATCAGAAAAGACACGAACCTCATCATCGATATAGAGCAATGCCTCATTGGGGATATAAATACAGAGCTATTCCCCGAGATGCTTTTGTATTAAGACATTCAGGAATAAATTATCATTATCACTCAGGCATTTATTATCGTCCTAATGGCAATGCATTTGTAGTCGTTAAGGCGCCAATTGGTTTAAGAGTAAGAACATTACCAAGTGGATCAGTGCACTTTGTTGTTGGAGGAAGACGATATTTTTACTATTATGGAACCTATTATTTAAAGTCTGCTGATGACGATTATATTACTGTTGCTCCACCTATAGGGGCAATAGTTGATGCTTTGCCTGAGGGATATAAAAAAGTGATTATCGAAAGCAATACATATTACGAATTTGAGGGCACCTATTACAAAGCCTTTCTCGATGATTATGGTGAAGTTTTATTTGAAGTTATTGGGGTCAATTAGACCCCTTTTTATTTAAAATTCTTACATTTGTTCATATGAAAAATGTTGAGAATATAAGCTATTGGAACGAAGAGTGGAAATTATTGGTATTTAAAAATGCGGACGAGAAGTATAAGTACAAAATTTCAAACTATGGTCGCATAGTAAGCTTTACTAAAGACAGTGAGAAAGGACAATTGCTTAAACTTATTTCTTCACAAGGTTATAAAGCATTGCAATACAAAGATAAAAACGGAAAGGTCCTCAGTAATTATATTCACAGACTTGTTGCTGAGTATTTCCTCGATCCACCGCAGGAGAATCAAAATATAGTAATGCATATTGATTACAACAGAACCAACAATTACTATCAAAATCTTAAATGGGGTACTCATCGAGAACGATTTGACCATTGGAAAAAATTTAAATCCGATTGGTTTGGTGATAAAAAACTTGAAAAACCAGCCTACTCAAAGCTTACCGAATCGCAAGTAAAATTAATAAAGAAAAAGCTTTTAGATCCTAACAGAAAAACACGGATGAAAATTATCGCTCGTCGGTTTGGTGTTTCTGAAATGCAGTTATACAGAATAAAACGTGGTGAAAACTGGGGGTATGTTCAAACCTAATTCATTTTATTATTGTATTGTATAAGGAATATTTTGCTTAAACTTAAGTACATTTCAAATCGCTAAATATATGACCAAAATTGGTATTAAGAGATCAATTGTATTATTCGCTGTAATAATCTTTTCCATTAGAATTTCATACTCACAATATACCCCAAAAAGTGACCATTTTAACAATCCAGAATTATTAATAGATTATGTAAATGATTGTGCTGGATTCTGGCAAGGTGTGCATGATAATACATATGGGGGTTTTTATGTTGAAATTGGTCGATCAGGAAATATTTTAAATGCATCTACCAAAGGAATGGTTTCTCAATCGCGCGATGCCTATGGATTTACCAGAGCATTTATGCTTACTGGAAACGAAACATATCTGGATATGGCAAGGTCTGCATTGGATTTTATGTATTCTTATCAATGGGATTCGACCTATGGTGGCTGGTATGCACGGTGTAATTCCAATGGAACAAATCCTTATTTAGGAAATAAAACAGCTTTTGATCAGCATTATGCTTTGCTCGGTATTACCGCTTTTTACGAAGCCACTAGAAGTAGCGATGATTTAAGAATGCTCGATTCTGCATTTAATTACATCAACGATCATTTCTGGGATAATAGGTCATCCTATTTTGGCTATTTTAATGAAATTACTAGGGTTGGAACAAGTCCAACAGGAAAGAGTTTTAATGCAACGGTAGATGCTATAACTACTCATCTTTATAATCTATATCTGATAACAAAAGATCAGAAGTATTATGATCGTTTAATGGAAATAAAAGATAATATTCTGAATCATCTTATAAATAGCATGGAAAATCAGGGAATAGGATTTGCCGAAAGCTACACTAGTGATTGGATAATAAATTCTAGCGAACGAAGAACAATTATGGGTCATGTATTAAAAACTGCATGGTGTTTGGGTCAGATTTATAGGATAAATAACGAACAGGAAACTAAAGATGGAGCCATTAAACTTATCCATCATGTACTCGACAAAGGATACGATCATACATATGGAGGTCCATATAAAGATTATGACAGACTTACGGGTGAAATGTATATGTATGGTGCTCAGGATACAGCAAAAGCTTGGTGGCAGATGGAACAAGCTATTACTTCTGGATTAATGATGTATGAGCTTACCTGGCAAACCCAATATTTAGAAATGGCTGATGAAAGCCTCGATTTCTTTATGAAATATTTTGTTGATCCAACCTATGGAGAAGTTTATGCCGATAGGGCGAGGAGAGGTGGCCGGGTTTATTATAGTGGCGGATACTGGGATGAAAACAAAGGGAGTGAGTGGAAGGCTGCATATCACTCAATTGAAACAGGATATTATTCATATATTTATGGCAAGCTTATAGTAAAAAAAGAACCAGTTACCTTGTATTATCGATTTAATGCTGCAAACGAACAACGTATCATGAATATGAATCCTGTGGCTGCTGATTTTGATAAGTTAAGAATAGAATCAGTTACTCACAATGGCAACGAATATGATTTGTTTGATTCTACTAACCGTACATTAAATATTCCAGCCGATGAGGAAGGAATATACGCAGTAACCTATAAGATGATTAATTTGCCGACCACAGGAGTAGAAACCATAAATGAGCCAATTGGTCTCAAATTGAAAAATTATCCAAACCCTTTCTCATCGTTTACTACTATTCAGTTCGAACTTGATAAAACTTCGATTGTTAAATTGTATATTTTCAATTCATCCGGACAAATAATAGAACAATTAGCAGATGAAAATATGAGTAAAGGTATTCATGAAATTATCTGGAATGCATCTAACCACTTGCCAGGGATTTATTTTTATAAGATTATTATTGATGAAGGATCACAAACAGGAATAGGAGTTTTGATAAAATAATTAAAAAGGACAATAAGGTCTAAGCAGGTTTTTAATTGTTTATATTTCTGTGATTTAATTTGAACAAAATTATTATTTTTTTGTTTTCAATTAAAATGTTTTTGTTATTACAAGTATATAAATTAAATTGTTTTTGATATTTAATCAAAATAAAATGAACATTTCAGAAATAGACGGTCGTAGATTGTATTATACTTTTATTGCTGGTGCGCATAAAATTATCGAAAACCAGGTAAAACTTAATAAGATTAATGTTTTTCCGGTTAACGATGGCGATACGGGCTCAAATATGGCTTCTACAATACGCGCAGTTATTGAAGCAATTAAACCGGATCGGTCATACAAAGTTACGGTTGACCTTATTGCCGAAACTACACTAGTTAATGCCCGTGGAAATTCAGGAATAATCTTTGCCCAGTTCTTAAATGGAATAAGTAATGAAACCGCCAACCTGCAAACAATTACAATCGACCAATTTATTGACAGTGTTAAGAAATCGGTTCGTTATGTGTACGAAGCTGTAGCAAATCCGGTTGAAGGAACAATGCTCACTATAATTAAAGAATGGGCTGAATTTCTGGATAAAAACAGAAGGCTATTTAGAGACTTTAATGAGTTGTTTCTAAAATCAAGGTCTATACTGGAAAAAGCCTTGGCTGATACAAAACATAAACTCGATATTTTATCAAAGGCAAATGTTGTTGATGCCGGCGCAAATGCTTTCGTATATTTCATCGATGGAATTATTGAGTTTATAAGTTCCAAAAGTATCCGTCAGTTTATGCAGATAAAAGCTGAAACTAATATTTTTAATAAGATTGAGGAACATATTCCCGAAAATATTGAATTCCGCTATTGCACCGAAGCGCTAATTTCCCGTCCTACCGTTGATCATAAAATATTATCAAAATTAATTCAGGAGCATGGCGATTCTGTTGTGGTTGCAGGTACTGAAAAAACCACACGTATTCACGTTCATACCAATAATCCTGAAATATTGTTCGACAAATTAAAAGATGTTGGAACGATTACTTTCCAAAAAGCCGATGACATGCTGCGACAGAGCGAAGCTGTTTATAAGCGTAAGTGGAATATTGCCTTGGTTACCGATTCGGCTTGTGATTTATCGGATGAGTTAATGGAGCATTACCAAATACATTCAGTACCTATAAATATTTATATGGGTGATAATCATTATCTTGACAAAGTAACTATTAAACCCGAACAATTTTATAGTCACCTGAATAAATCTAAAGGTTACCCAAAAACTGCACAGATTAACGAAGTTGCTTTTCGAAATCTATACTCACATCTGGCATCGCATTATGATGCAATCATTGCAATTCATCTTACAAGTAAATTCAGTGGTACATTTTTTAATAGTAAAAAAGCAGCTGAGAAAATAAGTAACGAATTCAATAAGCCTATAGCAGTAATCGATTCAAAGAATGTTTCCGGAGCAATTGGGTTAATTGTTTTAAGAACAGCCAAAGCAATTGAATCTGGCGAAAAGTTTGAAGAAATAGTTAAAAATGCAGAACAATGGGTTAATGATAGCCGCATTTTTGTGAGTGTAAAAACGCTAAAATATATGGTTCGGGGTGGCCGCGTTTCACACTTTAAAGGGTTGGTTGCAAAAATACTCAATGTAAATCCTATTGTTTCGATGGATGAGGATGGAAAATCAATGGTTTTTGGAAAAACATACAATCAAAAATCAAACATGGAAAAGGTAATTAACCATGTTAGGGATATTACAAATGAAAGAAAAGTTTGGAATTACATTGTTTTGCATTCGAACAATCCTGATGCTGCTAAATGGTACTCAGATAAAATGAAGTTGTTAACACAAAAAGATCCTGTATCGTTTGTCGAAATTTCACCAGTAATTAGTGCAAATGCGGGCATTGGTGCAGCATCGGTTGCATTTATGTACGAATAAAATACATAATATGAGTTTTTTCGAAATTTATTTTCAGGGATTTTTAGTTATTATGATATTGATGACTGCCCTTTGGATTGTTAGTGTACTAATAAAAAATGCCAGCATTGTTGATCCATTCTGGGGAATGGCTTTTGTTTTGGCAGGAATTTGGTATTATATTCAAACGGATGGTTTTGAATTACGTAAAGGTATTATCCTGGTGTTACTGGTTATCTGGGGTTTACGCTTATCTATTTATTTAGGTTGGCGTAATTTTGGCAATGGCGAAGATTACAGGTACCAGAA
>JFJP01037888.1_pt1 | contig 22258 bp, 12 predicted proteins | sample 431651 | NCBI WGS metagenome assembly JFJP01 (sample SAMN02602958, study PRJNA72255) | Microbial mat metagenome, whole genome shotgun sequencing project. | biome: fresh water; feature: sink hole; material: water; isolation source: purple microbial (photo- and chemosynthetic) mats found in...
AAAAAAATACGTTCATTCTATCCATTGGGTGATAATTCATGGATATAATAGAAATGAAAAATGAAATACCCTATTTTTAAACAACCTTGTGTTTGTGCGCCTATTTCTCACACCTTCCATGGGTTATCACCACATCCACGGGTTTTCAGCCATGGCTAATCATCGCATCCATGGGTTTTTACCCATGGCTAATCATATTCAATCCCTTCCGGATTTTACATTATCCATCCCACAACCACAACATTGTTGAATACGTTTAACCATGTATGAATTGCAGGGAAATGAAATGCATGGAAATATGCCAACTCAACACCGACGATACAACGAGGACACTCCGTACTATATACGGTGATAAAACGTAGATAATACGGTAATAAAACGGTAATAACACGATATTATATAGTATCGTATTATCTTCGTATCATTATCGTATCTTTTCCAATTTATTTACTTATATAACTCGGAGTATGCTCGGTGTATCATTTGATAGTTGATAGTGGATAGTTGGTAGTTCGTAGTTCGTAGTTGGTAGTTGGTGGTTGGTGGTTGGTAGTTGGTAGTTGGTAGTTGGTAGTAAATCCATCAATCACATTTCACGCCATGGGGTTGAAAATCCAACGCTACAATATCGGTTGTGACACTGGCAATAAGCTACTTCATCAATCACATTTCACGCCATGGGGTTGAAAACACAAGATACAATATCGGTCGTGCCGCTGGCAATAAGCTACTTCATCAATCACATTTCACGCCATGGGGTTGAAAATCCAACGCTACAATATCGGTCGTGCCGCTGGCACTAAGCTACTTCATCAATCACATTTCACGCCATGAGGTTAAAAACCCAACGCTACAATATCGGTCTTATCACTTATCACTTATCACTAATCACTTACCACTAATCACTAAGTTACTTATTTATACTTGTCATTAAATTGTTATGAATTTAATCCTTTATCGGGCATTCACCATTTGCGCGTGTTAATATAACATCTATTTCATTGAAATGAAATCTGCATGTAATATCTATTTTGGAATATTTGCAGAATAATTATAAATATAAAAAAGAATTTTAGAATCATGAAGAGAATTACTATTTTAATTAGTTTGGCATTAGTGCTAACTGGAGCTGCTTTTGCAGGTGTTGTTACAGATTTTACATCTGGAAATCTTGTAGTTTTGAGAGTTGGAGATGGAGTTGCGGCTTTAACTAGTGCTGCTACACCTACATTTTTGGAAGAAATTACGACTGCTGGAGCTGCCGTACAAACAATAGCAAATCCAACCACGGGTGTAAATATGATTACTAACTCGGGCACCGCGAGCTCAGAAGGCGCTTTATCTTTGTCGCCTGATGGCACTTACATTAGCTTTGCAGGATACAATGCTGCGGTTGGAACGACAAGTATAAAAGGCACTGCATCGTCGGCAGTAAACAGAATCATTTTAAGTTACGATAAAAAGCAGAATGTTACTTCGTCGGTATCTGCGTCTGCTTTTACGGGCGATAACATTAGAAGTGCCGTAAGAAATGGTTCTGATTATTGGGCTGGAGGCAATGGAAGTACAGGTTTTAATGGCGTACAATATTTTGGAACGGGTACTGCTGCACAAGTTTCGAGCACTGTAACGAATGTACGTGTGGTTAATATTTTTAATGGACAATTGTATTTTTCAACAGGCTCTGGCACAAAGGGTATCTACAAAGTTGGAACAGGACTTCCAACAGCTACTGGCGAGACAAGTGTAATTGCCATCGAGACAGGAGGAACAAGCTCTCCATACGCCTTTTCATTTAACTCTACTTCGGATATTTGCTACGTGGCCGACGATAGGCTTATAGCAAGAGGAGGTGGTGTAATGAAATACACAAAAACAGCTGAAGTCTGGTCACCAGCTTACACCTTAGCATCAGACGTAAAAGGTGCAGTAGGTTTAACTGTAGATTGGTCGGGAGCTAATCCAGTTATTTACGCCACTACCACCGACAATAAAGTTGTAAAAATTGTAGATGAAGGAGCCTCTTCAGTAGCAAGTGTATTGCTAACAGGTGCTACAAACACCGCTTTTAGAGGCATTGCTTTTGCGCCGACACTTAATCCACCAACAAAGATTCAATCAGTTAATGCTAACGCTTGGTCGGTTTCGAACAACACGCTATCTTTCAGCGCACTTCCCACTTCCAACATTGAAGTTTATACCCTTACTGGAAGTAAAGCAGCTGTATATGAGCCAGCACAAAGCATTGATTTAAAACTATCTAAAGGCGTTTACATCCTTAAGGTAGCCAATCAAACTTCAAAAATAATGATAAAATAAGTTCGTTCCAACACCTAGAATTGGAAGAACTATTTAAACACAGACAAAAACTCCAACGGAGTGGTAGAAACATAACTCCCAAATTTTATTTGGGGGTTTATTGTTGGTATTTAGTGTTATGTAGATCAGTTTATGTCGTATTGATTAATCGGTATATTATTGCTGCACAGCACCTTATAATCTTGAGTCCACTCCGATAAGTGTTTTTTTTAACGCAAAGGTGCAAAATCGCTAAGACGCAAAGATATTCAGGCAATGAATATTAACACTTTGCGCCTTTGTGTCTTAGTGTTCTTAGCGTTCAAAAAATAAAATCGACTTATCGGAGCACATTCAATCTTCAAATTTCATTCATAGAACTATCTGTACTTCATTCGTTTACCACAACATCTATCAGCCATTTTATTTTAATAGGGTTATTGTCAACCAATGTTTTAATTAGATGCTATTTAGGCTGCAAAAAGAAGTAGCACTCCATTGATAGCAGTGGAGCAAAAGCAATTAATTAAAGGAAAATGCAAGACTAACCTAAATTAGCAACCCTTGCGTATTAGATTGGATGTCACAAAGAATTAACTCAAAAAAAACAGGTTAGCAATACTTCAGCAATGGTAGTGTAATAAAAAATGAAGAGATTTGCATTTTATATTAAATTCAAAAAACAATAAAGTTCAGAAAAAACAACAAAATGAAAAAAATTCTTTTATATGGCTTGCTTTTAATAGCAAATGGAATAGTTGCTCAATCAATTGCAAAAGGAACTATCTTTGAAGACACAAATAATGACAAAAAAAAGAACCACAATGAAAAAGGGGTTGCCAATGTTGGCGTGTCGAATGGTAAAGATGTGGTACTTACAAATTCGAAAGGCGAGTATCAACTTCCGGTCAATAACGATGCAATTATTTTTGTAATCAAGCCAGTTGGATATTCATTTAGTATGGATGAAAACAATAGTCCGTTGTTTTATTATCTTCACAAACCCGAAGGTTCTCCTCAGCTTCAATACAAAGGCGTATCTGCAACAGGCAAGCTGCCCAAGTCTATTGATTTTGCACTTACCAAAGTTGCAGAACACAATGAATTTAGCTGTTTTATTTTTGGCGACCCTCAGCCTTACATAAAAGAACACATCGATTTTTTTAGCAAAGCAATTGTAAATGAAATTGTATCTAATGGAACAAAAAAAGCTATTTTTGGCATCTCGCTAGGTGATTTAGTTGGCGACGATTTAAATTTGCATTTACCTTATAAGCAGGCAATAAAACCACTTGGGCTACCTTGGTACAATGTGATGGGAAACCATGATATGAATTACGATGCGAAGGTTGATTCACTTTCGGATGAAACTTTCGAAGCACATTTTGGTCCCAATAATTATTCATTTAATTATGGAAATGCACATTTTATTGTACTCGATAATATTCTATATCCCGACCCACGGGATGAAAAGGGTTATTGGGGAGGGTTGCGTAAAGACCAACTAGCGTTTTTAAAAAATGATTTGAAATATGTTGATAAGGATAAGCTTATAGTAATTTCGTTACATATTCCGCTAGACAACAAAGAGGAGGGCGATGAAGCATTTAGACAAAACGACCGCACCGCGCTATACAATTTAGTAAAAGAGCACAAGCAAGTATTGGTATTATCGGCACACACTCACATTCAATATCAAGCACTTAGTGGAAAGAAGGAGGGTATTGAAAGAGAAAATGCAATACATGAATTTAATGTTGGGGCTACATGTGGCGATTGGTATTCGGGTATTATAACTGAAAAGGGAACACCTGTTACAACCATGCGCGACGGTACACCACAAGGATATGCTTTGCTAAAAATTACTGGCAATAAGTATGAATTAGACTACAAAGTAGCAGGCATGCCAGAGAATTATAAAATGTCGATTTATCACGCAAAAAAAGTTCCATTTAGTAAGTATGGCAGTTCATACAATGTATATGCAAATGTATTTATGGCATCTCCCACCGATGAAGTGAAATATAGAATTGACAAGGGTAGTTGGTTGAAAATGGAAAAGGTAAACGAGATAGACCCTACTTACAATCGGTATGTGCAAGACTGGGACTATTTGGAAACCCTAGTACCTGGCAGACGACCTTCAGACCCAATAATTTGTTTGCATTTGTGGAAAGCACCTTTGGAGGTAAATCTGCCTATTGGCAAACATCAAATTGAAATAAGTACGAAAGATATGTTTGGCAGAACATTTACACAAACAAGCATTTATCAAATAGATGAAGATCCGACTCTTAAATTAATAAAGCAATAAGAAAAGTTTGCTCCGAGAAGTGGATTTACATTTCTTGACCCTAAGATATAAAGGTGCAAAGGATTGATGTCCATTATAAATAGGGCTTTTCGAGGGCGATAGTTTTACCATAACCATCGGGGAATAGGCCTTTGCATCTAAGCTTTTACAAAACAAAAATACAACAATTAACGGACAAGACTTAAGGATTTAAAATGAGAATAGAAAAGGCTGTCAGAGTTTTCAGACAGCCTTTTTATATTCGTGTAATTTTAGTCAATTTGTGAGGTATTGAATCATTATTCATTGGTAGCTGAACAGCATTTTCAAATCATAAAATCAACACAGCATTAGTTTAGTTTTCAGTACTACTCACAAATAGTTTCTAAAAACCATTTAAATTGCACCATATCTGCAAAAAAGCCATCGTTTTCGTACATTTCGAGCTCTTGGCGGGTATGTGTACCATTTGTAATACCAAACGAATATAAGCAGCCGGCATTTTTTCCTTCACTCAAATCGGATGGCGTATCACCAATTTTAATCACTTTCCGAACATCCGACACACCACACAACTCCATAGCTTTGAAAATCATAAAAGGGTCTGGACGACCGGACACAACTTCATCGCTAGCCACTGAAATATCAATAAGTTGGGAGGCGTTATTCCAGCCTAATCTATCCAATATAATATTGGTAACTTCCCTATAAAAACCGGTGGTCAATACAATCTTAATACCGTGGCTTTTCAAATAGTTAAACAATTTTAGTGTACCGATTGTAGGCAACACTTCATTTGTTTTGTAATGATTTTCGAGCACTTCTTTGAATACAATAAAAGTTTGTTGAATTTTTTGGTTAATAATTTCATCGGGTTCCCCTGCTAGTTGTTTTCGCCACAATGTTTCGAACACTTTAATTTTCGACCAACCCATCATGGCATTTATTTCTGCCTTCGTAGTTTTCAAACCAGTATTGTTTACCGCTTCAAAGAAACATTTTTCTACCTCATTGTTGTCTTGTACGGTTGTGCCAGCCATATCAAAAACAACCATTTCAATTTTATTCGACATGTCTTATTTTTTTAATTAAACAATAAATATATTACAAGTATTTGTGCCGTTATATTGGTCTTATTCATTTTTAAATGTGGAACTCTTCCTTCAAAAAACAGTGAATCTCCTTTTTCCATCGTAATGATTACGTCATTCAACCGATATTCTATTTCACCGTCTATTAAATATATAAATTCCATACCATCGGTAGTTACTAGTTCTCGCTTTGCGTCTGGATTGAGGGTGAGCAATACGGCGTTAAAAGTTACGTCTTTGAAGGACTGGCTCATTATGTTAAAGTAATTGTATCCAATAGAGTCTTCTTTCTGAATTGGGATATAATTCTCTTTTTTAATCAACAGGTAAAAAGGTTGGTTGGTAACATAATCTATATTCTCGAAAAAAGCAGCCGGACTTTCCTTTAATGCAGTAATAATACTAAACAATACGGGCAACGAGGGTATTGTTCTACCATTCTCAATACGGGAGAGAAGTCCTTTGCTAATACTTGCAGAAATAGCAACGTTAGTTAGTTTAAGTTCTTTTGAAAGCCTTATTTCTTTCATTCGCTTGCCAATATAATTTAGTTGATTCCCTTGCATAATGTTTACTTATATTAAACCACAATTGGTATTTCGATGAATTGAATTACAAAGATAAAACAATTGATAGAAATACGCTATAGCGTATAATAATTTAATTTATTTGAAACAAAACTGTAATATACTTCTTGTTTCTTTGCATAAAAATTCAACAATAAGTTTATTATTTGTAAACATGTCAACAATAAATTATAAAGCAGAGGGAGATGTAAATTTTAGCGAATCACGAAAAGAGTGGCAGCAAAAACTATTGCCAGATACAACCGCTTTGCTTAAAACCGATGCTGATTATTTTATACATCAAGCATTATCTACTCCATGCTTGGAGGTTTTAGCCGAATGCGATGGTTCTTATATTATTACGGCATCTGGACGACGAATTCTTGATTTTCACGGCAACAATCTGCATCAGGTGGGCTATAGAAATGAAACTGTTTTAACAGCTGTAATATCGGCCTTGACAAAGCTTCCTTTTTCGCCCCGACGATACACAAACGAATATGCAATTGGTTTGGCACAAAAGCTAGGTTCATTAGCCCCTGGTTTAAACAAAGTTCTTTTTGCGCCTGGTGGGTCGGAAGCAAATTCAATGGCTCTAAAGCTGGCGCGGATACATACTGGCAAGTTTAAAGTTGTATCGATGTGGGGCGCATTTCATGGAGCCGGCCTGGACACCATTTCGGTAGGTGGCGAAGCTTCATTTCGCAGCAATATTGGACCTTTAATGTCGGGCACTGAGCATGTACCACAGCCCAACACATATCGGTCATTTTGGGATAACGATGAAGATCAAGACAAAAATGTAGAATATGTGCGACATGTTTTTGAATGCGAAGGGGATGTAGGTGCTTTTATTGCTGAAACAATACGAAACACTGATGTACAAATACCTACTCTTAATTTTTGGCGTAGAATACGTGAATTATGTGATGAGTTTAATGTAGTTCTTATATTGGATGAGATACCAATAGCACTTGGAAGAACAGGGCGTTTTTTTGCATTCGAGCACTATGGCATTACACCCGACATTGTAACAATAGGCAAAGGACTTGGAGGTGCAGTATTTCCAATGGCGGCCTTGCTTACTAGCGAGAAATTCAATCATGCTGTTGGGCACTCGGTAGGTCATTTTACCCACGAGAAATCGCCCATAGGGAGTGCGGCCGCAATGGCGGTTTTAGAAGTCATAGAAAAAGAGAATTTAATAGAGAAAGCTCAACAAAATGGGCTGATAATAAAAGCAAGGCTAAGTGAAATGCAAAACCGATTTGAAATGATTGGAGACGTGCGCGGAATAGGATTATTGTGGGGTGTAGAATTAGTTACCGACCGAAAAAGCAAAACAAGAGCTATTGAACATGCAGAAAAGGTTCTTTATCATTGCCTAGAAAATGGCTTGAGTTTTAAAGTTTCGCAAGGCAACGTGATTAACCTTTGCCCACCTCTTATTATAAAGGAAGATGAACTGCTTAGTGCTTTAAATATATTAGAAAATGCTTTCATAGAAATAATACATTAAAAAAGTATGCCAAATTTAAAGAAAAGAGTTCAAGATGAATTGGCAAAACAGCCACAATGGTTGTTTGTAATTTACGCATCATTAGCCGCATTTTTCACTTATTCGTGTATGTATGCCTTTCGTAAAACATTTACAGTTGCTACTTTCGACGAACAGTTTTTTTTGGGTATTCATTATAAAATATGGCTTATTAGCTCTCAATTAATTGGATATACCTTGTCTAAATTTATCGGCATTAAGCTTATCTCCGAACTGAAACCTCAAAACAGATCAATATATATATTATTTGTGATTGGAATAGCACAATTGGCACTCTTATTATTTGCCATAACCCCGAGCCCATGGAACATTGTTTGGATGTTTTTTAACGGTCTGCCATTAGGAATCGTTTGGGGATTGGTATTTTCCTATCTCGAGGGCAGAAAAACGACAGAGATACTTGGTGCAGCGGTAAGTGTGTCTTTTATTTTTGCTTCGGGATTTGTAAAATCCGTAGGAAAGTACCTCTTACTAAATTTCCACATTTCTGAATATTGGATGCCATTTACTACTGGAGCCATTTTCATTATACCTTTAGTTATTTCGGTATGGTTGCTCAACATGGTGCCAAACCCATCGGAGGAAGATATAGAGCAGCGAACTATCCGACTACCAATGAGCAAGAAAGAAAGAATAGGATTTCTGACAAAGTTCAGATACATATTAATTCCATTAACCGTAATATTTGTATTTCTGACCGTATTGCGCGACATACGGGATAATTTTGCAGCCGAAATATGGACAGAGTTAGGCATGGGAAGTATTCCTGAGATATTTACCACTTCGGAAATACCTGTAGGAATAGGCGTTTTAATTATTATAGCATCGATGGCTTTCTTAAAAAATAATTTAAAAGCGTTAAACACATCGGTTGGTTTAGTGGCATTTGGGCTAATAGTGAACATGCTGAGCACCATACTATTCAACATGCAACTAATTAGTGGCGTTATGTGGATTATAGCAGCCGGGTTTGGCGTTTACCTCGGCTATATTGCATATCATGCTTTATTATTCGAAAGGTTTATTGCCACATTTAAGCAGGTGGGAAACATTGGTTTCTTATTTTATTTTTCGGATGCTATTGGATATTTAGGAAGCGTATCGTCGTTTATGATGAAAAACTTTTTTTCACCCAATGTTAGTTGGGTTTCATTCTTTGCTACACTTACTCTTATTCTCTCATTTATTGGCTTGGTATTGTGTAGCTTCACCTATGTAGCAATTAAGAAAAAAGCAAAAACTAATATTTATGAATACCAATAATTAAAATAAAACCATTATACAGAGCGCAGTTAAAAAAAAGCATCTTCGCACTAAAGCTATAAATGGTAAATGAGACTAGCGAAATTCAATTTAAATATCAATTTTAAATACATACAAAAAAGTAAAATGAAAACAAAGATTTCTCTATTTGCAATGGCTTTATGTACATTTAGCCTTTTAGCACAGAACATGAATAATGTACAAATGCCCGAAATTACACGTATCAATAGCCGCAAGTTCATTAACGTTCCTAACATCATGGGTTACAAAACCCTCAAGTGCGATTTTCACATGCACACGGTATTTTCGGATGGGCAGGTTTGGCCTACAATACGCGTTGATGAGGCATGGCAAGAGGGCTTGGATGTAATAGCTATTACAGATCATATTGAAAATAATCCTTCGAAAAAATTTGTTAGTGGCGACGATAATTCGTCGTACGAAATAGCCAAGCCTTATGCCGAAAAGAAGGGGATATTGCTTATAAAAGGAGCTGAAATAACTCGGGCAATGACTCCAGGTCATTTCAATGCTCTTTTTCTAACCAATACCAACGAGCTTGATACTCCGAACTATATGAATGCATTTGAGGCAGCCAAAAAGCAGGGTGCATTTATAATTTGGAATCACCCGGGATGGAAAGCTCAACAACCTGATACTTGTAAATGGTGGGATATTCATACCGAATTATTAAACAAAGGAATGCTGCATGCTGTAGAAGTATTTAACGAACAAGAGTATTACCCAATTGCTTTTGATTGGTGCAACGAAAAAGGAATTGCCTATACAGCTGCATCCGACATACATGGGTTAGTTGAAAATTTGTACGATTTATCGAAAAATCATCGCCCTATGACATTGGTATTAGCCACTGAGAATAGTGAATCAGCATTGAAAGAAGCACTTTTTGCTGGTCGCACAATAGCTTGGTTTGGCCATTTTTTAGCGGGAAAAGAAGACTATTTACGCGAATTTTTTAAAGCATCAATAAAAATAAGTCAAATTTCAGATAAAAAAGTTTACCGCGTTGTGAATGTTTCGGATGTACCCTTTATACTAAAATCAACAGATGGTACCCAGTTTACAATTGCCGCTTTTAGCGAATCGACTATTGAAATTCCTGTTTCAAACAAAGGAGATTTTGAAGTTGTAAATTTGATAATACGCTCTAACAAAAACCTTTCCGTAAAGTTCCCTTTCTGATAATAATGGTGCTAAAAACACTTTGCTATGTTAATCTAACTATAGAAACAGGATTCCATAACGATAAGTGTTTTTTGGAGCGCAAAGGTTCAATCCCGATGGCTATAGCGAACGCTAAGACACAAAGAAATAAAGAAATTGAATATCAAGACTTCGCTTCTTAGTGACCTTAGCGTTCAAAAAAAAAAAACAAAATGGACTTATCGGAGCAGACTCAAACACTGTTAATAGAATCACTACTACTGTTATTGGAATTGAAAATCAACAAAAAAAGTAGAATCTGTTTTCTAAAAACTACTAATTTCTAACATATCACAAACTAAGTTTTAGCTAAAAAAAAATCCAAACTAACCAATAATAAAAAAAAGCATGAAAATTGAAGAGCTTCCCGATAATCCTTATTTACTACTCACCCCAGGTCCATTATCAACGAGTAAAACCGTAAAAGCAACTATGTTACGCGATTGGTGTACATGGGACGATGATTACAACCTGAATATTGTGCAAGAAATACGACACAAAATAGAACAATTAGCAACCAAAAAAGCAGAAGACTACAGCTCGGTGCTAATGCAGGGCAGCGGTACTTTTGCTGTAGAGTCTGTTATTGGTTCTGCAATTCCGCAAGATGGCAAAGTGCTCATTATTTCAAATGGCGCTTATGGAAACCGTATTATTCGCATCACCCAAATGCTTCGCATACATTATATACCCTATACTGTAGCGGAAATTCACATTCCCAATCTCAATGAAATAGAGCAAATTTTGGTCGAGAATGAAAGCATAACCCACGTTGCAGTAGTACATTGTGAAACTACCACTGGAATACTCAACCCTATTGAACAAATTACAAAAATAGCAAAGCGTTATAATAAAATTACGATAGTAGATGCAATGAGTAGCTTTGGTGGCATTAGTATGGATGTGGCCGATTGGAATATTGACTTTCTTATTAGCTCTGCCAATAAATGCACACAAGGCGTACCGGGCTTTGGGTTTATCATTGCTCGCAAATTGGAATTAGAAAAATGTAAGCATCGGGCACGCTCACATTCATTGGATTTATACGACCAATGGGAAACTATGCACAATGGAGGTGGCAAATGGCGTTTTACATCCCCTACGCATGTAGTAAGAGCTTTTATGCAAGCCCTTATCGAATTGGAAGAAGAGGGCGGTATATTGGCACGTGAAAAACGATATGCCGAAAACCAACGAACTTTAGTAAAAGGGATGCGAGCTTTAGGCTTTGAGACCTTGCTCCCCGATGCATTGCAGTCAACCATAATTACGTCATTTATATCGCCTGAACAATCCGAATTCAATTTCATGCACTTTTATGAATTGCTCAAAGCAGAAGGGTTTATAATTTATCCTGGCAAAGTAGCGCAAAGCGACACATTTAGAATTGGTAACATCGGAGAGATATACCCTGCTGACATTGAAAGACTTATACAATCGATTGGCAAAATAAAGTTTTGGTAATCGATTTTCGGTTTCGTATTAGTAAACACAGCTGAATTTTATAATACAATCTTAATAGTAATATAAAGTCTGGTTAACCCCCTAGAAAAATGCTTTATGTATTTTTGCATTATCTATTTCGCAAACAAAATGGTATAAAAAAGGTATCTATCTAGTTAAATTTTAAAACGATGAGAAAAGTAATTTCTATTATGCTGGTAGTTGGTTTTATGGCACACTCCGCTACTGCCGAAGAATATTTGGCTGAATTCACGAATGCGCGCGAGCATGCTTCGCCAACTTTGAATATGAATACATCAACTGTTTATTTTCGATTTATGGCAATGGATCAAAGTAGCTATATAAACCAAATAGACCCAAGCGATGCCGGAACACATATTTTTGGTGAGTATATGGCAAAAAAGCAGTATCTATTCAAAAAAATGTACAGCTACACAGAGTCTATCGCTCCTGGGAGCTCGGCTACAAAAATGATTTATCGTAAACCTGACATTTATTTTTCTGTCAAAAAAATTGAAAAGTATTTAAAAGAAGAGCTGAAAAAAGAAAACTTAACTGCCGAGGATGCAAAAAAAGACTATAATAAAGTACTTGATGTGGCCCTAAACATTTTGGAGGAGGACACGGAAAGCTTTGAACGTCGCATCAATACAGCAAAAGGGAACGCTTCAAACCTACTCAGAATATTTGTGAGCGAAGTAGAACTCAACAAATAATCGCTCGAAAACTCACACTACATTCTATTACAACAAACATTGACTTGCAGCACTTTAACTAACTGAAGAGCTGCGACTTAGGACTCTATTTGCATAAAAAAAATTAGTAATTAGTAATCAATAAAAATTATCATGTCAAAATTAAACAAAGTAATTGGAGTAGTATTATTACTTCTGATTAGCACTTTTGCTTTTGCGCAAAAGTTAACAATACAAGGAAAAGTGTCAGGAACTGACGGTTCTGACTTACCTGGTGTAAACATTATAATGAAAGGCCGATCGGCAGGCACCATCTCGGATATAGGTGGGAAATTCAACATTCAAGCTGCCAAAGGCGAAGTAATTGTATTTTCGTATGTGGGCTTCAACACCAAAAACGTAACTGTTACGGGTGCAGAAATGATTGTAACATTAGATGAAACCTCAGAAACGATTAATGAAATAATTGTTACAGCATTAGGTATCGAAAAACGATCATCAACTATTGGCTATGCAGTACGCGAGGTGGAGGGCAAAGACCTCGTAAAAGCGCGCGACCCAAACCCAATTACTGGTTTAACCGGTAAGGTTGCCGGGCTTTCGATAGGTGCCAACTCGGAAATGCTTCGTAAACCAAACGTATTGCTGCGTGGCAACGAATTAACACTATATGTGGTTGATGGCGTGCCTATTAGTTCAGACACTTGGAATATTAGTCCAGACGACATACAAAGTTACACTGTACTAAAAGGCCCTGCTGCAGCGGCTCTTTATGGCAGCCGTGCACAAAATGGAGCTATCTTAATTACCACTAAAAAAGGGGTAAAAGGGAAAACTGATTTAGTAGTAGAAATTAATTCTTCAAATGTATTCGACAACGGCTTTTTGGCTTTTCCAAGACTTCAAAATGAATATGGTGCAGGTGGAAACCAATTATATGCTTTTGCAGATGGCAAAGGTGGAGGCTTAAACGATAATGACTACGATGTGTGGGGACCAAAATTTAGAGGACAATTAATACCACAATACGATGGTGAATACACTCCAAATACAACCTGGACTACAACGTTTCCGGGAGGACTAAACTGGACAGGAAACATCAAACCAACACCTTATGTAGCCCGTGGTGCAAACAACCTAGATAATTTTTTGCGCACAGGATTTCAAACCACTAACAATATTTCTGTTACTAAAACAGGAGAAGACTTCTCGTTAAGAACTTCTTTGTCTCATTCTTATCAGCAAAGTATTATTCCAAACATGGACTTGAATATTACTAACCTAAATATGTCGGCCTCTTATGCAATAAGCAAAAGGCTAACAGTGGATGCAAATTTGAATTTCAACGACCAATACTCTGAAAACATTCCAGATGTAAACTACGGACCAAACAGCTTAATTTACAATATGTCTATTTGGTCTGGTGCCGACTGGGATGTAAACGACCCTAAAATTAAAGGGATATGGCAAGAAGGGAAAATAGGTATTCAGCCTATTTTTGCCGAATATCAACGGTATCATAACCCATGGGCAATGGTAAACCACTGGCTAAGAGGTCATAACAAAAAAGACCTTTTTGGATACGTAACCGCCAATTACAAGATTGACAATCACTTAAACATGAGTTTACGCTCACAAGTATCAACTTACAACCAGCTTCGCAATGAAAAAATGCCTGTATGGGCACATCCTTATGGACGTGAAGGCAATTTGGGCGACTACCGCGAAGATCGACGTAACTTATTTGATAGCAATACAGATTTACAATTAAACTACAACTATATGGTGGGCGACGCCATTCAAATTTCGGGTTTGGCTGGTGGAAACATACGCCAATTGAACTACAATTCGAGCTACACCTCAACCGATTATTTGAACGTACCAGGTGTATATAGTTTTAGTAATTCTCGCAATCCTATTGTGGCAAACAGTTTTGAGTCTAAAATGAGAGTGTTAAGTGGGTATGCTTCCATGGATATTGACTTTGGGAAATATGCTACACTTTCAGGAACGGCACGTATGGATAAATCATCGGCCATTTTGAGTAGCAATGACACTTATTTCTATCCGAGTATATCGTTGGCAACAATGGTATCGGACTATATCAAAATGCCCGATTTCGTTTCATCTTTAAAACTTAGAGGATCTTATGCAATGGTAAAAGGAGTACCAACCAGCGAAACTATCGGTACTACGCCAAGCAGCAATATCTACAGCTATCCACTTAGCTATGGCGAAAATTATTACAGCCCTTACGGTGGTGCCACTTACGAGTTAAATTCATCTTACACTCAGTCCAAACTTTATAACTCACAACCAGCTGCTTCATATACAAATACATTGAGCGACCCAAACATTGAGCCTTTTGCGCGGGTAAATTATGAAGAAGGATTTGACTTGAGCTTATTTAAAAACAGAGTCGATTTCTCAGCTACTGCATACCAATATATCGACGGACCAAAAATTTTACAAAATGTAATTTCATCCGCCACCGGCTACACTGGTTATTATATCAATGCGTTGAAAACACGTCGTACAGGTATTGAACTTGCATTAAATGTATCACCAATTCGCAAGAGAAACTTTAGCTGGGATATTATGGGAAATTGGAGTACTTCAAAAGAAGTTTACCTTGAATTGCCAAAGGGACAAGATACTTACAATACCTTTTTCAAAGTAGGTGATAGAACAGATGTGTTTTACGGTACTGCATTTTATCGCGATCAGGCGGACAATATCATTCACGACACTGCTGGCAAGCCACTAACAATGAAAGTAGCTCAAAATCTGGGCAATAAAAACGGTAATTTCCAATGGAGTATTTTAAATAAATTCACCTATAAAAACGCATACCTTTCATTCCAATTTGACGGCAATGTGGGTGGTGTTATTACCGACTACATTCACAACAAAACAATGCGTGGAGGGCGTAATATAGAAACCGTGCAGGGCGAATATGGTATTGCACGTGACCTAGACGACCAAAATGCTGGATCCACTACCTACAAAGGGTCATACATTGGCCAAGGAGTAGTAGTATCTAACGGAGTAGCTATTCAGACTAATTCTGAAACAGGTGCAATAACTAATTACGATGCACTTACTTTTGCTCCCAATACAAGCACTACACGTGTACAAGATTACATTAGCAAGTATTACAATTTGGACGAGGCAAACTTAATGAGTAAAACTTATGCCAAACTACGCGAGTTGACAGTTGGTTATAATTTGCCTACAAAATGGGTTGCGCCCATAGGTTTAACAAAAGCCTCAATTTCCTTTGTAGCGCGTAATCTTTTATATATTTATGCCGACGAACGATTTAAAGATGTAGATCTTGATCAATATAACGGAGCATCAAGTTCTACTGGACTACAATCACCAACTACCAGACGTTACGGAGTAAATGTAAACATAGTATTTTAATAAAATAACAAATTACAACAATGAAAAGATATAGTATTTTCACAACGATTTTCACATTGCTTGTTTTGGTCTTAGTATCGTGCAGCGACTTTGACCAACTAAAACAAAACACCAATGTGCCTAACTCAGTACCCTCGTCGCTTTTGCTCAACGGAGTACTTATGAGCCTACACGATGCACCATTTGGAACCACAGAACGTCGTAGCCAATATTTTCTAATCAATTACGATTATTATGGCAACAACCGTTATGATTTAGGTGCAGGCGACAACTATTACACTACACTTAAAAATGTAGTTAAAATGGAAGAGGAAGCTACTAAGCTTGGGCTACCTCAACAAAATGTTTACTCGGCCATGGGAAAATTTCTACGTGCTTATTTCTTTAGTAAAATGAGTTTGCAAATGGGCGACATACCTATGACTGAAGCGCTGAAAGGAGTTAATAATTTAACACCAAAATACGACACTCAAAAAGAGGTTTTCAAACAATGCCTTACTTGGCTTGATGAGTGTAATACAGAACTCACAACCCTACAAGCTTCAACTACAGGGGGAACATTATCGGGTGATTTTTATTATGAAAACGATTTAAGCAAGTGGCAAAAAACAGTAAACACTTTTCGTCTGCGCTTGCTAATTCACTTAAGCAAACGTAGCGACGATACTGACTTGGACATCAAAAAGCAATTCAGCGATATTATCTCCAATTCAGCAAAATATCCTGTTATGACAAGTGCTGCTGACAACCTTCAGTTCGAATACATTTATCCTACAAACAATTATGCTAACAACCCAGGTAACTTTGGGTTCGATGCCTTACGTAATAATTGTAGCGATACCTATGTGGGGCTTCTAACCAGATTAAAAGACCCACGCGTATTCCTCACTTGCGAACCAGCCAAAGCTTTAGTTACAAGCACCACGCCGGCCACAAGCTTCGATGCATTTAAAGCAGCAAATGCCGGAGAAGACCTTGGCATTATGTACAATAAAACAAATGCGGGCGAGTATTCGTTGCTTAACCGTTTTCGCTATTATCGGACATATACCGGAGAGCCTTCATTGGAAATTAGCTACCAAGAAATGTGTTTTAATATTGCCGAAGCTATAAATAGAGGCTGGGTAAGTACTGGTGTTTTGGGTGGTGCAGAAGACTACTACAAAGCAGGGATTAACACTTCAATGGAGTATTATGAAATTCCTGAATCAGGAAACCTTACGGTACATTTCTTCAAGCAAGGAGCTAGCATTTCAAACGCTGATGCCTATGACATTTTTACTGTTCCTGTGGATAGAAATACTTACTACAACCAAATGGGTGTAAAGTATGATGGAAATACCGCTGTAGGTCTAACCCAGATTTTGGAGCAAAAATACTTGGCTTTGTTCCGCCATGGTGGCCTTGAGTCGTACTTTACATATCGTCGCACAGGTGTTCCTACATTTGGAACTGGACCTGGAACTGGAAACAATCAAAAAATTGCTATGCGATTTCAGTATTTTGATAGTGAAAAAACAGCTAATACTGATAATTACAAACAAGCACTTACAGTATATGATAGCAATGATGATATAAATGGACTTATGTGGATTCTTAAATAAAAAGTAAGAGAAACACTTAATAATAAAAAAACGAAGACAATGAAAAAGGTCTTCGTTTTTTTTCGCTCTAGCGGTGTGTTAATTTGAAAATTCAGTGCAGCAACAGCTTAATAATTTATCAATACGTCAACAATTGCCAACTATTTGCTCTGAGTTATATTGATTAATGGTCGGCAAATCAGATGTAATATTCATTTTTCCATCTGTAAGCCAATCGGTTATTTGTTTATTCCCCTACACTCTGTTGGTTTTGCATTATTCAAAACTATAGTTGAAATTTTAGCAAGTCGGCCACACTTTCGTGTAAATTCCCTTCCAATAGCGTTTTTCTCACATTTAATCAGCTAGAAACAAACACCTGTTTCATTCCTTATTAAAGATATGCAAAAATCTAGTATCTTTGCACTTGGGTTTTTGGGTTTTACTTTAGCACCTAATTTTTTTGACTAGAAATGATAAAGGGGAACATTTATTCAATTACCAAAAGATAAGGGAAGCATTATTTTTTTGATTCTTCGTAAAGCATCCAAATTTACATTTTTGAATCAATTAAATTAAGTCAAGACACACCCTTGAATTTATTTTTTTTATCTCTAATTTGATCGAAAAAAAAAAATGAATAACGCGAGCATAATGCGCAACAAGAAATTAATTTTCACCTCCATAACATTGCTCATCAGCATTATTACTGGTTTGGTGTGCGATTATGCTTACAAAACATCTCCAAAGAACGACATACAAACAGTAAAATTTCAATCTGAATTGATTGAAAAAGAAAAAGAAGCTACCAAAACGCTCGAATACCTTAAGCAGGTAATTATTCATACCTCCATCGATTCATTGGCTCACTATCCTTTTTCTAGCAACAACATAAGCTACTATGTTTTTGAGAATAAGGAAATGGTATTTTGGTCGGACAACAATTTTGATGTAAGCAACATTCCGCTAACAACCGACTCCAATTGGCATTATGTGCAGCTTCCAAATGCACACTGTATAAGCTCTTCATTATCATACAATTCAACCGAAATAGCTGCTCTAATACCAATCAAAAACAACTACCCTTACCAAAACAAGGAACTTGTAAATACCTTTTTCGACGGTTTTAGCATGGATAAAGAAGTGCAAGTTATTGATGGAAAAAGATTAGATAAACTGGCCGTATTTAGCACCAAAAACAACTATTTATTCTCTTTGTCAGATGCCCAATCGCCAGTTTACAACGAGAATTGGTCTATAGCAGGGCTTATTGCCTATTCGTTGGCCTTTTTCCTATTCTTACTGCTCTATGCAAATAGCCATTGGTTTTACGCTAAAAAAGCGCTTAGTATTAAATCTTTTTTTACCTCAATGATTGCAGTAGGGGCATTTATAGGTCTATGTTTGTACTTTAACCTACCGGATTTACTGTTTTGGAATAAATTATTTAGCTCATTTCAGTATTCCTCCAACCCATTTTTAACCTCTATATGTCACCTCACGCTGGCTACTGGTTTTTTGCTATCAACCATTTATTTGTTTTATTTTCATGTCAATACCGATAAGCTAAATAAACTGTGGCCACGCACTATTCTGTTGGCCTCATTTACGTTCTATTTTTCATTACTACACTATTTATTAAGTGGGCTAATATACCACTCTAGTATTCAATTAATTATACTTCAATTTTACGATTTCTCATTCATCAAAATATGGATTTACTTTTTGATTTTAAGTTGGGGAATAGGGCTGGCTTTGTTATTTATAAAAACCCACAGTTGGTTTAAATCAAACGAAAAGCTCCCACAGCTATTTATGATAGAAACGGCTATTACTGCATTTATATTTATAGCATATCAGATATATTTACCCGAGGTATCAATAACAGTAACCATTTCTTATTTAGCCATTTGGATCACATTTACGCTTTGGATTAAAGCAGTTAAACCTAGTAAGATTTATGTAATTATTGCCTTGTGGACTATTGTTTACACCTCATTCATTATATTCAATACAATATCTATTACCAATGCCAACAAAGCGAGTAAATATAAAATACTAGCTCAGAATATTTTTATAAATGGCAATACCGAAAATGACCGAATGGCTGAGATTTTACTCGAAGAATTGAATTCGTTTATACTTAATGATAAAAATATTGGCAAACTGCTGCAAAATTATGATTCTTTGTCAATAGCAAACGAGTACCTTAACAAAACCTATTTGAGAGGCTTTTGGAATAAATATGATATGCGATTGAGTACTGCCCCTATTGGGTCAGAAACTTATAACGTGTATCAAAAGTTCATTCAATCGGGGGGAAATCAGCTTAAAAACACTCATTTTTTCACAGTACCTACCAGTGAAAATAACATGTCGTATATTGGTGAATTTCGGACAAATACTAACACAAAAGATAGCATAGCGTTTTTTATGGAATTTTATCCGCGCCGAGATTTCAAGAGTTATAGCTTCCCTAACTTACTGATTGCAAACACGCCAGACATACAATCGCAATTAAATATTTCGATTGCTAAATATGAACGTCAAAAGCTGGTATATTCCTCTGGCAGCATTGATTTTTTGGCTACCAGCAACTGGATTTTGAAGAATAATTCCGACTTTTTTATCGCAGTTTATAACAACCGAAAATACTATGTTTACACACCTCAAAATAAAACACAAATTGCAATCACAGAGCAACAAAGCTATAAACCAGCAGCTTACATACTGTATTTTTCATATACTTTTATCGTCTTTTTTTCGATATACTGCCTCCTTTTTTGGATTTACTCGGTGGCCAATGGTATCGTAAATTTTCGACTTGGGTTGACAGGCAAATTTCAGTATGCATTTATTATACTTCTTGTTATAAGTTTTATATCCATATTTTATGTGTCGGTAAATTTTATTGAGGATAAATATCAACAAGAGCAAATTTACAACCTCGAAAATAAAAAAAGATACATTCAGAAAGCATTGCAGGATATGTATTATTGGAATCAGGATTTAACCATGCAAAACATGCAAGCATTAAATTTTGACCTGCAAGAATTATCATACACCTATCACACCGACATACATGTGTACAATAATCGAGGTGAATTAGTGGGTAGTTCTCAGCCCATTATTTTCAATAAAAAATTGATTAGCAATAGAATATCACCAACACCCTATTTTTCTCAAAACACCAACATTAACCAATACGAACACATCGGAAAGCTAAATTATCTGACTGGATACACCGATTTTATTAACGGTGATTATTTGCAAGTGGGCTATATATCGGTTCCTCAATTTTTCAGCCAGGATGAAATTAGCAACGAAATAGAAGGCTTTTTATCTGTTATTATTCACATCTATCTTATTATTATTTTATTAGCAATACTGGTAAGTTTGCTTATTGGAAAACAACTTTCGGCGCCACTCAACATGCTGGAGAACAAGCTTAAAGAGATGCGATTGGGGCAAAGGAACGAAAAGATAGAATATAAATTTAACGATGAAATTGGCCAGTTGGTGCTACAATACAATCGCACGTTGGATGAGTTGGAGCAAAGTGCTGTACTGCTTGCAAAATCCGAACGTGAATCGGCTTGGAAATCAATGGCACGCCAAGTAGCCCACGAAATTAACAATCCGCTTACTCCCATGAAGTTGACAATACAGCAACTGCAGCGTACAAAAAAAATGAACGACGAGCACTTTGATGATTATTTTGAGAAATCGGCTGGCATGCTTATCGAACAAATTGATAACTTATCGCGTATTGCAGGCACATTTTCTGATTTTGCACGTATGCCCGAGGCTAATTTTGAACTGACCGATATAGCAACGAAACTAAAATCGGTGCTTCATTTATTTGCAAACAACAACGAAGATGTAAAAATAAATTTCGTAGGGATAAAACAAGATGTATTTATAATGGCTGACCCCAAACAACTCGTGCAAGTATTTAACAACCTCTTAAAGAACGCCATACAAGCAATACCTCAAGATAGAAAGGGCGAAATTACGGTAAAACTAGAAACAAATAACAAGCAGGCCATCATCAAAATAGCCGATAACGGAACGGGCATTGACGAAGTGACGCAAGATAAAATTTTTGCTCCAAACTTCACTACCAAAACTACTGGAATGGGATTGGGCTTAGCCATTTCAAAAAACATTGTTGAACTTTCGGGCGGAAAAATAGCCTTTGTTAGCAATAAAAATCAGGGCACTACTTTTATCATTACGCTGCCATTGGCCAATAGTTAACTCTTGAGAAAGCAATCTAGCACTTACACTTAGTTGAAAATTAACACGTTACACACTCAAAAACAATAACAAGGAGTCCACTCCGACAAGTGTTATTTTACGCAAATGGGACATCCCGAGAAGCGGGAGGTGCAAAGTTGCTAATGGAACATGCCGATTTGTATCTTAGTGTTCTTAGCGTTCAAAAAATAAAATCGACTAATCGGAACATACTCAACTAGACAGTATAAAAGTGAGTATAAATAAGGTCTAATATAACAGACTGACAATCTTTATTTAACGGTATGAGTATAGCCAAGATTTTAGGTAGATAGTAAAAAAAAACGAAAGAACTTGGCAAACAAAAGCACATTTGATTCAAGAAAAAAAATAGAACAATAGGACTTTAAATTACACACTTGAACGAATTAATGGAAAATCAGCACATTCTTATTTCTGCTAAACTCAATTCTTTGGCGTATAAAATGTTCAAATAACAGCATAAATGCAATAGTTTTATTACTTTTGCAGAAAAAACAGTTTCAAAATGCTACATTG
>JFJP01038112.1_pt1 | contig 22249 bp, 13 predicted proteins | sample 431651 | NCBI WGS metagenome assembly JFJP01 (sample SAMN02602958, study PRJNA72255) | Microbial mat metagenome, whole genome shotgun sequencing project. | biome: fresh water; feature: sink hole; material: water; isolation source: purple microbial (photo- and chemosynthetic) mats found in...
CCACCTTAAATAAAGAAAATCAACAATATGAAAGACAATAAATTTGAAAATTTAAGACAAAAAGCCGAAGAAATAGTAAAGCATAAAGGCATGGCAAAATCGGCAGAATACATAAATGATATTGAAAAGATGATTGAAGAGTTGAATATTTTTCAAATTGAATTGGAAATGCAAAACAACGAATTGCAATTTACCAATCAAAAACTGAATGCAGAACAAGAAAAATATCGAGATTTGTACAAAAACGCCCCCATAGCTTATTTTACTCTCAACAAAACGGGGAATATATACGATGTAAATTATGCCGCAGCCGAAATGCTAAACCTACCCATTCAGGCTTTTAACAAAACATCAATATTTCCTTATTTAGAAGAAAGTTCAAAACAGGTTTTTAATCAATTTTTTCAAAAAGTATTTAACAGTTCAAAAGTAGAATATTCCGAAATCAATTTTATTGATACCAATAATCAGATAATTCACACAAAATTAAACGCCCAATCGTATTTCGATTATAATCTAAAAATCAAACTATGCCGTTGCGCAGTTACCGACATAACCCGTTTGAAAAAATATGATAAGATTATTATCGAACAAAACGAATTATTGAACCTTGCTTTTGACAATGAACGTGTTGCGTGGTGGGATTGGGATTACGAAAGCGGAGAAGTTAGGTATAGCCCCAATAAAGCCACTATGTTGGGGTACACAGTGGAGGAATTTCCTACCCAAGTATATAAAATTACCGAACTTATTCATCCTACTGATTATGAAGAAGTAATGCAAATTATGAGCAATCATTTAGCAGGAAAAACTCCTTACTACGAAGTAACCTACCGAATTAGAACCAAGCAAGGCAGTTATGTTTATTATTACGATTTTGGGAAAATAATTGAACGAACCGAAAATGGCAAACCCAAACGATTGAACGGAATTGTTTTCAATATAAATCAACAAAAACAATTTGAAATAGCCCTGAATGAAGCCAAAATAAAAGCCGAAAATAACGAAAATTTCAACAAAATGCTGTTCGAGATTCTTCCTATTGGGCTTGCATTGGCAAAGTCAACTGGAGAGTTTGTGTATGTAAATAAGGCATTTACCGAAATAATTGGTTATACTTCAGAGGAAACTCTGCAATTGTCGTACTGGGACATTACCCCCCAAAAATATGCACAACAAGAGCAAGAACAACTCTCCAGCTTAGAAACCACCGGTTTTTATGGTACTTACGAAAAAGAATTTATCCACCAATCGGGCGAATTAATTCCCGTAAAATTGCTTGGTAGATATGTAGAAATTGACAACAAAAATTACATTTGGTCGAGTATAGAAAATTACACTGAAACAAAAAAATACGAACGAACCATACTGGCAAACGAAAAACGTTTTCGTGCCATTTTCGAACAATCGGCAGCAGGTATTGCGGTAGTAAACAAAAAACAGCAAATTATTGAAGTCAATACCAAGCTTTGCGAATTATTAGGTTATTCAAAAGATGAATTACTGAATTTATCGGTTAAAGACATTACTTATTCTGAGAATGCTGCCAGAAATTTCGAAAATGTGAGAAAAAAATTATCGCAAAATAACACTTTTTTCAACCTCGAAAAACAATATTTATGCAAAGACGGAAGTATCATTTGGGCAAACCTTTCGACCAATGTTGTGAAAGACCAAAATGGAGTATTGGATTTTGCCATTGCAACAGTAGTGGATATTACACATCGAAAAAAAGCTGAAATCGAATTAATTGATGCAAAAGAAAAAGCAGAGGAAAGCAATAAGTTAAAATCGGCGTTTCTAAACAATATGTCGCACGAAGTAAGAACTCCCTTAAACGCTATTGTTGGTTTTTCGCAAATACTTACTAACCAAAATATTAGCAAAGAAAAGCAAATACAATTTTGTGAAGTAATCCAAAAAAGCAGCGATAAGTTAATCAATATTATCAGTGATGTGATTGAAATTTCGCAAATACAAGCGAAGCTAATTTGTCCAAAAATTGAAAAATTCGATTTAGTAACATTATTGTATGAATTAAAAATAAATTTTTTGCATCTGGCAAAAGAAAAAAATGTAGAACTCATTTTTACCCCCCAGAAATTTACCGAATTTTCAATTTATAATGATAGGGAAAAAGTTCGAAAAATAATGGTTCATTTAATTGATAATGCTTTAAAATTTACACACAAAGGTGCTGTTACTGTTTGTTGCGACATAGAGGGCGAAAATGTACAATTTTCGGTAAGCGACCAAGGAATAGGAATTTCGCAAGAAATGCACAGCAAAATTTTTGAACCATTCCGACAGGTGGAAACCGGAATGATACGAAATTTTGGAGGCAATGGTTTGGGACTCTCGTTGGCAAAATCATATACAGAATTGCTAAATGGTTCAATTTCTTTGCAATCGGAAATAAATAAGGGGAGCACTTTTTTTGTTACCATTCCATTATTATCGAATGATTTTGAACTCACAAATATTGAAAAAAATCCTATCAAGCGTATAATAAATTCAATTTTAATTGTTGAAGACGAATATGCAAATTTTCAATATTTGCAAGAGCTATTGAGCGAAAAAGGTTATAAAATTTTGTATGCCTACAACGGAAAGGTAGCGGTAGATTTGTGTAGATATAACACAGAAATTGATTTAATTTTTATGGACATAAAAATGCCCATAATGGACGGACACACACATAATTGCTCAAACGGCTTATGTCTTGGAGAGCGAACAAGCAAATTATATCAACGATTTTGATGATTATATAACAAAACCAATCAAAGAAAAAGAATTATTCAAAAAATTGGAAAAATTCAAATACCAGAACTGATGGTTCGTTATTTATGGCACAGAAGGCAATGTCCATTCCAGTAATTCGGCTAATCCATCGGTTGCTGCTTTGGGGACGGGGTTCTCCAAATGAAGCAATCGAAAATTTTGCTTGAGTCTAATGTAATGCCGTAGTAAAGCTAAACGGAGGTATAATTTCAAAAAAGTGCAAAAAAAACAGATGCTTTTGCAAAACATCTGTTTTTGTTTGTTTTTTATTCTTCAATAACCACCATGGTTACCACCACATTTACTTTGGGGCGGTCGCGGTTATCGGTTTCCATAAGGGCAATTTTGTCCACCACGTCTAAGCCTTCCACCACTTCGCCAAACACAGTGTATTCGCCATCTAAGTGCGGTGTACCCCCAATGGTAGAGTAAGCCGTTTTTTGAGCTTCAGTAAATTGGAAGGGTTTAAAATCGGGGTCTTTCATCATTATTTCTACCAATTCGCGCGAAAGCATATCCAAAGCTGGCTTGTTTCCTGCTTTTTGCAACGAATCTAATTTCATGCGCAGAGCATTGTGTTGCGGTTTTGCAATACATTTTGGAAAAAACTGCTGCAAACGCTGATTCATCATTCCGTATTCCATTTGCATCAGCTCATCAACAGTATATACCCTTCCTTGCACAATATAAAACTGCGAACCCGACGATTCTTTCATTGGATTCACATTGTCGCCTTGCCGAGCAGCCGAGAGTACCCCTTTTTTGTGAAACAACGTAGGCAAAATTTCAGCCGGAATGCGGTACGAAGGACCACCCGAACCGAGAGCAGCACCTGCTGGCGCATTTTTAGAGTCGGGGTCGCCACCCTGAATCATAAACTCTTTAATCACACGGTGAAAAATAGTGGAGTCGAAATAACCACTACGTGCAAGCTTAAGGAAATTGTCGCGATGTTGTGGCGTTTCGTTGTAGAGCTTTATCGTAATATTTCCATAGTTGGTCTTAATGAGTACTTTTGGCTCTTTCTTTTGCGCGTTTAACAAACTTACTGTCATTACTAAGATAATTGTTTTGATGATTACTAATGTCCGTTTCATATCTATTGAATTTAAAATTAAACACAATTAGAACGCAAACATACACAGAATCTGAATTTCTAAATAAAAAAAAATGAAATTAGATAAAACAATACTACGATAAGAAATGAAAACTATAGCTAAATTTTCGAAATACCTAAATTTTATTCACCTGAAATTCCTACACATTCGTAAATTTTAATACTTTTGTTGAATAAGAAAAATGGGGAAACGAGTGTTTGAAACAAAGTCAATATCAATGAGGCATGAAACTGATTATCAAAAATTTTAAATCAATTAAAGAAGTTATTGGTTTTGAAATAAAGCCTATTACCATACTTTGTGGCACAAATAGCAGTGGAAAATCTTCCCTCATTCAAGCTATCTTGCTACTAAAACAATCGTTGCAATACGCCAATCAACCACTTACGCTTAATAACTCAATCATAAAATTTGGCGACTATTCTGATATAGTTTGGAAACACAACACAGATGAGCACATTGAATTGGGCATATTTCTTCCTTTAGCAGAAAATGCAATTCCGCGAATTTTGGATAGTAACAAAAGTAAATTTTCGAACAAAAAGTACGTGGGGGCTTTGATAGATATAAAATTTGGTTTCGAAAATTCACATACAGTTGTTCGCAAAATTCAATTTAGTTATCAGTTTGAAAATGAAGAACATTGGATATGTTTTTCAAAAGATAAAAACGAAAAATATTACTCAATCACTTCAAACTCCGATATTTTTAATTATTCAGAATTAGTATTATCCCAAAATCCTATTGAGGTAGATGTAACGTTTAATTCATTCATTCCGAATCATTATTCAAAAAAAGATAGTGATATTGCTTTCCAGTCTCAGTTTCGTCATTATTGGTCGGTTCTAAATTCTATCTTTTCCCAAAATGTATCGTATATTGGACCTCTACGTCACGATCCTCAATCTTTATATGTTTTTACATCAAAACCTGAAAATATTGGTCAAAGGGGCGAAAATTTTGTGTATTTCTTAGAAACCGAAAAAGATAAACTAATTGATAATTATCGCATTGCAAACAAACTAAACACCATAAAATTTGAAAGAAACAGAGAAACCGTACTTAGTGCTCTAAAATATTGGATTTGCGATTACTTTGAAATGGCAAAAGATATTAGCGTTGAAAGGCAAGGTTCATCTACTTTTCAGATAGTTTTAACCGATAAATGCGGTATAAAAGTTCCAATTCAGCATACGGGCTTTGGTATCAGTCAGATTTTGCCCGTAGTGATTGAAGGTTTGCGTATGAACAGCGAAACAACTTTAATTCTTGAACAACCAGAAATACATTTGCACCCCAAATTACAAAGTCATTTATTCGATTTTTTATACAGTTTGACACTCAACGGAAAAAAAATAATAATCGAAACTCATAGCGACCATCTAATTACACGCATGAAGCGAAGAATTGCCGAAGATACTGAAAATGAACTTCAAAATAATATAAACCTAACATTTATTGAAGAACGCGAAAATGAAAATATTTTCCGTACATTAAATTTAACCGATTTGGGTGCAATTGATGGATTTTGGCCAAAAAATTTTATTGATACCATGGATAATGATTTTCGTGCCATTGTAAAAGCGCAAGCTCAAAAAAGAGACAGTCGTACAATCAAATCAAATGAAAATGGAATTTAAAGCTGTATTAGATACTGCAGCACTTATTTGGAATCCAACGTCATTGAATATAAACTATTTATTATCAATAGATTTGTTGGATTTTATTGAACAATTTCAGAAAAAAAAATATTGGATTGTTCTGCGTAGTAGATTATTGAACGAAATTATTGATGCCTATCCAATGTCGCAAATTTCGACTCAATATCCACTTAACGAAATTGAAAGTAAGCCCGATTTGAAAAGAGAATATTTCAATTCGGTTGTGAATGAAGAAATTATGAAAATTATTTCCGAAATTCATACCCACGACGATAGGTATATTTTCTTTTCGTTTCAAAAAATTTGGTTTTCGCAATACAAACAACTTATTACAATTTTGGATAATTCGGAAAAGAAACATCCAACTTTTATTTATGATTCCAGTAGGAATTTACAATCCTTTTTTAATGACTTTGAGTTGAAATTTATGCACAACCCAAAACATGATAGGCATTATCTGAGAACAAACAAAGATGAAATTGTTTCAATATTAAGTGGTTACAATGGAACGAATGACGAAGAATACCAACAGTTGTTGCATACTGCTATACCGTATGGAGATAAATGTTTTTATAATATTGATTCTCAGCAAAATTGGATAAAATTTTATCTCGAACAAAAACATCAACGAGTATATCATGCTCACGATGTTTTAGAGAGCGAAGTACCATACAGTGTGCGAAAAGAATACAATAAAGCGATTTAGACAAATAAACAAACGAAGTGGAAAAGAAAATTAATCACAAAACCTTATAAATATGACAATTGGAATATTGAAAGAATCGGGAAACGAAAACCGTGTGGCACTCCTGCCCGAAGGTGTAGCCAAACTAACACAAATGAAAGTGAAAGTGTTGCTGGAGAGCGGTGCCGGAAGCAATAGTTTTGCCGCCGACAACGAATACATCGCTGCCGGTGCAACCATTGTTACAAAACAAGAGGCAATAGCCGGAGCCGACTTAGTGCTCAAAATCCAACCACCTACATCGGAGGAACTTGCTGCCCTCAAACCCAAGCAAGTACTGCTCGATGCGCTCAATCCTTTTTTCAACAAAGATGCAGTGAAAATACTTGCCGAAAACGATATTTCGGTGTTTAGTATGGACATGATTCCGCGCACCACGCGCGCTCAGGCAATGGACGTGCTCTCGTCTATGGCAACAGTTGCCGGATACAAAGCTGTTTTGGAGGCTGCCGCCAATTTGCCCAACTTTTTCCCCATGTTTATGAGCGCAGCCGGAACCATTCGACCTGCCAAAATTTTGATTTTGGGTGCTGGAGTTGCTGGTTTACAAGCAATTGCCACTTCGCGCAAATTGGGAGCTGTGGTAGAGGTATTCGATGTGCGGGCGGCTGTAAAAGAAGAAGTGATGAGTTTGGGTGGAAAGTTTGTGGAAGTGGAAGGTGCCACCGACGACAAAGCTGCCGGAGGATATGCAGTTGAGCAGAGCGAAGAATTTAAACGCAAACAAGCCGAAGCCATTCACAATCATGCAATTAAAGCAAATGTTTTGATTTGTACCGCCCAGATTCCCGGAAGGCAAGCACCGTTGCTCATTCGCAAAGAAACGGTTGAGGCTATGAAAGCTGGCTCAGTAATTATAGACCTTGCAGCATCAACCGGAGGCAACTGCGAATTAACCCAAAACGATGCAACCATTGTGCACAATGGCGTAAAAATTATTGGTAATTCCAATTACGCTTCGGGAATGCCCAACGATGCCAGCAAAATGTTTGGAAACAACGTACTTAACTTCCTCAAACTCATTATTGACAAAGACGGAAACATGAATCTCAATTTTGAGGACGACATAGTGAAGGGTACGTGCATCATTCATCACAAAGAAATTGTAAACGAGCGCGTCAAAGCAGCTATGAATCAATAATATAATCAGCCATATTTATCAATCTGAAAAAAAGTTTCATTATGGAAGCAATTACATATATGCTCGAATTTGTTTTTGAATTTAGGGAGATAATATTCATTATCATTCTCTCTGTTTTTCTGGGAATTGAAGTTATATCGCACGTGCCAGCAGTATTGCACACACCGCTTATGTCGGGTGCAAACGCCATTCACGGTGTGGTAATTATTGGAGCTATCATTGTTATGGGACACGCCGATAATGTTACTTCGCTTATTTTGGGATTCATTGCCGTAGTGCTGGGTACACTCAACGTAGTGGGCGGTTTTGTAGTTACCGACCGTATGTTGCACATGTTCAAAAAGAAACCCAAAAAAGAAGATAAGAAGTAATTCAAAAATAGTTCAAAAAAACATCTTAAAAATATCAGAAAAATGGAATTAGGAAAATATATACTCGAACTTAGCTACATTGTAGCATCGGTTCTTTTCATATTCGGGCTTAAGATGCTTAGTCATCCCGAATCGGCACGAAAGGGCAATCTTTGGGCAGCTTTTGGTATGTTGCTCGCCATTGTGTCAACCATTTTGTGGCACAAAAACGGAGAAGGCGAAGGTATAAAAAATATTCCACTCATTGTGGGAGCAATTGTATTGGGTACTGTGGTGGGCTGGGCAGTAGCTATGAAGGTTAAAATGACCGCTATGCCTCAGTTAGTGTCTTTGTTCAATGGTATGGGAGGTGCTTGCGCCGCATTGATTTCGTTGATGGAGTTTCCGCACGTAAACGAGTACATGGTGCAAAGCTACGGCATGGGCAACGGTGAGGTGCTTGCCATTATTTTGGGTTTGGTTATCGGTAGTGTTTCGTTTGCCGGTAGTATGGTGGCTTTCGGAAAACTCGATGGCAGAATTGGCGACATTCGCACTCCGGTAATGCGCTATGTAAACATTGGTTTTATTCTCGGTATCACTGCTTTTGCAGTGTATATTATGACTTTAGGAACTGAGGTTATGCCCAAAGATGCCATGTATTTGATTTACATTTTGGCTGGAGTATCGCTTTTGTACGGAGTGGCGTTTGTAATGCCTATTGGTGGTGCCGATATGCCTGTTGTAATTTCGCTACTTAACTCATTTACAGGAGTTGCCGCAGCTATGGGCGGTTTCTTGTACGACAATCAAGCTATGCTCACCGGCGGTATTTTGGTAGGTTCGGCTGGTACAATTCTTACCGTGCTGATGTGCAACGCCATGAACCGTTCGTTGTTGAATGTAATTGTGGGAGCGTTTGGTGGTGGTGGAGCGGCTTCTACAAAAGAAGTAGGAGCTATGAAAGAAATTTCTTTATCCGATGCCAGTGTGCTGTTGAGCTATTCGCAAAAAGTGGTAATAGTACCCGGATACGGTTTGGCAGTGGCGCAGGCGCAGCATTTGTGCAACGAACTCGACCATTTATTGACAGAAAAAGGTGTTGATGTGCGATATGCCATTCACCCTGTTGCAGGACGTATGCCCGGACACATGAACGTACTTTTGGCGGAGGCTGATGTACCCTACGAAAAACTGCTCGAACCCGATGATATTAATCCCGATATTGCCAACGTGGACGTTGTGGTGGTAATTGGTGCCAACGATGTGGTAAACCCTGCCGCCTTAGACGACCCTTCAAGCCCAATTTACGGAATGCCTATCATTAGAGCGCATGAAGCTAAAAATGTGATAGTTATGAAGCGCGGAGCGGGCAAAGGCTATGCTGCTATAGAAAATTACTTGTTCTACGAAGATAGAACACGAATGTTGTTTGGCAATGCTAAAGAATCGTTGCAGAAGCTCATTTCGGAAGTAAAAAGTATGTAAACTTCTCATTTTCCAATCCAAATGAGGCATATAAAATGCCTTATTTGGAGCGGAAATTCAATAAAACTCCTGATATTAATGTGAAAATGCTTTCCATTATTTTTTAAGGATTTTTTCGTTTAGAATGTCAAAAGTATTCAGTTTTGATTGTATCGAAATGGTTGATTCAGAAACTGTTACCAATTTTTTTATCAAGCGGATAATTTCATCACTCTCGGTTGTGTAATTTTTGTACTGGTCGGCAAGCCATTGAATTGGGCTTCGTCCGTTTACTTTGTAATGGTGAATATTGGGTGGCAAAATTAGGGTAAAATAGTCGTTGTAAATCAACCAATTATCATTTTTTGAGAATACTATTTTTTCGATAGTGTAATGTTTATCCACTTCTTTATTTTCAATTATTTTTACTTCGCTTTCGGCAACATCTTCAAAATTGATATGAATTTCGGCTAATTCTTTGCCTATTTCGCTTATGGTTTCAAAATGATTTGCCAATACTGGAATGCGTGGACTGCTGGTACGCAGTAGTTTATCGAATGTTGCGCGATATTGTTCGTGGTGCAAAATGGCATACACATAATAGAATATTTGTTCGCGAGTAATTTGCTCATTGCCAGTTTGTTGTATAAAATTGTGCAAAGCCCAATCGGTGATGTTTGAAACTTGTTGCTGATTTTCAACGTAGTACATCGAAACGGTTTGCCCGTTGTAAACCACCTGCATTTCGGGGTACAAATTGGTTGCAATGCAGCTAAACGATTTTTGCTGTCCCAAACCGTTGAAACAAATAAATTGATTTTTTATCTGCATCAATTTGCCAAATTCCGATGGACGGTCTATAAAAATCCGATTGTAATACAATTTTTTCTTTGTAAATGGTCGTAATAATGAATTAACAATCAGAGATTTATCGAAATTGCTTTTTTTCAATCGTTTCAGTTGTGCCACCAAACTATCGCTCCATTTTATTTGGCTATCTTTTCGGTGGATAAAATTATCAATCGAAAAAGTATCTTTAATGTATTCGCTTGATTTATAGAATTTTTCAAGCCTATTTACCTCTGAATTATAAAATGAGGTAGTTCTCTTTATTTTTTCGATTAATTTTTCTGTCGAAAAGTCGTACACCCATTCTGTGCGAGATGTATTTATTCCCGGATATTTGAATTTGAATATTCCTTTTTCATCTATTGCCCATAGTGGAAAGTAATTCTCAAATTGCTGAGAAATCAAAATATCGTCTCCAAAATTATAATTGTTGTTCGAATCGATATATACCTTTTTCCAATCGAAATCAGAAATAGCATCATTTTGTTCTCTCAAATTGTTTAAAATCTCATATTTTTCTTCTTTTGTAAGATATGCTTCTACGTTTTTGTAGAAAATTTCACTTGTTTTATGTTTTGTGTTTCGAACCAAAAATGTAATTCCTACTCCGAGTTTTATACCGAATACATTGTGTTTTGTGCCGCTAAGTTTGGGATTCAAATATACATCGCCTCCCAAATCGAAGTGGTAAATGCGCTGGAAATCACGCAAAAGGTGGCTACGCATTCCATCGAAACAAATGTCGGTCATAAACGAATTGTTGGTAATGAAACAAATCACTCCGTTTTCGGTTTTCAAACGGTCGGTTGCCCAGCGAAAAAATTTCACATACGTATCGTATAAACCCTGTTTTAGTTTTGCTTTCGAGGAAGAGGAATATGTTTTCTCAATATTTTTATCAATTATTTTGTGTGAATTGTTTTTGAAGTTTGTTTTTTCGTTGTAATTCCCCACTCTGCTATACGGAGGATTGCCAATGATGACCACAAAATCGGTATTTAATTGTCGTTTGGCTCTTTCTGTATTCACTTCGTTGAAGGAAAAAAGCGATTTTTCGGGATTTTCGGGTTCTTTTATCAATTCTAATGTGTCGGTAAAAACAATATTTTCAAACGGTTTGTACTTTCCGGTTTGTTTGTAGTAAAAATATTCAATGTTTACCGATGCCACATAGTAGGGCAAAAGCATTATTTCGTTGCAAAAAATGTCGTTTTCGTATTTGTGCGATAATTTTAATGGATGCAGATTTTTTAGAATTTCTACTACAAAATTTCCCGTGCCGGTGCAGGGGTCAATAATGGTAACTCCTTCGTCGGAAAACGATTTGCCAAATTCTTGCTCCAAAAGTGAGTTGGTAAACTTAACCATAAATCGCACAATGGATTGCGGGGTGTAAACAATGCCATTTTTATCGGCATTTTTCTTTGAATACGATTGAAAAAACAGCTCGTAAATGGTATTCAGAAATCCTTGTTTTTCGCTATCGCTATCTATTTTGGCAGATTCTTCTTCTATTGTGCGGTAAAAAAAATCTATATCCTTAAAAAATTCGCTACGACTAAAGGCTGATTGTGTTAAAATATGTATCATTTGCTCTAATTGAACTGCAATCACGTTTTTGTTTACAAAATCAGGATTGTCGAACACTTTTCTAAAAATACGCTCGGTAAGCAAATGTTGAATAAGCATATCGTCCACATCGTTTTCTTTTATATCGCTGTGGAACGAGGCAGAGCAGATGTGTATGAATTGAGCAACCGATTGGGTAAAAATGGGATTTTCATTTTTGGCAATGGTAATTTTTTCGAACAAGGCTGAGGCAAGTCGTGGGATGTTTTCTTTAAATTTTTCGACTGCTTTTTTAAACTCCTCCAGCACGGGTTCGTTGTAACTAAAAAATAGGTGGAGTAATTGGATTAATTGATTTTCGTCTTTTAAGTTGTAGCGACCCATTTCGTAGCTATCTTGGTACAAAACAGCCATTTGCGTATCTTCAAAAATGGTATTAATGCGCGGGTAGCCTTTTTTGAGTTTTTTATAGATTTCTTTATCCAAATCATCTTCAGTATCTTTTGCTTCCCAGTATCCAACGTATCTGCCAAATTGCGTAGTTAAAATACCATCGGGAATAATTTTTTTGTCGTTGTAGAGCGATTCGTAGGGTTTTATCAGTATCAAGCCAATTTCATCTCCCACGTTTTTCAACAAACTTTTAAACGCCATTTCTGTGGTGCTTTCCGTGCGTTGATTCAACCGTTCGTAATTCGCTAAATCTCGATAATAGCGTTCGGTATGTTTTTTTATCTGACTGTTGGATAATTTCATTGCTTTTTTTTGCAAATATATTAAAAATCAGTCGCATTTTGTTTGTTGCCTTTGTCGAAAATCATGCAATTTCGGTTTCAATAATTGCAATTTCTTCATTTGTAAGATGGTATAGTTTATATACTTCGGCATCAATTTTATTTTCCAAGAGTAGAGTAGGGGAGTGGGCATGGGTGGTTTTTAATTCCAAAATTTGCTTCACCCAATTTTCTATATCTCTATGTGTTTTATTTTCAGGATTATAACTTGGTAATGGTGATTGAAAAAAATAATCGCCCAACCATTTTATTCCTTCTTTTCCCCAAATTACTGCGCCCAATTTTGTGTAAAATAAAAAGGCTTTCGAATTGAGAATTGCGCAGTAAAAAGGCAAATGTTTGCCCGTTGCTATAAAAGTGCTATTGAGCGAATACTCATTGTGGCGCGAAATGGCAAAATGATTTTTGGCAGAAATTTGCGACCAAATAATTTTCTCTTTTTCAAATTCTTTAAAATATGCAGTATTGTCTTGAATTTCAAACCATTTGTAATTGCCTTTTTTCCTGCCCGTACCTGCTTCGAGCTGCGTTTTGAATGGGAGTAAATAATTTTCTATGGCAGGGTATTTTTTTATATCCAATCCGCGTCGCGTAAAAACAATCCACTCATTCGATGGCTTGATGGAATATTTTTGGATATTTCTGCCTCTCAAAAGCGGCTTAATAATTTCTGCCGAGCTTGGGTGTTGTTCGATTAATTGATTTTTGGTTTTTTCGTCAATTACAAAAACAGTGTTCAAACCGGTAGTTATGCCTCTATATGTTTCTAAATCAGTATTTTTCGAAAACATTTCTCCCATTGTTTCCATTTTATTTTTTATAGCCAATGCTTCCGAAGGCTTAAAAATCCAATGTTTTTCGCTAAAATAGGCTTGCTTGTTTTGGCAATACGAATGGAATGAAACAGCAGCCGATTCGCTCAATTTATTCATTCGGAGAATATTGATTTTGTTTTCGGGAGTAGCTTCTGCTTTGGTGAGAAGAAAAATTAATGTCCCCACATTGGCATTTTCAAACAAGTTGGTATCGTTACTGTTTATAAATGAGTGAATTAGGTATTTGCTCAAAAACTTGCGGGTGGACTTGCCATACTCCGTATTGCAAAACCGATTGGATACAATAAACGATAACTGCCCGTGGGGTTTGAGTAGTTGAATTGCCTTTTCGATAAAAAGCGAATAAACATCGCCGCTGGCTTCGTAGGTTTCAAATTTTTGGCAAATTTGCTTATAGTTCGATTTTGAAGACTGAAGCGAAAAATAAGGTGGATTTCCTATCACCACATCAAAGCCTTGCCACGTGCCATTTGCATCGCAAAGTTGAGGGAATTCTATGCTCCAATCAAATTCATTGTTTTGTAAATCAGTATGTTTCATCATGGCAATGGAAAGGAGCTTGGTGGAAAGTTTAAGAATCCTTCACAATTTTTTTGCCCAATCTAAACAGCAGAGCGGGTAAATTCACAATGGCATCGCGGTCGTACTGCTTCACCGGTTCCGAGAGTTGGTCGTAAGGTATGAGGTCGGTGTGAATTTTGTTGGCATCGTTGCGTACCTCTCCGTACTGCCAGCCGTTGAGCCAAAGGTGCGCACACCATCGGTGGTGTTCCATCATTGCCAGCAGTTCTACTATATCTTTATTTCCTGTAAAATGATATTCGGGAATGCTTGTTTTTTGAGAAGTTAATCGTCCACCAATGGCGCGAACTTTAATCATAATATTATCTGCCTGACTCCGGTTTTGGTCTTTAAAATTCTGCGAAAGTGTATTCCATTCCTGATGTGAAGCTTTCTTTGTGGGATTGAAAGTTCCAGCTTCTTTTTGCTTGCTGATATAATCGTTGTGAATTGCCTTTGCCAAATCGTCAACAGTTTCGTTTACAATGGCTTTGCGTGTACAGGTTTCGTCAAACAACAAAAAGCGGTGTATTTGTTTCTGATACCGTTTGGGCATCATACTGAATACGTTGTCCGAATTTTTGGTGCAAATTATTACGTGGCTTTTGTCTTTCATCAACGGAATAATAAGGCGAATGTAGCTCACCGAAAACTTGTCTTCATCGAGGCACAAATACGAACAAACTACCGGAACATCGCCCTGTAATTTTTTAAATTCATTGGCATCGAAGTTATCTAAATTGAGTTCTTTTACCGAAAAATCAATTACATGACTCAATTGGGGATATGCTTTTTCAAACATTCGTTCCACTGCCGAAGCTCCTTTTTCGAGCACCGTAACTTTCAATTTTTTTTGATTGGCAAAATGCGACATTCGCGCTGCCTGCAATAAAATACTTTTTCCCAACTGATTGAATCCTACAATGATAACATGAGGCTGTGGCGAATCGATATTTATGGGTGAAAAAACATCGGGGCTGTATTTGCTGTAAATAATACGGGCTGCTCTTTCCTGAAAATTAAAGGGAAGCAACTCAAATTGCTTTCGATTTGATGCATTGCTTATTTTCGATTCGAGCTGAATTTCTGTAAAAAAGTCAATATCGTTTAAATCGGATAATGTATTTAGTTTTGAGATGTGAATATGGCACGAAATGTTGTTCTGATGACCCACTTTGCGTGCTGTGCGGTGTGCCACAATTGCCGCTGTAATGTTCGATACATCGTCGTCTAAACAAACAATATTTTTTGCACGCTGAATTCCCGATTTTTGCAGAGCCGTAGCATCAAAGTCGCTCCCCTCAATTACAAATGCGCCTTTGTCTTTGCACGATTGCACAAAATGATTTTCGTTTTCGCGCTGTATCACCACCACCTTCTCGCCCGACTGAAGCATATCGGAAACAAAACTAAACGACATTTCGCCCAAACCACATACAATGGTGTGATTTTTAATGTTTTTGAGTTTCATCATGCTAATTTTTTCGTGTGCCAGCAAAAAAAACGTTTTTGCTGCGGCATACCACAATGTAAGAGGTGCTGCAAAACGGGCAATTAGCAGAGTCCAATGCACTTCGAATTGTTGGGCAAAGGCAAAGAAAAATAGTTTGAGGGTAAGATACAACGCATCGAAAAATGAAAAATATAAATCATTTTCCAGCAGATATATGCGACTACCCACCAAGCCCAGAGTTATGCTTATTACAATCAAGCTACTAACAATAGTCCACTCATGCTTGATTATCAGATATTTTAGTGTTTTCATCTTCAGATTTTTAAAACTGAATATAAAGTAAATACATTTGAACGACAAATGCAAATGTATTTTGACAAAAACAATACCCAAACCATATTTTTTTTGTTTTATGTCAGTGGTTTTTTACTTGCGGTTAGGTAGGTGGCTTTGTTTTCTATCTCATAAATAATCAAAATAATTACTCTACAAATTCCGTTTGATATGTTGACAGCATTGAGCCAATACAAAAATTTAACACAATGAAAAACAGAGGGTATTTTACTGTAAAACTGCTATGTATGCTTGTTGCTTTTGTTTTTGTTGCTTCGTGTAGCTCCAGCCAGTACGATGCAAAACGAAATTCGGAAAGCTACAAAACAATGGAAGAAGCAAGTCCAGAAGCGTATGATGGCGAAGCCGTAAGCGATGAGCCAATTACTGATGTGCCGCCGGAGGATTTCAACACCGAGGAGTACGACAAAATAAACGAGAACCCGTTTTTGGGAGTGATAAACAATCCGGTTTCTACGTTTGGGGTTGATGTTGACGGTGCGGCTTACTCCAATGTGCGCCGTTTTTTGAATCAAAATCAGTTGCCCCCGCCCGATGCTGTGCGCATGGAGGAGCTTATCAACTATTTTGATTATACCTATCCGCAACCTACTGATGAACACCCGTTTTCGGTGAATTTGGAAATGGCTGATTGTCCGTGGAATAAGGCGCACAAACTCATGCTCATTGGTTTGAAAGGAAAGGAAACTCCGCTTACAAGTATTCCACCTGCCAACCTTGTTTTTTTGCTCGATGTGTCGGGTTCGATGGATTCACCCGAAAAACTGCCGCTTTTGAAACAATCATTAAAAATATTGATGGAGCAAATGCGCCCCACCGACCGTATTGCTATTGTGGTGTATGCCGGAGCAGCAGGGCTGGTGTTGCCCTCTACGCCTGTTACCGAAAAAAATAAAATCATTCGTGCATTCGATGATTTGCAGGCAGGTGGCTCTACTGCCGGAGGCGAAGGCATTGTGCTGGCATACAAGGTTGCCCGCGAAAATTTTATTCAAGGGGGCAACAACCGTGTGATTTTGGCTACCGATGGCGATTTCAACATTGGGGCAAGTAGCGATGCCGATATGGAACGTTTGATTGAAGAAAAACGCAAAGATGGTGTTTTCCTTACTGTTTTGGGATTTGGAATGGGAAATTACAAAGACTCGAAAATGGAAAAACTATCCAACGCCGGAAATGGAAATTATGCCTACATTGATAATATTCTCGAAGCAAAAAAGACTCTGGGATACGAAATGTGGCGCACTCTCTACACTATTGCCAAAGATGTGAAAATTCAGATTGAATTTAATCCTTCTCAGGTAAAAGGCTATCGTTTAATTGGATACGAAAATCGTATGCTACGCCGCGAAGATTTTAACGACGATACCAAAGATGCAGGCGATATTGGAGCAGGGCACACAGTAACGGCTCTCTACGAAATAATTCCGGCAGGTAGCAGCGAAAAAATAAATGGCGTTGACGACTTGGAATACCAAAAATCGGACATTGTAAAAAGCGATAATTTGATGACCTTGAAACTGCGCTACAAAACACCCGAAGGCAGTGAAAGTAAGCTAATTACAAAACGAGTTACAGAAAAAGAAATTTGGGTTTCGGCTACTTCCGATAATTTTAAATTTGCCAGTTCGGTAACGCAGTTTGGGCTATTGCTCCGAAACTCAGAGCATAAAGCCGATGCAAGTTGGGAAAATGCCATGCAACTTGCCATACAAGCAAAAGGCGAAGATAAATTCGGATTGAGAAACGAATACATTCGACTGGTAGAAGTGGCAGAGGCTTTATCGAAATAATTGGAAACAAAACAAGGGCAAAAGTGCTATGAATAGCAACTTTGCCCTTGTTTGAAATTATGTTTCTTTGCGTTTAAACAAACGTTTTTTCCATCTCCAGTTTTTGCTGCAAATAATAGCCCGTATATGAATCGGTGCATTGTGCAAGGTCTTCTACCACGCCCTCAAAAACAATATTGCCGCCTTTATCGCCGCCTTCCTTGCCCATGTCTATAATCCAATCGGCAGATTTTATTACATCGAGGTTGTGCTCAATTACTACAATGGTATTACCCTTGTTTATCAGTTCGTTGAAGGCTTTGAGCAGTTTTTTTATATCATGAAAATGCAATCCCGTTGTAGGTTCATCGAATATAAAAAGGAGCGTTTCGTTTTGTTTCTCCTGTCCCAAAAACGAAGCAAGTTTTATGCGCTGACTTTCGCCTCCACTCAATGTGCTCGACGACTGCCCCAGTTTTACGTAACCTAAACCTACCGATGACAGCAAATTCAATTTTTGTACAATGCGGTTGTTGAGCGAATTTTTCTCTTCTCCAAAGAAAATAATGGCATCGTCAATGGTCATTTCCAATACATCGAAAATATTGCATTCTCTGTATTTTATCTCCAAAACTTCCTCTCTAAATCGCTGTCCATTACAGCTTTCGCACACCAAATGCACATCAGCCATAAACTGCATTTCTACTTTTATTTCGCCTTCGCCTTGGCATTCTTCGCATCTGCCGCCCTCTACGTTGAACGAAAAATCGGAAGGCTTCAGCCCGTTTACCGTAGCGGCTTTTTGAGAAGAGTAGAGTTTGCGTATTTCGTCATATACTTTTATATAAGTAGCTGGATTTGAACGAGTTGATTTGCCAATTGGATTCTGATTCACAAATTCAACTCCCGAAATAGAACGAACATCGCCGTCAATTGCATCGTGTTTTCCTGTTTTTTCGGCATACCCATTGAAATATTTTGCCAACGCAGGATACAGAATTTTGCTCACAAGCGACGATTTGCCCGAACCACTCACGCCCGTTACCACCGTGAGCACGCCCAACGGAAATTTTGCATCTACGCTTTTCAAATTGTTTTCTCTTGCGCCCTTTATTTCAATGTATTTCGACCATTTGCGGTGAACCTTCGGTGTTTCAATTTTTTCGACTCCGGTAAGATACTTTGCTGTGAGCGACTTACTTTTTGGGTTTTTGGCTTCAGAAAGTAAAACAGAATGGACACCATGAAATACAATTTCGCCCCCCTGCGAACCGGCAAATTGCCCAACGTCAATAATTTCTTCTGCCGCACGAATAATTTCTTCATCGTGCTCCACCACCACCACCGTATTCCCCAAATTTCGCAGTTGTCGCAGCACTTTTATCAGTCGGTTGGTGTCGCGCGAATGAAGCCCAATGCTGGGTTCGTCTAATATATACAGCGAACCTACTAAGCTGCTACCCAGTGATGTAGCCAAGTTTATGCGCTGCGATTCGCCTCCTGAAAGAGTTGACGATAAGCGATTCAATGTTAGGTATCCCAAGCCCACCTCATCGAGAAAACGCAACCTGTTTTGTATCTCCGTAAGTATGCGTTTGGCTACTTTCTGCTCATATTCATTGAGTTCGATAAGATGATTGAAAAAGTGGCTCAATTCGGCAACGGGCATCAGCACCAGTTCGTGAATAGATTTATCGTTTACTTTCACGTACGAAGCCTGTTTTTTGAGGCGTGTTCCGTTGCATTCGGGGCAAGTGGTTTTGCCTCTGTAGCGCGAAAGCATTACACGATACTGAATTTTATAGATTTGTTCTTCTACCTCTTTAAAAAAATCGGTCAAGCCCTGAAAATGTTTATTGCCGTCCCAAATTGTTTTTCGCTGACTGCTTGTGAGTTTGTAAAATGGGGTATGAACCGGAATATCCGATTTTTGCGCTGCATCAATGAGCTGATTGTTCCACCAACTCATTTTATCGCCTTTCCAGCAAGCAATTGCGCCTTCGTATATCGAAAGTTTTTTGTCGGGAATCACCAAATCTTCATCAATTCCCATCACCATTCCAAATCCCTCGCACGAACGGCAGGCTCCCACCGGATTGTTGAAGCTAAATGTGTGAATGGTAGGGTCTTCAAACTCAATTCCATCGGCTTCAAACTTGTTTGAAAAACTTTCTACCACTATTTCATTTTGATTGTAAACCCTTATGGTACACACACCATGCCCTTCGTAGAAAGCAGTTTGCGCAGAGTCGGCAATACGGCTTAGTGTATCGTCATCGTCCGAAATCACCACTCGGTCTATAATCAAATTGATGCTTTCCAATGCTTCAAGTAATTCGGTATCGTGAATAATTTCATCAATTTTATAATCTCCACTCTGAAACCTTTTCGAAATTTTTTCGTATAAAAGATGTGAGGGTAATAGATTGATTTCAACTCTCGAAAAGCCCTGTTTTTGCAGAATATCTAATTGCTGCTGAAGGGTACGTTCGTTGATACTGTTTACAGGACACATAATCATTGCTTTGGTACCACCCGAAAACGATTGCATAAAATTGACCACATCGGAAACCGAATGCCTTTTGACCAATTTTCCCGAAATGGGAGAATAGGTTTTCCCAATTCGGGCGAACAACAATTTTATAAAATCGTAGATTTCGGTTGAAGTTCCTACTGTTGAACGGGGATTGCGCGTGTTCACTTTTTGTTCGATGGCAATAGCCGGAGGAATTCCTTTGATGAAATCTACCTCTGGTTTGTTTATTCTGCCCAAAAACTGACGTGCATACGACGAAAGGCTTTCCACATAGCGGCGTTGCCCCTCGGCATAAAGTGTATCGAATGCTAATGACGATTTGCCACTTCCCGAAATTCCCGTTATAACAATAAATTTGTTGCGGGGGATAAGCAAATTGACATTTTTGAGGTTATGTACTCTGGCACCCTGTATTTGAATGACATTTTTTTCTGTTCCTTTACTTGGCATAGATATTGAGGCTTTTCGTATTCAAAAATTGACACAAAAATAGTCATAATTAATGCCATAACAGCCTAACAAGCTGAAAAATTTAAAACACAAATGGAGGACTGCTTATAAAGGATTGATACAAGTTAATTGAACCTTTTTAAAAACAACAACTATGGACTATAGCAAATTAAAAGACCACGAACTTGTAAATCGGTTTATAATTGAAGGTAAGCAGTTGTATATCGAAACACTTATTAACCGTCACAAAAACCGAGTATATACCTATATACTTTTGATTGTGAAGAATCAACAACTGGCTGAAGACATTTTTCAGGATACCTTCATCAAAGTAATTCATTCGCTTAAGAAGGGGAAATATCAGGAAAAAGGAATATTTCTGTCGTGGGTTATACGTATTGCTCATAATCTGATAATTGATTTTTACAGAAAAGAGAAGCATCTGAAAACATATTCGAACGACGATAGCGAAATTGATATACTAAATTCACCCAAGTTTTCAGACGATAATGTAGAAGATACAATTATAAATGATCAGATTTCGAGAGATGTACGCAGACTTGTGTATGAGCTTCCGTTCGACCAACGTCAGGTGATTGTGTTGCGACACTATGTAGGGCTTAGCTTCAAAGAAATTGCCGAACATACCGGAGTGAGTATAAACACTGCACTCGGACGAATGAGATATGCACTAATAAATCTTCGCAAACTGATTAAGGAGAAGAACTTAACGCTAACGCGAATTTGATAACTCTTTTTTTTGAACCCTTTACCACAAAATTTAAAGGGCAGAACCTTTTGAGATTCTGCCCTTTTTTTTTGACTAATTTTAGCCTTCCACCGGCAAGTTTAGGTCATTTTTGTGTACCCAACCTTCTACATCTATTTCAACGTTTGCCCATTCGCCCGAAAGAGCCAATGTTTTTACTTTTGTGCCTGTATTGAGCGATTTTGCTAATTTTGGACCGCCCGGCGATGCTCTGAAATTCAATTTGTCAATGGTTACAACACCATCGCCATCATCGTCCGATTCGTCATCGTCAATATATTTGTCGGCTACCCAACCCACCATTTTTTCGCGAACTTTGTACCATTCGCCTTGTTTTGCCAATAAAACTACTGCCTCGTCCTCGTCAAGGTCTTCAATACGAGCCGATTGAGCATCTGGTTCTTCGTATATACCTGCACCATCAACTTTAACGGTTGCTTTGGTTCCGGGTTCGAGACCTCCGAGAAGTTTTCTTCTGATTTCATCGAGCGGGAAAGCTGGACCCGGGTCTTGTTTGCGACAAGGTGCAATTTCTTCATGTCCAACAATATACTTAATTGGATATTGTTTGCAAATTGCTTCGCAAATGTCAAAAATCTTCTCCACCTGAGCCTCAGGATACTTGTACCAATAAGTCGGAGTCGTGCATTTGTTGCGGTGTTTGCCTTCGTACACCATTTCGGGAGCAACGGGTTGTTTGTACGCATCAACGTACTGATTTTCGCCCACTTTTTTCAACCAGCCTACGTTTACTATTTCAATACCTATCGAACAACTGTTTAAGCCTTTTCTGTTTCCGTATTTGCTCTCGCCTGCGTGCCAGCAAATGGTATTCAGGTCAGAAAGTTGATAAACTGTGTTGTCGGCATCAACGCAAAGATGAGCAGAAGCCGGACGACCTCCCATCATAGCGGCTAATGCACTTTTTGCTGTACGAGAAGCAGTATAGTGCAAAACAATCATATCGGGAACTATTCTTTTGGGATTGTCTTTTCCTCCGTTTACGCTTGGAGTTTGTTGAAATTTTGCGCCCACAAGTTTGT
>JFJP01037819.1_pt1 | contig 22248 bp, 10 predicted proteins | sample 431651 | NCBI WGS metagenome assembly JFJP01 (sample SAMN02602958, study PRJNA72255) | Microbial mat metagenome, whole genome shotgun sequencing project. | biome: fresh water; feature: sink hole; material: water; isolation source: purple microbial (photo- and chemosynthetic) mats found in...
TCTTCGAAATAGCCTTTCCAGATAGAAGTTTTAATGGGACCTTCGGCTGAATACAACCAGTTCCAGACAATTCCGGCGGCGTTTTTATAAGCAGAAACCTTTTCGGGAGCGAGTTGAATACGATCACTGATTCGAATCAATTCCTCAATAAGGCGAAGGTTTTCTACCACATGCGAGGTGTAATCCTCCAGTGCTTCGCCATTTTCGCCTCTCACTCTGAATGGCCAGGGTGAAGTTAAAACCAGTTTCTTCCATTCAATCCCTCCTTTGCCGTGTATTCCCTTCCGAACATGTTTTGCCAATGCATCGGCACATTGGATAGATGCTTCCAGGTATTTTGGTTCTTCTGTAATTTCATAAAATTTCAAATAGGCAATACCCATTTCACCTATTTTATCCACTTCAAGCACAAACGAACCATCGCCCCTGCCTATGTTCTCTTCTGTTCTGGCGGTATCGAATTTCGATGCGCCGTCATATACAATTTCGCCTGCTTCAGAACTTGCAAAAGGTACCGATGCCCATTCCCAGGAGGCAGGAGTGGTACCGTGCTTTAACTGATGGTCAAGAGCAGTTCGGGCAATATCAATCATCGATTCGTCACCTGAATAGTTTCGCCAATCGATGGCCAGACCTTGTAACACTCCAGAATTAACTACAATAGGATTATGAGGCCAGCTGGAACCATAAAAACCTCCTTTTCCATCGCGGTACATAGAGCAGTGAGTAATATAAAGAGGTAATTTGTTATCAGGACTAACCGGACATTTTTTCCAGAAGTCAACAGCCAGTTCCACAGCCGTAACCATTCCGGCGCCGGGAGTCTGAGGTTCGTAACGCGATAAAAGTTTTCCGTTTTTATCGAGGATAACTTTGGCTCCACACATAGAGTCAACAGCGTATTGTGCTGATAAAAACTTGCAAATAGTGCAAAACAAAAAAGTTAAAAACAAAGGTTTGTTCATATGGTGTGCTTATTTAACGTGAATTCGATTAAAGGGTAATGAATGAGTATTCTCTGAGACTTAAAAAATTATTACACAGAACCACGGAGGAGACACAGAGAACCACAGAGCGAAAACCCAAATTACACTACAATGTATTTCCGCCAGCTTGCAACGTTACGATGCTGTTGGCAGGGATCTCAAAATAGTTTTCAGTACCGGTAAGGGCTTTGCCGATTTCCTTACAGTTTTCGCCAGATGAATTGGTACGAAAGACCGTAAACTCAGCCGCTACTCCGGCACCTTGCACTGATATCATTTTCCCTTCTGCTCCTGAATTAATTATCACAAGCGTTTGAGTTCCTTTTCCGGTATGCTCGTAGGCAGTAACCAGAATGGTGGGATCAGGAGTTGTAGCTTTTACTCGCACCGCACCCGGACGGATATACCGGTAGTATTGTTTCGAAACGGCATATTTTTTACCGGTAGTGGAGCCATTCATCAGGTTGTAATTTCCAATTCCGGCCAGCTCGCTTCCCTGCCACCACACCCAGGCTTGTATGTTTCCGAAGGCAAGACCGGAATACATATCCATGGCAAGATTCAACGCACCCGGTATATCTCCCGTTTTGAGCCAGTTATCGGAATAGCCCGATGTCTCGGTCATCCAGGCCGGTTTGTTCATCGGCGTGGAGAATTGTTCGGTGTGGTTGGTCCACATTTTTGCAAGCTCCGAACCGGAGGAGGCACTTACGCCATCGGAGTAACCATGCACCGCCAGCACATCAATGTTGTTTTTGGCCGCGTTGCTGTTCTTTATGGCCTGATGATAGAAATAAGGATAATTGTTGCTTCTCCCCTCCATCTCAAGCATGTGTTCCGATCCGAATACCTTCACGTTGGGGTAAGTTTCCTTGATTTTTGGAACCACATTGCTGAGCAGCTCGCAATACCAGGCAGTGGTATAGGTACAGGAGTTGAATGTTTGTTTAAACAGGGGTTCATTTTGCATACTGACGGCATAAACATCAATTCCGAGGTCTTTATGATTCTTCAGGCAACTTTTCCAATATTCTGCGTAATCGTTATATTTATTCGGGTTCAGGGTACCACCATTTTTGGTCGAAACCGTTCCTTCGCTACGGGTGGCGTTTGCATCGCCAGCCCACGAAAAAGTGCACTGCCATTTCATATCGGCAGGCGGACTCCAGACTGTAACTATGTATTTCAAATCAACTCCCAATTGATCGGCTTTTGCTTTTAATCCCTGGACCACAGGTTTCTGCTTGTTCCAGTCGGCATCCTGATTGGCACCGGGGATTGCCGGGGGGAAGAGTTCGTTCCGCCAAATGGTTATTCCCAGGTCGGAGATGACTTTTTCACCCCAGGCCTCATTCCACATGGTATTGGCTGAACCCCACCATACATCATAAGCCCCAAAAAAGCCAAAGCCTTCGATGGTCTGGTATTTGGTGGTCTTGTCAACGGTGATAGTTACTTTGGTAAGTTCAGTAACCGGTTCTGTGGTTTCTACAGTTTCTTTATCGTCTTTTTTGCATCCTGTAACTACCTGCGTCATTAGCAGGAAGGTTAGCAGGTACATGGTAATTTTTTTCATATAGTAATTTGTATTAGTTGCAGTTTCAATTTTAAAAGCAAAGGTTTTTTAAAAACCTTTGCTTTTAGAGTATCCAATTAGGCCATCCATTTTCGTTCACGTTTCAGATCACTGCCCAAAATGTCGCAGGCAATGTTCACATCTTCCACCATCTGGAAATCGTACATGCCGGCACAAACAAAGTCGGCCCCATTTTCAAAGGCATAACGGAATCCATCGCGCGGAAGAATTGCTCCGGCAGCCATCACTTTAAAGCCGATTACCGGCTCGGGTAACTCCTTGATATAGCGAATGGTTTCTTCGGGGTTAAAGCAGAATTTATTGTCGTGCCACTCCGGATTGTTTGCACTCCAGTAGTTCAGATGGTGCATAGTTTTCATCCAGAAGTCGGTTTTGAATCCTGCATCTACACATGCTTTTATCGTTTCTATTTTATGAGCACCAATTCCTACCAACAAGCCATTCGAGCGGATAAAGTCTATTACTTTTGCAATGGCTTCTGGTTTTCCGTTTTCCATGTAATAGTCGGCCGTTTCGCCCTGGATATAGCATGCAACTGCGCCGGTATCAATGGCTTTCTTCACCTTATCGAGGTATTCGTTGAAATTCATGGGCGAAGGTTTTCCGGTATTGTCGTAGTTGAGCCCGGCACAATCGGAGATAAATTGAATTTTCCCGATGCCACGTTTCCAGTACTCGTCAATCAACGAGCACAAAATGGGGTTAGTGAGCAGGGTATTGATTCCGCATTTTTCGGCCAGCAGCAGGGTGGCAAATATTTTTTCTTTCTGGTGATACGCTTTCACCAGCTGCGAAACATAAATGAGGTCTCGTGAGTGAGCCCATCCTGAGAGCAAATTTCCGCCAAGAATGAGGCGGCTAAACGGAACATCTTTTATTTTAGCCATCGGAATAGTTCCTTTCAACTCCTTTAAGCTGGCAATATTCAGGTTTTTGGCACTGGCACCGGTTACGGCATCAACCAGGTTGCGTTCTTCGTAACTTTCCCATTGTTTCTTTTTTGCCAGGGCAAATCCAAAAGCTCCCATCAGTGGAATTGCAGAAAGACCTCGTAATAAAGTACGACGGTCGAGAGCTGCTCGCGAAATAAATTCTTGCTGCATTGCGGGCGACAGGGATGCAGGTAAGGGTTGAGCAGCAATTTTTTGTTCCCGGTTTTTTCGTAGAAAATGGCTCAAACCGAGGTATTTGCCAGTTGGTGTTAAGAATAAAAACACCAGGGCAATGAGTTCGATGATGTTTTTATCTACTACCAGATAGTGTCCTTCGGTAATCACGCCAAAGTCGAGCCGCACAAAAGGAGGATTTGCAATCCAGTAAAGGGTGAGTAATCCAATCCCGATAGCGGCTCCAATTCTCTCAAAAAATCCAAGAAACAGGGCAAGCCCCACAATTATTAGCCCAATGATATTGATCCAGTCGACTACTGCTAATACCGATGGCGTTTCGGCAATCCAGTGGAAAAAGGGAGCAAAAATCCAGCCCGAAATCTGCAGATAATCGGCCGACGTCCAGTTTGGAATCATCAGTTTGGTCACACCTTCGTAAAGAAAATGCCATCCAATGGCGACCCGTAGAAAGAATAAAACGTAAAGTCGTATTCCTTTCAGGGGTTTTTCGTCTGTTAAATTTCGCATATATGAGTAGTTATTGTTTCTGAAAAATCGATTCAAAATTGTAGATACCGGATTCTGCCTCGAAAACAGCATAGCCGTTGCTGTATTCTGTAAATCGAAGTCCCGGAGCAGTTTTGGCATCGTTACCGCTTTCCTTAACCAGAAGTCCGGGAAGAGAAGGGACGTACACCAATGCTGTTGTATTGGCCGGAATACCAACCCGCATACTGAACCTGGTGCTTTCGGAATTCCATTCGGAAGTGATGCGGCCAGACTGCGAATCATAATGTCCACGTGCCCAGGAAAGATCTCCGGCAGGTTGCGGTTTGATATAAAAAGTTTTAAATCCCGGAGTAATGTTGTTAATCCCGAGCAAGGAGCGGTAATACCATTCCACCACCGATCCAAACATAGGATGGTTCTGCGAGTTTACCGTATCGGGGTATTCCCAGCTTTCCCATAAGGTGGTGGCACCGTGGTCGAGCATATAGCTATATCCCGGGAAAGTGCGCTGGTTTAACACCGAATAGGCAACATCGTTGCGGTTCCATAAGCGGCTCACATCAAACAGATACTTGGTGGCGTAAATGCCGGTGGATAAGTGTCCTTTGTGTTTATAATAAATTTCTTCGAGCAGATGCTTGAAGGCAGGTACTTTTTCTTTTTCAGGAACAATGTTATGATACAGCGCAAAAAGTTGGGCTGCCTGTGTACCATTATCAAATATACCGTTGCCTTTCCCGAATTCCCTGAGGGCGGCCAGGCGGATATCCTCAGCAAGTTTTTTATAGTTGGCGATATCTGCTTGTTTCTGCAGTATTTCGCCCCATTCGACCAAAATGGTTACATGCTGAAGGTAAAACGATGTAGCAGTAAAGGCTTCGGGTTTGGCATCGATGCTTTCGTGGTCACTGATATCCTGGGGAACAATATGATTTGGAAACATGGAGCGGATAAACTCCACCTGACGTTTTAAAACTTCATAATTCTTTTCTACAAAGGCCTTGTCGCCATAAAAGTCGTACACCTGTTTTACACAATAGGAAAATGCGAGTTGCCACCCCAATGGACCACTCTGATCGCCGATGCCTTTAACTGCCAGTCCGTTGTAGGGTGCAATCTCGGGCATTCCGCCTTTGGGACGCACATCATTTACAAAGTCCTGTGCAATTTTACGGTAAAAGCGGTTCATATCGTAGGTGTAGCAATAAGCTTCGGCAGTGGCTACAATGTCGGCTCCATATCCAAACTTTTCACGGGCAGGACAGTCGCTCTGAATACTAAAAATATTGCTCAGGAATGTCCACCGTGTAACATCGTACAACCTGTTAAACATGGTGTTTGAGCATTCGAAGCTGCCTGTTTCCTCAACATCGGTATTCATACGGATTCCTTCAAGTGCTTCAAGGGTGGGGGTTCCGGGAAATCCGGTTACTTCAACATACCGCAGGCTCGAAAATGTAAATTGCGGGGTGAATGTTTCGTCGCCTTCTCCTTTCAGGGTGTACGTGATGATGTTAATGGGGTTGTCGGGGCAACCGGGTCCGCCTCTTAAGTTCCACATTGCCTTGAGCTGACCGGTAATAACGGTGAGGTAATTGAGCGTACCATCGGCATGAATGTCTTCTCCTCCTTTTAAGACAACCGTAGTTCCAGCGGTGCCTTTCACTTTAAGCCGGGGAACGCCTCCAAATACCTGGCCGAAATCAAAAAGGTACACTCCAGGCTTGGGTTGAGTTATTTTCACCGGTTTCAGAATTTTAGTGATGCGGATGGGTGGGATATCCTGAGCGATAAGTTTACCGGCCGGACCGTTCACTGCAGTTGATGCCATCCATTGGCTGTCGTTAAAACCGGGCATATTCCACCCTTTTTGTTCCAGGCGGGCATCGTATGTTTCGCCCAGGTAAATGCTGTTCATCAGCACCGGTCCCTCGCCGACTTTCCAGCTATGATCGGTACCAATGGTTTCCACGCTGCCATGGGTGTAAATTATTCTTATCTGAGCTTTCAGGCATGGTTTTCCTACAGTCATTGCATCGCGCAAGTTGGTACTTTGAAAAAGACGGATAGGCATTGGGTTGTACCAGCCGTTTCCGAGTGAAACACCAATGGCATTCTGTCCTTTCCGGAACAGAGCGGTAACATCGTAAGTGCTGTACATTACCTGTTTTGCATACTGAGTAAGCGCTGCATCGAGCATGTGATCGCCCACACGGCTGCCATTGATGCTGGCAGTGTAATAACCTAAACCTGTGATGTAAAGTCGGGCTGAGCTTATCTCTTTTTTGAGGTTGAATTCTTTTCGAAGAAGAGTATTGGAAGAGGGTTTATAAAAATCCTCATCTTTCGAAGGCAGCGGTATTGCATCGGAAATCCATTGTGCTTTCCAATCGGAAAGGTTCATTATGGATGTTTCGAACCAGGATAATTTACTCCAAGCCGATGGTTCCCCATTCTGGTTCCAGATGCGCACTTTCCAGTAATAGCGGGTAAAGGACTTCAATTCTTTTCCGGAGTATGGAATCCCGAAGGTTTGGTTTCCCAGAATCTTTCCGGATTGCCAAAATAGATTTTTACCGTTTTCCAGGCTTTTTTCATCGGTACTCAGCCAAATTTCAAAAGCTTTTTGAATGGTGCCACGTTCGGTTGAGTTCACTATCCAGCTAAATAATGGGCTTTGGGAATCCAGACCCAAGGGCTTTTCGCTCATATCAGTCCTTAATTGTCCAGGCTCCATTCCTGCCCATACTTTAAGTGCACCTAATCCAAAGATCAGGCAAAGAATAAACGATATTTTAGTTGGTTTCATCCTTTACTATTATGTTAGGTAAGCAATTATGTTATAGCTATAAATTACCAATATCCTATGTGATAATAAATGATAATGAACGATTTTAAAAATTCATTAATTCTTCTCCCATCCTTTTAATAAATTTTGAAAGAAATCTTTGATTCGGTCACCTCCATATTGAATATCATGATTTTTGAGGACCCTGAAATGATCAAGGGGAATACTGCTTATTCCGCCATCCCATTCGCGGAGCTGTCCTTTCCACGACTTATCGGGATATATCCATAGCCCTTCTCCATACAAAACATTGGCTGCAGCAAAATCGACCACCACCATTCCATACTTTTGTAATGCTTTGGCCACGACGATCTCGCCAGGCAGCAGTTCGAATTTAGTTAGATCAAGATTTGGGTCGAGCTGAATGATGGAACCTTCGGGAACACCCCCTTTAAAATTTCCATCGGTCCAGATAGCCGGAGAAACATATTCTTTATAAGCTACAAAACGCAGTGCGCAACTAAGTTTGTGTTTAATTTCTCCTGCCATGATTTCGTCATACATAATTGTCCCGGCAAACGATGGAACGCCTGCGGCACGGCTTGGTCCATATTGATGGATAGATTCGTCATCCTTTACCGGGAAATCAGTTTTTTTAAATACTCCCGGACCATCGAGTGGCACAATTACCCCGGTGCACGAAACCCATTTACCTGAGCTGTCTTTTTCAACTAAAAACATATCCCAGGCAAGCTTACGTTTCCAATCGATGATTGTGGCATGCTGGTCCATTCCAGGTGATGGTTTAAATTCGGCCGGTATGGGCACACCTATACTATCAAAATCGGGATGATGGCGAAAATTAAAACCGGGGTGATTCCCGATCTTTATAAATGGGACACTGCTATCGACTTCATAAATGGGGATGGTGTACTTTTCTAAATTGATTCCAAAATTGTTGCCACTATGATCTTTTTTTAGCAAATTAATGTAATGGTCGCTTTGCGGATCAATTTCGACAGAGTCGGACAGCGGTAGGTTCCAAAAACTATTCTCTGAAAAAAACCTTTTGGGTTCTGCTTTCTCAGGGGTTTTAACGACGGGCTTACACGAAGCCATGACTAAAATAATCAATAAAAAAGGAAGGTATTTCAATGATTTGAGTGTCATAATCGGGTATTTATTTTATCCAGTTTGTATATTTCTCGTCTTTCGAAACTCTGTCCCAGTCATCAGACCGATAGGGTGCTGCGGGCAACCCTTCAAGATTATATAGATTAGCATCCGAAGGATTGCTTGACCATGCATAGCGAACAGCTTTAGGTTGAAGTACTTTCTCCGAAGTTACGATGATTCGGTTTTTCTCAATGATTGCAGTTGCCCAATAGAATTGTTTGTCGGCACCTGCTAATTCAAATCCCTTTAAATAGCCATAGCGGTCGCGGGCAATAAGTCCGGTTCCGGTATTTCGAAAAAACAGAACAACGGTATCGTTTTCAAAAGCAACGGAATCTACCATGGGTGATGATACTTCGCCAACAGGCAATAAATAGGTATTTTTCAGGGCCAGCAATGCCAAACGGTTCCCAACATCGAGTTTGTTTTTAGGATGTACATTGGTGGAATCTCCTAAATCGATCGTAACCACCATATTTGTATTTGGCAATTCCAGAGCTTTTGACTGGGCTTCTCTTAATTCAGCCCAGTTACTTCCACCGTGTTGACTGTTTGTATTAAAGCCATCCATATTCGGCAATTGAACAATGTAGAATGGCAATTGAGAGGAAGCGAAACTTTTTCGCCAGTCTGTTATCATTGTTTTTAAATTTTGTTCGTACTGACTGGCAAACATGGTATTATTCTCCCCCTGATACCAGAGTACTCCCCGAAAATTAAAGCGGCACAATGGATGCAGCATACCATTATATAACAAGTTAGGATGAACGTTTGGAGAGCGCAGCCACATGAATGTTGTTTTGCCAATATTCATTTTCCACTCTCCGGTGAGCGGTATTTCTTTCTCTCCAAATGTAATCTTGAAATCGCTTTCAGAACTAAGAAACCCTCCCCGTTCCCAATAATCGGTAAGGCGGATTGCAATTGAATTTTTGCCGGATTTCAACAACCCGGGTTTAACAACATAAAGACGTTTATCCCGGTCGCCCATTGTTTCGCCGACTTTTGTCCCGTTTATATAAGTAATATCGTAATCGTCAATTCTTCCAAGATGGAGAGTGAACCCTTGTTTTGACATTTCTTCCGTAACTTCCACATTCCGTCTGAACCAAACTACGCCATCGAAACGCGGCAGCAAATCATAATCGAAACGATCAGGTAATCTCGCTGCCAACCATTTACTATCATCAAAATCAGGTTTTCTCCAGTTGGCAGAATCTTCGGTGATGTTATACCGGTCGGGAATTCCTAGCGAATTAAAAAGCTGATCGTATTTTCTTTCGATTTGAGAATACCATTTTTCAAGTTCTTCGGGTGTTAAGTCATGGTAAGTAGAGAAATCAGGTAAACTATGAAGTGACTCATAGCTGATCCAGTCTTCGATAAAAGTGCCGCCCCATGAGGCATTTACAATACCAACTGCAACATTTAAACGGGCGCTGAGTTTTTTTGCATAATAATATGCCACTGCTGAGAATTCGCCTGAAGTAGATGGAGAAGAAACCTGCCAGTTCCCTCCGGTAAGGTCTTCTTCCGGATTGGCACTGGTAAACTTTGGTACAGCGAATTGCCGGATGTATGGATTAGTGGATTGTTTGATTTCCGATTCACTATTCAAGCTGCTTTTTAAATCGAATTGCATATTTGATTGGCCAGCACATAACCAAACTTCCCCTATCATCACATCCGAAAGGGTTATTCGGTTTTTACCCTGAATCTCCATTATATATGGACCACCTGCTGTTATAGCATCCAGGGTAAAACTCCATTTACCGGATTTATCGGTGGTTATGCTCTTTTTTTGTTGATTGAACGAGATGGAAACTTTTTCACCATTATCTGCCCAACCCCAAATACGAATCGGATGATTCTGCTGGAGAACCATGTGATCTCCAAAGATTTTTGGAAGTTTTACCTCTGCTCTGAGGCTAAAAAAAGAAAGGAAAAGGGCAATCGTTAGTAGATTTTTTTTCATGATCGAAAATTATAAAGCCGCCAATGTTATAGCATTTACTTTCATTTACTCCTTCCTTAATTGTCATATCAGGAAGAATCTAATTTGATATCATGGGTTGTTTAGTTAAGAAACAGGCTTCGACTCCGCTCAGCCTGACTAACTGGTAATAGTGTCACAACGGGCGATTTCTGTATGTATTAATTTTGAGTCTATTCCGAAAAGTCTTTTACCCCCTAATCCCCCATTTGGGGTACTTTAAATTCAATGATTTTCAGATGGTTCCCTGGAGGGGTTAGGGGTAAAACAGATGAAAATCATTGAATTTTGACTTTTCGGAGTAGGCTCAATTATTCAGCTCTTAACTAAGCGACATTGAACTATATGACTTTATTTAAGCGTAGCCACAAATCCACCGTAAGGTAAAACAGTAACCTTTAGTTTTTCTCCCGACTTCAGTATTTTTTCCAAAGAAGAGAATTCTTTACCGGTAGTACCGTCGGAAATTACAAAAGCGCCATAGTCCTTAAGTGGCATGCGTGCCAGGTCGATCTCCCAATTTTTCACTTCGTTGGTTCCGTTTATCCCTCCAATGTACCAGACTCCGCCGGAAAGACGTGCCATTATGCATTCCTTCCCGGGATCTCCTTGTAGTAATAAGCTAGCGTCCCAGGTTACAGGCAAATTCTTCATAAATGCCTTGGGAGCGGCGGGTAATGCTTTATATGCTTCAACCTTATCGGCCAGATGCACTATTCCCGATTCAAAAACGATGGATAAAGCCAGTTCATGACCATATGTGGTGAGATGTGCAAACTTTTGGTTCGAAAAGGTGATGGGGGTATAATCCATAGAACCTACTACATTCCTGGTAAAAGGAATGATCGTATTGTGCCAAACAGCTTTTTGAGGATATAAACTGTCGAAACCATAACATTCGGCACCGCGGATGGCTTCCATCGACACCAGGTTGGGCCAGGTGCGGTTCCATCCTCGTGGAAGTGTGCAACCATGAAAATTAACCAGAATTTTATTGTCGGCAGCATCTTTTAATATGTCGAGATATTGCTTGATGATGGCTGGTTTATCGCTTTGGAAGAAATCTACTTTGATTCCTTTAACGCCCCATGCAGCAAGTTTCTTGAATTCTGCTTTCCGTTTAGCGGGGTCGTTCATACTATCGCGGGGACGTTCTGTAACATCATTATGCGGACCACCTGAGTTATACCACATCAGGATTCCGACATTTTTAGTATTCGCATATTGTACCAGTTGTTCAATAGTACCGCCTTCCATAAGGTCCCAATTGGCATCTACCAGGGAGTATTCCCAACCCATTTCGGCAGCAAAATCGACGAATTTTTTTAGCGATGCATAATTTTTTGAGCTTGCCCAGTCGCTCCACCAGCTCCACGAAGCACGGCCAGGTATTATCCACGATTCGTCTTCAATCAGCGAAGGAGGGTTTAATTTTACTACCATATTTGATTCTACTACTCCGGCAAGGGTTTTATCTACAATAATAACTCTCCATGGAGTAGACCAGGGAAGAGATGAAGTTGGAATATTGGAAACAGTATTATTGGCTTCGGCAGCTTCGGGCAGGCGGATAGTATACACCCCTTTCGGAGCCTTGGGTTGCAAATGGGCAGCAAAATAGGATGAATCTACCGCAGCTTCGGTTACGAGCATCCAGGCATTTTCGGTTTGGAACAAGGCGGGAAACGTCCATCCTTCTTCCGTAGGAGCAGAGGTACCAACGGGTATGCCATTTTCGAAATACCGTTCGTACCCCGGAGAATACATGGTAACTTTATCGTATGGCTGGATCCAGGTTTTACCATCTGCGGGAATCGAAAATCCGGTAAGTTCTTCTTCTACATTAAACAAATTCGTATTCGTCTCCGGAAACCGGTAACGAAAGGCTGCACCATCGTTATATACCCGGGCAATCACCTGAATTTTTGCACCATTTTCGTTTTTAAATGTCAGGGTAAGTTCATTCCCAGTATTCGTAATATTTAATTGTTTACCGGTTGGAAGGGTAAATTTTTCATTTATAGGTATTATGGAATCAGCGCTTACAAATTTCAGATTTTGAATAAACGATTCATCGGTACGGCGAATTCCCAGCGGCGAATTTCCAATAACCTGTTTCTTTATTCCGTAATCGACCAGCGAAACCTGGTAGGAAAGTTGATTGTCTTCTCCTAGAAGGAAAGAAAACATGAGATTCCCGGCTGGGGAAGATACGGACCATTCCTTTTTACCGCCGGAGCAGGACATAATCATTAAAAAGATGAGTAGAAAAGAGGTAATTAGCAGAGCGTTTTTTTTCATGTGTCTATTTTTTGATTATTAAATTAAGGCCACATAGAACATCCTTATAGTCATACTCTTGTGTGTTGAGTTTCTCTAAATGGATGTTTCATAGGTAACTTTTTAGATTAATTAGCAGCATTATTTATTCGTTGGCAAATACATCGAGGCTCCAGGTGTCCATCCATTTCAATACCGGTTTCTCCTTTTCAAAAAGTATGGGTAACCAGATGTATCTTCCATCGGTATGATCTTTAGGATTCCAACGGTCGGAAATGAATATGAGCGCATCTTTTTTACCGGCCACAGGCAATACAAATGTGCTCTGCGAATAAAATGTCAAGGCCGAATCCTTGCCAATACATGGGTTTCCCAATTCTGTCCAGTTTCCGAAAACAGAATCGGCGATTGCCGAACGTGCCGCATTTGGAGCCCAACCGGTACAGTCGGATGCAAATAAATAATATTTGTCGTTGTGTTTAAACATTGCCGGAGCTTCCATATATCGCCCGGAGAAAAGCCGAATGTATTTACCCGAATTCGAAAGGTAATCATTGGTAAGTTGAGAGATATGCAATGTACTATTCTCCTCTGATGCATAGATATGGTAGGCTGTACCGTCGTCATCCACAAACAGGTTCATGTCCCGGGCCATCTGACCATTTTTAAAATCTCTTCCCAGAATGTTCAATGAATCGGGATGAGCCGGCAAACAGCCTTTTCCCCCGCAATAGGTACTTTTTATGGTATCGCTGACAGGTTTTAAATGATAGGGCTGCACATTTACAGGCCAAAATCCTGATTCTGGGCGAAAGCTTTTCACAAAAGTATATGGCCCCAATACATTATCACTTATAGCAACCCCCGATCGGGCAGCATCATACCCTTTACCTTTCAATTCGAGGTGGAACCACATAACAAATTTCCTGGTTTTTGCATTGTAAATTACTTTTGGGCGTTCCAGTATGCACCCTTTGGCAATATCGTGTGTTGAATCGTTTTCGACTACTTTTAGGGCAATTCCTTCGTTTTTCCAGTTGTATAGATCGTCAGAAGAATAACAACTAACACCTACCTGTGCCGTATTTCCTATTTCGCCACTGCCTTTGTGCTCACCAAACCAATAATATTTTCCCTGAAAGTGTAAAATTCCCCCTCCATGAGCATTGATATGAGTACCCTTGTTATCCGGCCAAAGCTGGCCAGGAGTAAAGGCTTGATTTTTATTGGTTTCGCTGCACGAAAACAAGATACATGAGATGACTAATAGCTGAATAATGCGCATAGTTAGTGTTATAAATGTAAAAAAAGTAAGTTAGTCCGTTTGCAATGCCAAAGTATGGATACCTGCCAATATGCACTGCATAATAATAAGTCAATTAAAGTCGTCAAATTACGTATGTGCATCTCTGCTAATTTTTAAGCCGTTGCATTTTTTGTTAGGTCACCAATCGCATTCAAACCTTTCCAAGTTTTTAATACTTGAAGAAGTTTTATTACATTGATAGGAATATATGTCCATTATGTGTTTTATAAGTCAAAGTGATTGTAGTACTAACAATTTCAAAAAGCCATTATAATTTAATTCTTTAGCATTTACGGTATAGTGGCAGAAATATATCCCCGGACATACACGTGAATTGGCATTATTAGTTCCATCCCAACAAAAGCTATGTTTACCTGCTTTCTGACTCTTTTGTGGAAGTGATTTAATTTTTTCCCCGGATAAGCCAACGATGTCAAAAATGATGTTACTATCGGTTTCCAGCGTATATTCGAAAGCTACCTGTGTATTAAAAGGGTTTGGGAAAGCAGATATAGAGAAGCTGTTTTTTTTAGGGAGGATGATGTTGTTCGGTTTGGAAACTACCCGAAGAGTATCGGTTCTCCCGATAAGACCATAATTATCGATAACCCGGGCTGTTAGTTTTAAATTGCCACTCACGGTATTTTCCCAGTTAAGGGAATAGGGAGCTTTAAAGGATTCTCCTATTTTATGCCAGCCATTATAGTATTCCACTTTATAAATAGTGGCATCTCCATCCGGGTCATTTGTATTAACCGTAATTTGCACCAGTTTGTTTTGCTGCACCTCACTGTTCACAACGGGAGACGTAAAAGCAACTACAGGCCTTCGGTTAGGGGTAAAATCGGGGGAGGCGGTGTGGCATAAAAATCCAAAAACAGCGGCATTAAACACGGTATTTTGGTGAATGGTAAATTCAGCATTCATGGGGCAGGTATAATTGTTAAACCAACGCTCATGTCCCGGCCAGGTGTTAATATCCAAAGGATAAAGCGACTTATAAGGCCAGCGCATATCCCAGGCACCCTGCCCTGTGGTATAGGACTCTACCCGCCAGGGGCCATAAGGGGTAATACCAGGAGCCATTTCCTGTTTTCCATTATACCACGAATCCATATGAAATACCCTTTCCGGCTGCCTTTTCCCTAAACCGGTAATCCAGGTGGTGTTTAACGGATTGCATCCTAAAAAATAATCTGCTGTAGTATATAAGCACGACAAGTAGTTTTTTGCTTTTATGGCATCACTTGCTTTGATAAGGTTGTAACCCATGATTACTTCAAATACCATCGGGGTGGTGGCCTGGCCAACTAACATAGGCATGGAGAAATCGCCCCCAAATCTGCAAGCCCTTTTGCTGGCTGTCGAAACAAGATTATCGGCAGTAGAAATTACGGCTCCCCTTAACCGGTTATATAAATCGGTTTCTACTCCAATAGTATCGGGCATAGATGTGTAAATATATGGTGCCCAACGTGCTTCATCATTTAGCTGAGAACCAGCAGTAATCGAAGCAGCGTCTGTTTTAAGCTGGGTTTGATATTGCTGATCTTCAGTTAGCCGGTATAGGCTGGCGGCAGCGTAAGCCCGAATTTCTTTTAGCTGTCCCTTGCCGTCGTCTCCGCTTCGTGTATTTGTTTTCGCCCAGGTATAGGATTCCTGTGCTTCTTTTTTCCAGTCGATGGTATCTGTTAATCCCCCTTTTTTCAGGCAAAATGCCATTTGAGCTGCCAGGGCTGCATATTTATAGGTCGAAAAGGGGTCTTCACCCGAAACATACCAGGTGCGGGTATTATCTTGCCATGAACCACGTCCTGTTCCATTTGTCGCTTCGTCTCCTCCCCATAGATCCCCGAAAACACGGGTGCCAATCCCTCCGGTACCATAGCCTTTATTGATAATTTCGTGCCGGGTACGATAATAAAAACGGATTAGCCAGGATGCTTCGTCGAGGATATCCGGAATACCATTACCGCTTTCGGGAATAGATAATTCATTGTCCCTGAAATTTGATGGAGCAGCTTCCCAGGTAAACATAAGCAAACCAGGAACTATTAAGTGAGAATAATAGGAATCCCAATCGCCTGCATCCTGGTACCAGCCCCATGTATTGATAATTCCTTTGTCGCCAGCTTCAATAGCCGGTTTATCGGCAGGATCGTTGTCTCCGCTTTTCCAATCGATAAATCGGGAAGAAGTATATCGAAGTTTACTTGCAAATCCGGGGGTAGTATTGGGATTATGCGGGACTGGGCGGGTAAATTCGGTATACGGTTGTTTCAGTTCGATGCCGCTCCGGTTATGATATAGTCCGCGTATAGTAGTATAATAGGGCATTCGGTAAATATCTGCCTCTATGGCAAATGGAAGGGAGCATCCAATGCCATCCACTGCGAGTACATAATTACCAGGGGTTTGGAATGCCGAAAAATCGCATTCGTATACATCGGCCGAAAGAAAATTGCCACTGGGAGTTTCTGTCGTTTGGGAGGTTTCGGGATTGGTTTTTGATTTCCGGAAAGTCAGTTTCCCGGAGAAAACCGATTGCCCTGTATTTAAATCAACAAGACTAAATGGTGTATTGTTAAACGAAGTCAATTCAAGCGATCCCTTATCGCCCATCCAATGATAAACATATCCATATTTTTGAGGAGCATTGGGAACATACCCAATTTGATTCACATGGACAGCCTCCGATCGGATTTTATGTTCGTCGAATGTAAAAGTCCAAAATGTGCCGTTTCCTGCCAGGGAACCGGTGCTAATGGTATAGGTTTTTCCCGATTTCATTTCGTATGGGAGCGTAAGGTAAATCCAATGTTCGGTTACACGGTCGGGATCGGTGTTGATACACCCTTTAGTGTTGTCCCATGTTTGGCACATCCAGGTAAACTCTGAGCCTTTGGTTTTTCTTCCGATTTGGGTGGGATTTGTTGTTGTTGAATAGGAAACATCATCGGAGCTGGAAATTGTATAATTTGAAAGTTTCGCCGCTTCAACAGTATTGAGCAGCTCTACCACAACCCTTTCGTTGCTCCGTGCCTGTCCATTTTTGTGATAAACGGCGTATCCATCCTTTAGATGGAGCATCACAATGTTTTTTGTTAGCGGCAATACTTCGGTTATATCGGAACTTATTGCCTTTGAATAGAAAAAAAAGGAAATAAAGATTATCCGGAGGATTCTTTTTATCAGCGTCATTTCAGTTCGTTTAGTAGTTCGTTTAATGGCTTTTCTATTTTAATTGGCACTATCTGTTTTGTTTCTGCTTATTTTTCTATTGCGTTTAATAGTAAAAAAGCCGGCAGATTCACACCTGCCAGGCTTCTAACTAACTACTATAAAAATGCATTGTCATTGTTAACTTTTTAATATCCAGGATTGTTACCACTTGCTGCCATATTGGGGTTTCTGTCTAGTTCCGAAATAGGAATAGGGTATAGCAGGTTTTTATTCACATCAAATGCAAAAAGATTGGAAGCATAGGGGAATCCAAAGTCGGTGGATGTCCAGCTGCCCAGGTTTATATAACCGGCAGCATGCCATCTGCGTAAATCACTCCAGCGATGGCCTTCTTCACCGGCAAGTTCCAGAAATCGTTCGTTCATAATATCGTTCATGGTAACAGCAGCCAATGCAGCAGGAGCAGCAGCCTCCACACCGTCGGCAGTTGATTTGCGGGCACGCTCGCGGATATCATTCACCTGTTGGAGGGCCTCGGTGGTTTTTCCGGTTGCCAGGTATGCTTCAGCTACGGCAAGCTTAACATCGGCAAAACGTAAGATTCGTGGATTATTGGAAGAAGAAAGAGACCATGTGTTATCGTTGCAATCGCCCTTGGCTCCATTCCGGTATTTCACCATCTGGTAACCGTTAAATTTATCCCACTTAGGAGTGATCCACCAGAGTTTCCAACCTACATTATCTGCATCGTCGGAGAGGGTTTCTGATTTGCGCGGATCGGCAGCGTCAAACGCATTGACTAATTTTTGTGTTGGTCCAAAAATTCCCGAGGTATAGTTTCCCCAGTGACCATCAAAGTAATGATAAAAAGCGCCCATTTGCCCCACGTCGCCGCCAAAATCGTTATTTAACCAGGCATTATCCTGAGCTGGAGCATGACTGGCCTGGAATTCAAATAACGATTCTTCGTTATTTTCGGTGCGGTAGTCAAAATTGTCACCAAATTTCACCAATTTTCTGGAGCTGGAGATTTTATTAAAGGCTGCAATAGCCTTGGTGTAATATTCAGCATTTTTGTTTTCGTAACATGCACGCATCACATAACATTTCACCAATAAGCCATTGGCGCCGTCTTTGGTAATACGACCCAGGTTTTTGCTGTCCCATGAATCGGGCAATATTAATGCAGCTTCTTCCAGGGAGGCAATGGCGTTATCCAGCATTTCAAAACCTGCAGAAGGTGTAAGCAAAGCATCGGTGATAGATTTTACCCGTTCGTCCTGTATAGGAGCTTTTCGGTACCAATCCCACAGTTTATAAAAGGCATAGGAACGTAAAAACAACATTTCGCCTCTGTTAGCATCCTTCATGCCTTCAGTTACGTAAACTTCAGCTACTTTAGGGTCAGCTATTTTCTCGAGCATAAAATTACAACGGGCAATTACAGCATACATTCTTTTCCATACACCGTCCACTAGGCCAGAGGAACCGTTTAATCCGGAAAAAGTTTCCAAATTATTCCCAGAACCATCGGCTGTGATATCATCACCTGGGAGCAGCCAAAATCCATATTGGGTAGATTCGTTTAATTGAGGGCCATACAGGTTGGTTAATGCAGCATACGAAGCACCAACTCCCCGTTGCATGCGTTCTTCGGTTTGAAAATAAACCGATTCAAGTTCGCTGGTAGGTTTAATATCCAGGTTTTTATCGCAGGATGTAAAACTTAGAAATCCTGAGAGAAGTAACGAACTTATTAGTATATATTTTTTCTGTATCATAATTTCAAAAATTAAGGTGTTAGTTACTGTTAGAATCGAACATTAAGACCCATAAAGAATACACGTGGAGTAGGGTATTTATCGCTCTCCGGATCAAATCCCGTATATTTTGTAATGGTGAACACGTTGGATGCGCCAACATAAACTCTTAGGTTGCTAATACTGTTACCGGTAAAATTATAAAAAGTGGCAGGAAGGGTATACCCCAGCTGAATGTTGGATAACCTGAAATAGGATGCATTTTCGACAAACCGGTCCGAACCGCGGAAATTGTTGGCAGGGTCTCCACCAATAACGCGTGGCATTGTTGTCGATTTATTTTCAGGGGTCCAGGAATCATAAATACTGGTTGACAGGTTATTTCCAGTTCCGGGGGTATATTCCATGTTGGAACGTACTTCATTTAATTTCACCACATCTCCTACACCGGTAAATTGAGCACCAAGGTCGAACGCTTTATATTCGAGGTTAAGGTTTACCCCATAGAAGAAACCGGGAAGAGATTTACCCAAGTAAACCTGATCGTAACTGTTAATGATGGAGTCTTTTGTTTCTGAATAAAACTCCCCTACTTTTTTAGGAGCGCTGCGTTGATCCTGGAAATACATATCTCCGGGAGTAACTTTCGCTAACTGGTAGCTAGGGTCTTTATATTTTAATTTCCATGCATCCAATTCTTCCTGAGTTTGGAAAATACCTCCCACTTTATACCCCTTTACATAATACATCGAATATCCTTCTTCGATATTCCAGAGTGGTATGTCTTTATAGGTCTTTTCTACATTATTCTTCACCGTGGTAATATTTCCGCCAACGGTATATTTAAAATCACCTACTTCGCCAATATAATTAGCAGAGATCTCGATACCGGAGTTCCGAACAGAGGCAATATTGTCGACCGGTTGCTGAGAAACACCCACACTGTTTGGTAACGAAACTTCCTGAAGGATACCGGTGGTTAATTTATTATAGTATTCGAAAGAAGCCGTTAGGTTATTCAACGCTACCAAATCAAAACCTATATTGGTAGTGGAAGTCTTTTCCCATTGCAGGTTTGGATTAGCGAGACCGAAAACAGTTGCAGCAGAGCTAAAATATCCTTTCCCAATTGCTTCGGGGTTATTTCCCCAGGCGAAGGAAGGGTTGGTTGCTATAGGGGATAAGTAAGCAAGATTACGTACTTCCTGGTTTCCTAATTGTCCCCAGCCGGCACGGAGTTTTAAATCGTTTAGCCAGCTAAAGTCCTTCAGAAACGATTCGGACGAGATGCGCCAAGCAACAGAAGCGGAAGGGAAAGTTCCCCAGCGGTTTTCAGGAGCAAAACGAGCGCTACCATCCCGGCGAACAGTAATATCCAAATAATATTTTGAGTTATAGTTATAACCGATACGGCCTAATAAACCTTCTAATGCGGAACGGCTTATATCCGATCCAACATTGGTGTATTTATTTTCGCCACCCAGTTTTCTCAGATAGTCGTAGGTAGTTGTCATGTATTCGCTAGACATACCGGTGTATTTGCTGTTATACTGCTGGTCCATACCGCTAAAAAGGATATCGATGTTGTGCTTGCCAAAGGAGTTAGCATAGTTCACTGTAATTTCCTTTACCAGGTTGTTGTTGTAGACATCGCGTTCGCCATAAGTACCCACTGATTTTCCTCCACCAATTGAACGGGGGTCACCGGCAGTATAATTAAAAACGCTGGAGGCAAAATTGTTGAATTCGTAGCGATTGGTAGTATACATATCCATACTTACCTGTGCCTTGATTTTTAAATTTTTGAGAGGCTCCACTTCAACATAGGCATTTCCCATGTTGCGGAGCGATTTGTAGTCTTGATCGTTCAGTTCAATTTGCCCGGGAATATTTATACGGGTACCTGTCCCATACAGCTTATCACTCTTATACGTTCCATCGGGCTGTAATCCTCCCACCGTTGGGGCATAACCTCCGGGGCCAGCCGGGTCGTAGATAGGTTGCCATGGAGGAGTTTGAGCCGACTGCCAATAGGTGACCATAAAGTCATTGTCTTTTCCTTTAGCCGAGGTGATACGGTAATTGATACCGGTTTTTAACCACTTGTTAACCTGAGTATTTAATTTAAATGAACCGGAATAGCGCTCTAGTTTACTGCCAATAAGGGTTCCTTCCATATTCGTATACCCAATTGAAACAAAATAGTCGGATTTTGCTGTACCACCTGATAAACGTAAGGAATAGTCCTGAGTAGGTGCATTTTTGTTTTTCATTACATCCTGCCAATCGTACGTTGGATTATTGCCAAGGTATTTGGAACTGGTTGGGTCAAATACATCTTTATTAAGCGGATCTATTGTAATAGTAGGGTCAGATGCGTAAACATCCTGCACATGTTTGGCATATTGCTGGGTATTTAGGACATCAATTTTTTGTGTCAGGTTTTGAATTCCATAACGGCTGCTGAATTCCACAGTTGGTTTATCGCCACGGCCTTTTTTAGTGGTAATCAGAATAACACCGTTTGCAGCACGAACGCCATAGATGGCAGCGGCTGAGGCGTCTTTCAGTACCGAAATCGATTCAATATCGTTTGGATCGATCATGGCCATAATATTTAACGGTCCACGTACGTCCGATGCACGGGCATCTTCCTGGCCTTCAATACCAGCTCCAAACTCGGTTATTGGTACTCCATCAATTACATAAAGGGGAGACGAAACACCCCAGGTGTTTACTCCACGGATACGGATCGTTGGGCGTGCCATTGGGTTACCACTGGTACCGGAAACCTGAACACCGGTCATACGGCCTTGCATAGCCAATTCGGGCGACATTGCTACCACTTTAGTTATTGAACCTGAGTTAACGGTGGAAATAGAAGTGGTTACATCCTTTTTCGAGCGGCTTCCATAACCTATTACCACTACTTCATCCAGTTTTTTAATATCGGGGATAAGGTTAAGGTCCACAATTGTTCTGCCGGCTATTTCGACCCGCTCGGAATTATACCCTACAAACGAAAAAAGAAGCACAGCATTGGGCGAAGGTACATCTAATGTGTATTTTCCCGAAATATCCGAAATGGTGCCAATTGTTGTACCTTCTACAGTAACATTTACTCCGGGCAGGGGTTCGCCAGAGGTTCCATCGGTAATAGTTCCGGAAATTTTTTGATTCTGTGCCATTAAACCGGTAGGGGTAATGACTATTAAATTATTATCCAGTACTTTATAGGTTACCCGGGTTTTATCGAAAAGTTGAGTTAGTATTTCTTCCACTTTCTGATTCTTCAGGTCAACACTAACAAGACGGTTAACATCGCTCAGTTCGTCGTTATAAAAGAATCGGAATTCGCTTTGTGTTTCAATGGTTTTAAAAACTTCTTTTACACTCACATTTTTCAATGAAAGGTCGAATGTTTTTGATTGGGAATAAACAGTTGCCGAAACCTGCAGCGTAAAGACAAAAATGGCTAATAGTGTGAGTTTCATAGTTAGTAGTATTTTTTTTAATCGCCCGTTTATAGAAAAGCGATCGTAATAGTTAGTTTTTTTCAT
>JFJP01010520.1_pt1 | contig 22247 bp, 19 predicted proteins | sample 431651 | NCBI WGS metagenome assembly JFJP01 (sample SAMN02602958, study PRJNA72255) | Microbial mat metagenome, whole genome shotgun sequencing project. | biome: fresh water; feature: sink hole; material: water; isolation source: purple microbial (photo- and chemosynthetic) mats found in...
GCGCTGCTGAGCCTGTCACGGTCATCATCAACCACATGCGCTCGCTGGGGGGCGTTTCTGACACGGCATCGGGCAGCAGTGGCTGGGCCACCAGCGGTGAGCGCGTGCGCGCCAAGCGCGGTGAGCAGGCGCTCTATCTCGCGCAATTGATTCAACAACGTCAGCAGGCCGATGCCAACGAGCGCCTCGTGCTGCTGGGCGACTTCAACGTCTTCGAGTTCAATGATGGCTTGGTCGACGGCATGGGCATCATCACCGGCCGCGAAGCCAGTGCTGCACAGGTGCTGCGCTACGTGGACAGCCCCATCACCAACCCGCTAACCGTTCTCACGCCGCTTTCGCCGCGCGAAGAGCAGTACTCGTTCTCGTTCGATGGCAACGCGCAGTCCTTGGACCATGCGGTGGTCAACCAGCGCACGCTCGACAGCCTGCTGTCGGTGAAGGCTGAGCATGCGCGCATCAACGCCGACTTCTCGGAAATGCGTTTCGGCACGGGCGCACTGCGCGTCTCGGATCACGACCCAGTGGTGCTGTATCTGGGCGCTGCGTCGTTCCGAACCGTCGATCTGCGCGCACAAGTCACGGCCGCATCAACTAGCGTCAATGTGGGCCAGAACTTGGGCTGGAACGTGTCGGTCTCGTCTGTGAGCGGCAGTGACGCCGCACCTTCGCCCAGTGTTCGCCTCACCTTGAACCGCGTGATCACGAACATGAGCGTCACCGCTCCTTCGGGCTGGTCGTGTACCGCACCGGCAGCCTCGGGCGGAAACACCGAAAGTCTGTGCACGGCCAGCAGCTTGGCCGCAGCAGCGAGCGCTGATTTCGCAGTCGCTATTCCAGACAGCACGGGCTTCGCGCTTGGCGGCGTGCAACTCACGGCCGTGGCCGCGAGCAACGGCACCGAAACCGCGCCGAGCGACAACACCGCCAACGCCACCGTGACCCTCACCGGCAACCGTGCGCCCGTCTTCACCGGCACGCCAGCCTTGTCGGGCACGCCCCAAGCGGGTCAGCGCTTGAGTGTGGTGAACACCGCCACGACTGACGCCGATAGCGACCCGGTGACCTTGTCGTATGTGTGGCAGCGCAATGGCACGCCGATTTCTGGTGCCACGCAGCCCACTTATTTGCTGCTGCCGGGTGACCGCGGCCAAGCCATTCGCGCCGTACTCACCGCCTCGGATGGCATCGCCCAAGCCAGTGCGACGACCGCCGCGCTGAGCGTGGTGAATGCGGCACCGGCCGCGACGAACGACAGCTATGCGCTGGTATCGGGCGACACGCTCGATGTGTCGGCTCCTGGCGTGCTCGGCAACGACAGCGATGCGGAAGGCGATGCGCTAAGCGCACAGATGCTAACCAGCCCACTTTCTGGCACAGCCACGGTCTCGGCCAATGGTCGACTCCAATACACGCCCAACGGTGGCTTCGTGGGCACTGATTCGCTGACCTATCGCACTTGCGATGCACAGGACTGCGCGACGGCCTCGGTGCAGTTCACGATTGCCGCGCCTGCCCTGCCCTTCGCTACCCGCGACGACCGTTTCGTGGTGCTCGAAAACAGCGCCGCGCTGCTTCTAGATGTCGCTGCCAATGACGTCATTGATGCACCGCGTCGCGTCGCAGGTCGTTTGGAATTGGTGCAGGCCCCTGCGTTCGGCACGGCAAGCGTTGATACCGCCGGAACGCCGGCCAGCGCTGCAGATGACCGCATTCGCTACCAGCCCAATGCCGATCGCAACGGCGAGGATGTGTTCTCGTACCGTCTGTGCGAAGGCGGCGTCAGCAATCGTTGCAGCGAAGCCTTGATCCAAGTGATCACGCGGCCGCTCACCGATGCTGCCTTGACCTTTGACGTGGTGGGTAATGCGGGCCAGCGTCGCGTCAGCATCGATAGCTATCGCGCGACGACCGATGCCCGCTTGACGACCACACCACTCGTGGCGCCGACGATTACCGAGACGCTCTTGGGCGCCGACAGCACGCCGGAAACCCCGTGGGATGCCGGTGGTCGCAACACGATCATCCGTACGCTGCCGCAAGTTGGCCAAGCGCGTGATTGGCGCATCTTGGTAGATGCACGCCCCTTGGCAACGGGCAACGTCGATGTCTACGTTGGTGTTGATTCCAACGGCGACGGGCAGGCCAGCACCAACGAACTGCGCTGCACGTCTGCCATGTCGGCCAGCAACGAACGTTGCGAGTTGGCACTCAGTGTTCCGGCGAATTCTGAAGTCCGCTATTGGGTGCTTGCACACAATCCGGCCAATGCGGGTCATACCGCGCGCGTGGAGATGTTCGAAGTACCGGTGATTGCATCGAATGGCTCGCTCAATGCCACTGCACAGGCGACCGCCGCGCGTCGCAGCCCTTGGGATTTGCGCTTGTCGTGGAATGACCCGAGCCTGCTGGATGGTGAGCCCCGCGTGGGCTATGTGGCTCTGCGCAATGCGCCCAGCCAAACGCCTGCATGGATGCCAGTGCGCATCACGCGTCGTGGGGGTGCTGCAGGCGCAAGCGCGCTGGTGAGCGGTCGTGATTTCACGCTGCGCTTGGCCCCGAACGAGGAGCAGGGCCGTCTGTACATCGACGTACCCCCGGGCTCGCGTCAGTTGGACATCACCACGAGCAGCACACAGGCCTTCGACCTTCGTCTTGTCTGGGCACCCTCGCCAACCGCTAACGCATCAGCACCTGTGGTGAACGATGCCCCGGACACCAATGCCGAGTCACTGCGCTTCAACAGCACCGCAGGCACCAAGCAAGTCGGTATGAGCGCTCCGCGCGCGGGCCGTTGGTACCTCGTGCCCATCAATGCTAGCAGTGGCCCTGTTGAAATCACGCTGCGCGCCACGCTGACCGGCACCGCTCCGATGGTGCGTCCGGGTGGCTACTTCAACACGGCACGCTCGGGCCACGGCCTGTTCCTCTACCCGGCCGCCGCGGATTGGGCAGGGCTTTGGTACACCTATCTGCAGGACGGCACGCCGACTTGGTACTACCTGCAAGGGGCAGCGCCAAGCAGCAACGGCCAGTGGCAAGCCACGCTGTACCGCAGCAGTTGGAATGGCACGGCCAATACGCTCACCGCCATCGGAAGCGCCATCGCCAGCCCCACCGGCGCAGACGCGTTTACGTTCAGCTACACCTTGGATGGCGAGACCGGTAGCGAGGCCTTCAGCAGCTTCGGCCGCGGCTGTCCCACCGTAGGCGGCAGTGCGCTCAACGTGAGCAGCCACTGGTTCAACCCGTCGCGATCCGGCACGGGCTACAGCGTGCAGTTGTTCAGCAACTACGAGTTCTATGCGGTGTTTGGTTATGACGCGGCCGGTGTCGCACGTTTCTTGGTAGCCGAACGCAGCACGGCGGGCGGCGCCAACGAAACGCTCGCTCTCGAGCAACTGACCGGCTTCTGCCCGCTCTGCAACCGCAGCGGCAATCCCGTGCGCACACCGATTGGCAGCTTCCAGCGTAGTTTTGCGGGTGACACGTTCAGCAACATCACCCTCAACGGCAACTTTGTGGGAGGCGTTCCCGGCACCTGGGCAGCCAATGACGCGGTGGTGCCGCTGGGCGGCGGTAGCAGCGTTCAAGGCTGCTCGGTTCCCTAGCTCGCGCGCATTTCTTTCGATTCGGGAGGGGCCGGCGATTGCCGGCCCTTCTTTTTTCCGCGCTGCAGCAGGGCTAGCCTACGCCGCCCTTGCCGCCCCATACGCTGCCCTGCTATCAAGCAGGTCCCCGGCAGTGGGAGCGGAACTGATGCGCACGGTGGCCAAGTTTGAAATCGACTACATCCAGTTCCTTGGTGAAGACGGCCGATTGATTCGTGAAGACCTTCCGGACTTTGCACAAGACCCGAAGGCGCTCGTTGCACTCTTCAAGCAGATGTTGCTGGTGCGCTCATTCGACACCAAAGCAGTTGCACTGCAGCGCACTGGAAAGCTAGGCACCTACGCCAGCTGCTTGGGTCATGAAGCCACGCATATCGGCATTGGCAGCGCCATGCAATTGGACGATGTTCTGGCGCCGAGCTATCGCGAGTACGGCGCCCAATTCGTGCGTGGCGTAAAGCCGCGCGAGGTGCTGCTGTACTGGGGCGGCGACGAACGCGGCAGCAACTTCTCCGGCCCAGCTCACGACTATCCGTGGTGCGTGCCGATTGGCACGCAATGCCTTCATGCTGCCGGCGCCGCCTTGGCCTTCAAACTGCGCGGAGAACCCCGTGTGGCGGTAGCCATGGTGGGCGATGGCGGCTCATCGAAATCCGACACCTACGCAGCGATCAATTCTGCGGGCGCGTATGGCCTGCCCTTTGTGCTGTGCATCATCAACAACCAGTGGGCCATCTCGGTGCCGCGCAAGTCACAAACGGGCGCGCGCACACTGGCCCAGAAAGGCATCGCCGGTGGCTTGGAAAGCGTCCAAGTCGATGGCAACGATTTGATCGCTGTACGTGCCGCAATGGACCATGCCCTCAAGCGCGCACGTGCCGGCCACGGCGGTAGCGTGCTGGAGTTCGTCACCTACCGACTGGCAGACCGTTATCGCCCGGATGAAGAAGTGAAGGCCGCTTGGACGCGCGAGCCTCTCGTTCGGCTTCGCACTTATCTGACCTCGCTGGGCGTCTGGAGCGAGGCCGAAGAGTTGGCCTGGCGCGAGGTCTGCAATCAGCGCGTCGATGAAGAGGTCAATGCCTATCTCGAAACACCGCCTCCGCCAGTGACCGCGATGTTTGATTACCTCTATGAAACGCTGCCCTTGGACCTTGCGGCCCAGCGCGAAGACGCCATTGATTGGGAGAGCCGCTGATGGCCGCAATGACCCTGATCGAAGCGATCACGCAGGCGCTCGCCTACGAAATGAATGCTGATCCGGCAGTGCTCGTGCTCGGCGAGGACGTGGGAGTGAATGGCGGTGTGTTCCGTGCCACGGCGGGCTTGCAGCAGCGCTTCGGTGATCAGCGCGTACTCGACACACCGCTCGATGAAACCACCATCGCCGGCCTGACTGTGGGCTTGGCCACGCAAGGCATGAAGCCGGTGGCCGAAGTGCAGTTCGATGGTTTTGTGTACCCCATGCTCGATCATCTGATTTGCCACGCCGCGCGCTTCCGCAATCGCACGCGCGGGCGGCTGACCTGCCCGATGGTGTTGCGCGTGCCTTGGGGCGGCGGCATTCGCGCACCCGAGCACCACTCGGAAGCCAACGAGTCGATGTTCACCAATGTGCCCGGCTTGCGGGTGGTAATGCCGTCGTCGCCCCAGCGCGCCTATGGCCTGCTGTTGGCCGCCATTCGCGACCCCGACCCCGTGGTGTACATGGAGCCCAAGCGCATCTATCGACAGTACAAGGAAGAAGTACCGGACGATGGCGAAGCGCTGCCGCTCGATGTGTGTTTTGTTTTGCGCGATGGCAGTGATGTCACCCTCGTCACTTGGGGCGCTCAAGTCAAAGAAACCTTGGAAGCCGCTGAGAAACTAGCCGCGCAAGGCATCAGCGCCGAAGTGATTGATGTGGCCACACTGAAGCCGCTGGATTTCGACACCATCCACGAGTCGGTGCGCAAAACCGGACGCTGCGTGATCGTGCATGAGGCCTGCCGTACCGCAGGCTTCGGCGCCGAGATTGCTGCGCGTCTGGCCGAACACGCCATTTACGACCTTGTCGCCCCGGTCGAGCGCGTGACCGGTTACGACGTGCCCATTCCGTTGTTCCGCCTCGAAATGAAGTACTTGCCTTCGGTCGAAAAGATCGTCGCCGCTGTCCAGCGCACGCTGGCGGCCTCCTAACGTCCGGAGCACCTCATGAGCACCACCCATGTGTTCACCCTTCCCGACTTGGGCGAAGGCCTGCCCGATGCCGAGATCGTCGAATGGCATGTGGCCATCGGGCAGGTGGTTCGGCTCGACGAACCGCTGATCTCAATGGAAACGGCGAAGGCCGTGGTTGAGGTTCCTGCGCCCTGCTCGGGCACCTTGCTTCGCATCGCAGGCAAGGCGGGCGACGTGATTGCCACCGGCACCTGGCTTGCCGAATTCGCGATTGATCCTTCGCTTCCGCAACGTGCGGCGGGCCACGACACGGGCCACGGCCATGCACCGGCTGCGCCTGCACCCATGCCCGTCGAAGCACCCGTGATGCCGCGCTTACCCTCGCTGACGGTGGATGACTTGGCATCACCGCTGGCTATGCCCGAAGGCATCACGCCCGCGTTCGGAAGCGGGTTCGAAGACGCGCCCGCCGCCGCAGCGCCCCCTGCAGCTCGCGATGATGCAGGCACAGTGGTTGGTGCCATGCAGGTGTCTGACCAAGTTCGTAGCGAAAGTTGGGTGGCCGTGGGTGGTGTCAAAGCCATGCCTGCAGTGCGCGCACTCGCGAAGAAGTTAGGCGTCGATCTTTCCCGTGTTTCGCCCAGCGGCGCGGACGGCGTGGTCACCCTGGCTGATGTGAAGCGTGCCGCGGAACGCGGCGATGCACAGGGCCTTGTGCCCGCGGCGCGACCAGCGATGAGCGCTCCGATCCGCAGCGAAGCACCGGCAGCCCCCTCGGTGCCAATGGCACGCGCCGCTGCGGCCAATGATGTGGAACGCGGCGCCGACGCCAGCTTCGACACCGATGCACCGATTCGCGGCGTGCGCCGCAACATGCTCCGCAGCATGAGTGCCGCGCATGCGGAAGTCGTGCCCACCACCTTGATGGACGATGCAGATCTCCACGCGTGGTCGCCTAGGGAAGACATCACGGTGCGCTTAGTGCGCGCGCTGGTTCGTGCCAGCGAGGTCGAGCCTGCGATGAATGCTTGGCTCAACGCAAAAGAAGGCACGTTGCGTCGTTATGCGCGCGTGGATGTGGGCATCGCCATCGACCATGCCGACGGTCTTTTCGTGGCGAACCTGCGCAATGCCGATGGCATGGATGCCAGCGCCATGCGCGCCGGAATCACCCAATTGCGCGATGGCTTGAACACGCGCTCGCTGCCGCCCGAGCAGCTCTCGGGCTACACCATCATGCTCAGCAACTTCGGTAAGTTCGCGGGCAAGTACGCCACGCCGGTCGTGGTACCGCCCTGCGTGTGCATCGTTGCGGCGGGCCGGCTGTATCACGCCGTAGTGCCCGTGCTGGGTGGCATCGAAACGCATCGCCTTATGCCGCTTTCGCTCACCTTCGACCATCGTGCGGCGACCGGTGGCGAAGCCGCGCGGTTCTTGAAGGCCTTGATCGATGACTTGCAGAGGGCGCGCTAGCGCTACTCCACTCAGGCCGCGGTGCTTCCGCTACGCCGCCAAAACCACGCCAGAACCAGCACCAGCAAGAAGCCCTTGTAGGCAACCAGAGCGGCGGCAATTTGGCGAATGATGGGGTGGTGGCCGGCGGGCTCGTATTGCAGGCCGGCCCACATACCCACTGCTGCCAAAGCGACGGCACCCGAAATGGCGGCGATATCAAACGCACGCGCCGTTGCGAAGCGCGTTGGCGCAGTCCGCCAATAGACCCACGCAAGAACAGCGAACCAAGGGGCAAGAAGCAGCAGCGCGAGGAGACTCATGAGCACAGCATGCCAACGCGGCTGTTTACGCCGCGTCCTCGACAAACGCCATCAAAGATTCGACCACGTCGGCCAAGGCCACGCCGTCCGCCACATGGCCAACGACCGCACCGGCCAGATGCAGGCCTTTGCCCGCCTCATGAACCAGCGCCGCACCTTCTGATTTCAATCTCGCGATCAATTGGCCGGCATCTTTAGGCGAGGCATGCCCTTCGCTTTGCATCAGCACGCGGCCATCGGCATGCATCAACTTGAAATAGAAGCGGCCGTCCGTCTCGCGGTACTGCTTGAAGCTGGGCTGCGCCACTTTCGCCGCTTTCTGCTTTGGCGCCTCGACCATCGCCGCCGTCAGCGGCCGCAAGCCTACCGCCGCGCGCAAATCGCGCAGCAGCGGCGTCGCAATGGCGCGCGCTTTGCTCGCGCCTTCTTGCAGCGTGGCTTCAATCTCAGCGGGCTTGGCCATCAGCGATTCGTACTTCTCGCGCATCGGCGCAAGCTGCCCTTCCAGCAACTCAAACAAAGCCTGCTTGGCTTCGCCCCAGGCCAAACCGCCGCGCAGCGCGGCATGCATTTCCGAAGCCTGCTCTTCGCTGGCAAACGCGCGATAGAGCGTGAACAGATGGCTGGCATCCGGGTCTTTGGCTTCACCCGGCGCACGCGAGTCGGTCACGATGCTCGCGATCAACTTCTTCAGTTGCGCGGGCGGCGCAAACAGCGGAATCGTGTTGTCGTAGCTCTTGCTCATCTTGCGACCATCAAGGCCGGGCAGCGTGGCGACTTGCTCTTCAATCACGGCTTCGGGCAGCACCAGATGCTCGCCGTAGGTGTGGTTGAAACGCGCAGCAAAATCACGCGCCATTTCAATGTGCTGGATCTGATCGCGACCCACCGGCACCTTGTGCGCCTTGAACGCGAGAATGTCGGCAGCCATCAGCACCGGATACATGTACAGGCCTGCGGTCACGCCGCTATCGGCGTCTTCGCCTGCCGCGGTATTGGCATCCACGGCGGCCTTGTAGGCGTGCGCGCGATTCAACAAGCCCTTGCCCGCCACGCAAGTGAGAAACCACGTGAGTTCGGGAATCTCCGGCACGTCTGACTGCCGATAGAACCAGACCTTGTCCGCATCCAAGCCGCAGGCCAGCCACGTGGCGGCGATCTCGAGCGTGGAGCGCTGCACACGCACCGGGTCCTGCACTTTGATCAGTGCGTGGTAATCGGCCAAGAAATAAAAGCTTTCCACGCCAGGCTGAAGGCTGGCGGCCACGGCAGGGCGAATGGCACCGGCGTAGTTGCCCAGATGCGGTGTGCCCGAGGTGGTAATGCCGGTGAGGATGCGGGTTTTGGCGCTCATTCCAGAAGATGTGGCAACAGGCGGCCTGCGAGTTTAACCCCGCAGCGCGTTGCGGCCCGTTTCACCCGCACACCCCAAGGGAGAACCGCCATGCACCGCACCCCACACCTCCAGGCTCTCCACACGACGGCGCTACTCGCTGCGCTATTCGCCACCGCTTGCTCGGCGCAACGGCCACTGCCACCCAGCGAGGCTCGCTGGCTGCGCATGGAGGTGGTCGACTCCGACACCGGCCAAACCCTGCCCCAGCATCGCAGTCGTCGCGCGGCATGGGTGGCGGGCGAGCCGGGCCGGGCCTATGCCCTTCGCGTGAGCAACCTCAGTGCCGAGCGGCTGTTGGTGGTGCTCAGCATCGATGGCGTCAATGTGATCAGCGGCGAAACGGCCTCGGCCCAGCAGAGCGGCTATGTGCTGGAGCCCTACGGCAACGCCACCATCGATGGCTGGCGCAAATCGATGCGCGATGTGGCGGCGTTTCGATTCAGCGATTTGCCCGACAGCTATGCCGCGCAAACCGGCCGGCCCCTGGATGTGGGCGTGATCGGCGCGGCGGTGTTCCGCGAGCGTCCGCAGCCCACCTTGATGCCTTGGCCTGCCCCGCCCGTAGCCGCGGCCGAATCGAAAGCGCTGCAGGATTCGGCGCGTACCGAGGCACCGGAACGACGCAGCCGCAACGACATTCAATCGCCCTCGCCCGTTGCCCAAGGCTTAGGCACCGCGCACGGCGAACGCCGCTGGTCACCGACCAGCCATACCGTGTTCGAGCGGGCCAGCTCTCTGCCGCACGAAGTCATCGCGCTGCGCTACGACGACCGCGCCGGGCTCTTGACTCGAGGCATCCTCCGGCAGGATCGCCCTTGGCTGGCGCGCGAGCCGCGTCCCTTCCCCAATGGCTTTGTGCCTGATCCGCCACGCTGATTTTTCTGCGGGCCCGCAAAAGAAAACGGCCGGGAGAGCCCGGCCGTTCATGCACGCGATGGAGGTAGACCCTCAGTCGTCGCAGCCGCCCTTGCAGTCTTCGGCGGTGTCGCTCACCACTTCGCCGGCCTTCTTCACGTCCTTACCGATGCCGGCAATCGTGTTGCATGCCGTCAGCGCGAAAAGGGCCACGGCGGCCAGGGCCAAAATACGGAACTTGTTCATGGGAACCTCAGCGCTCAGGGTTTGGGACAGGCGTCGAGTCTAGCGCGGCACACGCCGGGGGCAAACGCCCGCTTACTCACGCATCAGCGTTGATTTGCCAAACAGGCTTTCCACCAGATCAACGGCCAATTGCGCGGTTTTGTTGTGGTCGTCGAACGCCGGGTTCAGCTCCACGATATCGAGCGAACCCATGCGACCCGTGTCGGCAATCATCTCCATCACCAACTGCGCCTCGCGATAGTTGGGACCGCCGGGCACCGTGGTGCCCACGCCAGGCGCGATGCCCGGATCGAGGAAATCGATATCGAAACTGACGTGCACGTGGGTGTCGGCGTCAATGCCCGCCAAAGCCTCATCCATCGCGCGCTTCATGCCGACTTCATCGATGTAGCGCATGTCGTAGATGTCGAGGCCGTATTCCTTGACCAGTTTTTTCTCGCCGGCATCTACGGAGCGAATACCAATCTGACGCACGACATCGGCAGAAATCGCGGGCGAGCTACCACCCAAATGCGTGAGCTCTTTCGGGCCCAAGCCGCACAGGCAAGCCACCGGCATGCCGTGCACATTGCCGGAAGGCGTGACGTCGGAGGTGTTGAAATCCGCGTGGGCGTCGAGCCAGATCACTCGCAACTTCTTGCCATTGCGACGGCACCAGCGCGCCACGGCCGTAATGCTGCCTAAACCCAGGCAATGGTCGCCGCCCAGCAGCACCGGCAGATTGCCGGCGTCGAGTTCGGCTTCCACGGCGGTCATCGCCAACGTGTTCCACTCCACCACCTGCGGCAGGTGGCGGTAGCCGTTCAAGGGCGGAAGCCAGGGATTCATCGGGCCAATCAGATTGCCGCGGTCGATGACCTCCACACCGCGCTCGCGCAGCGCTTCGGCAATGCCCGCCACACGCAGGGCTTCAGGGCCCATCGACGCGCCGCGATGGCCAGCACCGATGTCGGTCGGGGCACCAATCAGGGCCACGGTAGAAAAACGGCTCATGCAGACTCCAACAGTTCTGCGTCGTCGTTGAAGCCGGACGGCGCACACGGCACGGTGTTGGAATGGTGCCGACAGTCCGAATCGAACGGACGACCTACCGCTTACAAGGCGGTTGCTCTACCTGCTGAGCTATGCCGGCACTGGGGGCGAGAGTGTAGCGCGGCGGCGTGTGAAAACGCCGGCCCTAGGCCCTAAAAACAAGGAATGGGCCGTGCCTGCCAGTTGCCGCGCCCCAAGGGCGTGCGCCAATCGAAGTCGGTGGCCACCGCGATTTCGAGCCACCACTGGGGCCGATCTTCGCTCGCGGCTTCCATAACCGCTGGAATATTGAGCGCGATGACTTCCGCCAAACGCGCTTCGGCATTCTTTTGCTCGCGGAACAGCCCGAGAGACACCGTGTTCTCGCCGGGGCCGGCGGTCACTACGTAATAGTCACGAATCCGCTGCCCTGCCAAAGCACGGGCTTGAGCCAAAGCCTCCGCACGGCTGTTGCTGGCGGGCACGAAGACGCGCCAGCCACGCGTGCTCTGCACTTGCGCTTCGCGGTACTGCAACTTGCCCACACTGGTGCCGAGTGCATCGACCGCGCGGCGCAGCGCTGAAGGCGTGTCGAAGGGCCCCACCGACAGGCAGACCGGCGTGGCTTCCATTCGCGAGGGTGCCACGGCCAATTCGGCCGATGCAGGCAAGGCATCGGCCTCGGCTTCGGCCAACAAAGTCAGGCTGGGCACGCCCGCGCGAGCGCACGGGCTGGCGCATGCAGGCCCCACCACAGGGCTGCCGCCAGATTCAGGCAAAGCAGAATGATCAAAGCGCCGCGAGAAAGCATCCGCCCAGTCTACCAGCGCTTAGATTCTTGCCCGCGCCCACACCAACAAGCCATCCAGCACCAAGGCATCCGCACGCTGCGGCATCACGGGCAAGCGGCGCTGTAAATCGGCCACTGCGGCTGCCGCGTCCCCACCGCCGATCAGGACGCCGGGCCGTCGGCCAAGGCGCTCCTCTGCATCTGCAAACGCCGCCATCACCATGCCCAAACTTTGCCGCCGAACGCCCGCTGCGACCGCATCCGGCGTATCCATGGCCCATGGGGCTGCGCCCTGGCCAGCGCCGCGATCCAAGGCGGGGAAGCGCTGCTTCAGAGCCGACTCCGCATGCGTGGGCATGATGCCGATGAGGCCGCCATGGTGGTGGCCATGCGCATCGAGCAAATCGATGGTGAGCGCACTTCCCAGCGACACCAACATCCAGTCGCCGCCGCGCGCATGCGCCGCGAGCAAGGCCAAGAAACGATCAACGCCGAGTCGCGCAGGCTCTGGGTATGCCACGCGCACACCTGCGCATTCGGCTTCCGAGTACACGCGCTGCAGGCGCACGCCCACGCGCGCCGCGGCGGATTCCACGCGCTCGCGCACCGCATCTGGAGCCACGCTGGCCAGCACGCCGCTGCGCTGGTCAGTGCTAGCGGCGCAATCCTCGAATAGACACACCAAGGCTTCTTCAAAGGCGGAAAGGGCTTCCTCGCCACCCGCTGCACCGGCATGCGCCAGCGCGTGCACCGGGCCCAAGGCGTCGCGTTCCGCGACGCTCCACTTCAAGCGTGAGTTGCCGAGATCAAGCAGCCACACGAACACTCACCTCGCCGGAATGGTGAATGCGTTCGCCCTGCGCGTGGCGAACCCGCAAGCCGCCATCGCTCGAAACACCCAACACTTCGCCCATCTGCTCGGCACCGTCCAGAACAATGCGCACAGTGTGCCCAAGCAAGAGGTCGAAGCGCTGCCAGTCAGCTTCGAACGGGGCAAATCCTTCGAGATCGAACACCGTCAAGGCCGGCAGTAGATCGTCGAGCACAGCGGAAAGCAGGGTTTCGGCATCGCAAAAAACGCCTTGGCGCGAGAGGTCAGTCCACGCCTGATCAATCTGTGCCTCGTCGGGCATAGCGCGATTGATTCCAAACCCGATAACGGCCACCACGCCGCCTTCGCGCGGACGCAGCTCCACCAAAATGCCGCCGAGTTTCTTGCCACCCACCCAGAGGTCGTTGGGCCACTTCACGCCCACGCTGCGCAACCCAATTTCTTTCAGAGCGCGTGCCAAGGCCACGCCCACGGCAAGACTCAAGGGGCCCAACTGCGCGGGTGGCCTGGCAAACCGCCGCACTACGGTCACATACAGCGCCGCACCCGCAGGTGAGATCCAAGCGCGACCGCGTCGGCCGCGACCGGCATGTTGCGCATTGGCCACGTAGACCGCCGCACCTCGCGCAGGCGCGGGATGACGCTGTGCCCAATCCTGGGTCGAATCCACTTCTTCAGCGAACTGGAAAACTGCCAACTCTTGCCGAGCTGCATCGTGCAGACGCAGCAGGTGCTCAAGCATCGTTGGCGCCACTGCGACGCGAAAAAAGACGAGCAAAAACACGAGCGCGCTCGAAGCGATGCTCGGTACCCGCACGCAAACGTTGCAGATTGCTGCGGTGTGTATAGGTCAGCAATGCCGCCACCACGGCCGCAAAAATGATCCACAACCCACTCATTCCGCTGACCCACGCGAGCGCGGGCAGTGCGAGACCGGCAAGTACGGTGGATAGACCCACGTAGCCGGTGCTCAGCAACACCAAAAGCCAGACCAAGAACAAAGGCAGCAGCGCTGCGGGCCACAACATCGCCACGCCGCCGATCACCGTGGCTGCACCTTTTCCACCGCGAAAGCCGTGAAACACAGGCCACACATGCCCGATCGCCGCAGCAAGAACGGCAGCGAACAGCCACACGCCTTCGCCACCCGCAGCATGCATGAGCAAAACCGCGATGACGCCTTTGCCGATGTCGATCAACAAGGTGCCTAGGGCGAATCGCCAACCTTGGGTTCGGAACGCGTTGGTGCCACCGGCGTTGCCACTGCCCTGCGTGCGAATGTCGATGCCGCGAAAGCGGCCCAGAAGCAGGCTTCCAGACACCGACCCCAGCAGGTAAGCGCCCACCGCGGCGGCGAGCGTTAAGGCCAGTTCGGCGCTCATTTCGAAAGCTCGGGCTGCACGCACACCACCAGCGAACCCGGACCCGCGTGCGCACCGACGGCGGGGCCGGTTTCGACCAACCAGCTGTCGGCTAGATCGAGGCGCTCACGCAGGGCGTTCAACAAAGCATGGCCATCGGCAAGCGCATCGCAGTGCCCGACGATCAAGCGCCATCGCGTGTTCTTCGGTAACTGGCCCACCACATAGGCCGCAAAGCGCTCAGGCGCGCGCTGCGAACCAAAGAGCGCGCTGCAGGGGTGGAGACGACCATCCGCCTTAACCCGCGCAATCGGCGTGGCTTTGATGAGCGATGCCACCGTACCGACCCAGCGCGGAATCCGGCCACCACGCACTGCATGGCGAACATCACGTGCCAACGCAAAGGTCAGCGTCTTGGGTTTGAGTTCACTCAGCAGCGCACAAACCTCGGCCGCCGTGGCGCCGCGCGCTGCACGTTCTGCCGCGGCAATGGCCAGCAAGGCTTGTCCGCCCGCTGCATTGGCGGTATCGAACACGTGCGTGCGCTCGGGATGGCCGCGCTGTGCCGCCGATTCCGCAGCTTGCAATGTGCCGGAAACGGCGCGCGACAAGCCCACGTAAACCACATCCGCATGGTGCGAGAGCAGGAATTCGAACTGCCTGCGGAAGTCACCCACCGGCGGCTGGCTGGTGCGCGGCAGCACGTGGTCTTCGCGAAGACGCGCATAGAACTCACTGGAACTGATGCCCACGCCATCAAGGTAATCCTGCTCGCCAAAACTCACGCGCAATGGAATGACATGCAGGTTCAAAGAATCGGCGATTCCCGCAGGAAGATCGGCCGAGCTGTCGGTCACCACCACCACGCCGCCCGGCACACTGGCGCTGCGTGCCTGGGCCAACATGTCGTCGGCTTTCGTTGCTTCGACTCGACCAAAGCGCCCCAGCACATCGAACATTGCCGAGGGCTGGGCGACATGCGCGTGCACCTTCATGCGATGGGCACCACCAGCAACCACCACGCAATTCGCGCCTAAGCGCGCTAGCGAGGCCTGCACTCCGGGTCGGTCTAAACCTTCGCCCACCAAGAGGCACTCGGTGCACCAGCGATGCTCAGGGTCCACATCGGCCAACTCGGCATGCGCCACCGCAGCTTCCAAATCACTGTCGGCATCGTCTTGAGCCACGCTGACGGGCAGCGTGCGCTTCGCTAGGAAATCGCTGATGCCTTCCAGCATGTCGACGAAACCCTGACCACCGGCATCGACCACGCCTGCCTTGCGCAGCACGGGCAGTTGGTCCGGCGTGCGCTGCAGTGCCGCACGGGCCTGCGCCAACGCCGACTCGAACCAATGGCGCAGGTCATGGCGCTCTCCACTTTCGGCTGCGACGGCCAACGCGTCGGCGAACGCACTGATCACGCTGATCATGGTGCCCTCGCGAGGCTCCGACATCGCGCCGCGTGCCGAGAGGGAAGCCGAGCGCGCCGCCGCGGCCAGATCGCGCCGATTAATGGAGGCACGAGCACCGACCGCGTCGGAAAGGCCGCTGAAAAACTGCGCCAAGATCGCACCCGAATTGCCGCGTGCGCCGTCAATGGCGTGGTCGCTCACACGTCGCAGCAAGGCACCCACGCCTGCGGCTCTGCGTTGCAAGGCCCCAGTCAGCACCGTGCCCAAAGTGAGCGCAAGATTGTTGCCGGTGTCGCCATCGGGCACCGGAAACACGTTGATCTTGTTCAGCAGATCACGGCGCGAGATGACCCGGTGGGCACCGGCAATCAGCGCATGGCGAAGTGCAGCAGCACGGATGCGGCCAGCGGCATCCGCGCGACCTGCTGGAAAGGTCGAGGCAATTGGGCTCATGGGCCGAGTCTGGGCAATATTCGCGCGGTCGGCATGCTGCGAAGCAGCAATGAAGGCAAATTTCACACCTTCCAGCGCGCCCGCTCCGACAGGGGTATCATGCTGCGACGGTTTCGGCCCCCTTCGCATCTTCGTGGGGAGTCGCCATCGATTCCTCAGGGGATTCTTATGCTTCGCACGGCTTGCATGGTTCTGTCGCTGTTTGGTGCGCCCTCGATTTGCGCAGGGGCTGATGCCTCCGTATCGGCGCCTCCGGCACGCTCGTCCGCCGTGTGCAAGACCGTTAAGCCGGCCACGCAAACAGTGGCCACGGAAGCCGAAGCAGCACCGCCTGCAGCTGCGCAGAACGCGCCTGTGCGCAGTCCCAATGCCACGATGAACCCCCGCGTGCAGGGCCAGCGCTGGCACAGCCTGCTTCCCGGCATGTTCCGCTGAGCGAGCCGTTCGCGCTTCGTGGCCTTGCGTTGGTGGCGAAGATGGCAAAGCTCGCCCGCGCAGATTGATGACTCTCAGTGGGAAGCGCTTTGCGCAGCAGCCCCTTTGGTCGCCGGCCTTGATCCCGAACGCAGCCAGCAACTGCGGGCGCTGAGCGCCGAGTTTCTTCGACAGAAAACCCTAAGCCCTGTGCACGGCCTAGTGCTTGGTACATCGGAGCGCGTTGCCCTCGCGGCACACGCTTGCTTGCCCTTGCTGCGTTTTGGGCGTGAGGGTTGGCGCGGCTGGTCCGAGATCATCGTGTACCCCGGCGCCTTCCGTGTGGAAGAGGGCCGACACGGCGCACCCCACGACATGGATGAACTGGAGGTCGTGGACATCGGCTTCGAGGACCGCGAGGGCGAAAGCTGGCAGTTCGGCCCGATGGTCCTGAGCTGGGAAGACCTGGAGGCGGAGATCCGCAGCCCCGAGCCGGGATTCCAGCTAGTGATCCACGAGATGGCGCACAAGCTGGATGCGCTCGATGGCCTGATGGATGGAACGCCGCCTCTGCCCCGCGAGTGGCAGCGGGAATGGGCACGAGATTTCGGCGCGGCCTTTGAAGGACTCTGCGCGGTGTTGGAAGACGACCCAGAGGCCGAGACGGCCATCGACGCCTACGCCGCCGATTGCCCCGAGGAATTTTTTGCGGTGGTGAGTGAGTACCACTTCACTGCGGCGCATGTGCTGCGCGAAGCCATGCCCGCCGTTGCCGAGCACCTCGAACGCTTTTACGGTGCGCCGCCGACGCTGGACTAAACCGCCGGCGGAAAACGGGCGATGAAGCGCGCGCCGCCCAAATCCTGCGAGCGTTCAACGGTCAGTGCGCCTTGGTACGCCGCCACAATGTCTTGCACGATGGACAAGCCAATGCCGTGGCCCTGCACGCGCTCATCGCCGCGCACACCGCGCTGCAGCAAACGATCGATCTGATCGTCGGGAATCCCTGGGCCATCATCTTCAACTGAGATCACGATGCCCGCGCGCTTGCCCAAGGGTGCCGGCAAAACACCCACCTGCAAAACCACGCGACGATTGGCCCATTTGAAGGCGTTCTCAAGCAGGTTGCCCAGCAACTCTTGAAGGTCGCCGAGTTCGCCATGGAAGCGCGCGGCAGCATCCATGTCGAACTCGCAAAGCACGCCTTTCGCGGCATAGATTTTTTCAAGGCCAAGAACGATCTCTTCCGCCGTTCCTTCAACTTTCAAAGGCGCAGCAAACAGGACGTGACCCGAGCGCGCAGCACGTGAGAGCTGATAGCCCACGATGTCGTTCATGCGCTGCACCTGTGCGCGCACCTCAGTGCGCAGTTCCGCGGGCGAGGCACCGGCATCGAGCAGGCTTTGCAAAACGGCCAGCGGCGTCTTCAATGAATGCGCCAAGTCACCCAAAGTACGGCGCACCTGTTCTAAGTTGCGCCGCTCGGAATCAATGAGCGCATTGATGCTATCGGTGAGTGGCTGCAACTCACGCGGGTGCTCGTCGGTGAGGCGCGCGACGGTGCCCTGCTGCACATCGGCCAGCGCCCGCTCAACGCCTGCGACGGGGCGCAGGCTCCAACGCAGGGCTAATGCCTGCACCATCAGCAGCAGGAAGGCTGCACCGCCCAACCAGGCCCACAGGGTTTTTCGAAAAACGCCCACTTGGCCGGCCACATAGCTGGCGTCTTCATAGAGCGCCATGGTCAGCTCGAGATCACCGCGCCCCGTTTCCCAAATCGTGGTGAGCGAGTAGCGGTACACGGCCAGGGGCGAGCCGCTGGATTCTGTAGCGATCAAGGGGCCATCGAAGCGCCCGACACCCGGCGCACTGCTTTCCGGCGGCGGCAGAATGCGGCCTAAGGAAGACGCCGATTCCCAGCGCAAAGTGGGGCCCACCATGCCGGCATACAGGCCACTGCCAGGCCGATCGAAGCGCGGATCGGGCGGAATCTGCGGCATCACGATGGCGCCCGAGCGCAGGGCTTCGGCGCCATTGAGGTAAGCCTTGGCGAAATTCTCGAGCCGCTCGCGTTGGCTGTTGAGCGCGGCTTCGGTAAACGCGCGATCGAGCGCGTAACCGGTCAGGCCAAGAAAGGCCACGAGCCCAAGGCTCGCGGCCAGCAACTGGCGCGCCTGCAGCGAAAGGCGACGCCGCACGCCCATCACTCGCCCTTACTCGTTGCGCGGAATGGCGAAACGGTAGCCGCGACCACGCACGGTCTCGATGGGCTTGAGTTCGCCATCGGGATCGAGCTTCTTGCGAAGACGGCCGATGAACACTTCCAGCACGTTCGAGTCGCGATCGAAATCCTGCTGGTAGATGTGCTCGGTGAGGTCAGCCTTCGACACAAGCTCGCCTGCGTGCAGCATCAAGTACTCAAGCACTTTGTATTCGTAGCTGGTCAAGTCGACCAAGGCATCGCCCACGTTCACGGTTTGCGCCGAGAGATCGAGCTTCACCGGGCCGCATTCCAGCGAGGGCTTGCTCCAGCCGGCCGCGCGACGCAGCAGCGCGTTGATGCGGGCCAGCAACTCTTCGACGTGGAAGGGCTTCACGAGGTAATCGTCGGCACCCGATTTCAAACCTTCCACCTTGTCCTGCCACGACGAGCGCGCGGTGAGGATGAGGATGGGGAATTTCTTGCCATCGGAACGCAGCGCGCGCACCAGATCCATGCCCGACATCTTGGGCAGACCCAAGTCGATGATGGCCATATCGAACGGCACTTCACGGCCGTGGTACAGGCCCTCTTCGCCATCGCCCGCGGCATCGACCGCGAAGCCTTCTCGCTTCAGGCGGGCGGCCAAGGTTTCGCGCAACGGGGCTTCATCTTCGACCAGCAGGATTCGCATGAACTCTCCTTAAGGCGAGCCGGGGTGGCCGGCGGTCAGTACTGTTGCTGATCGCCGCGCTCAACGGGCGGCAAGGTTTCGGGCATTGCAAGTTCTGAAGGCGGTGCCATGGGCTCAGGACGAGGCTCAGGCGCGCGGCCCACATCGGCATTATCGCGTCGAAACTCGCGCTCTGGCTCGCGGCTGAACGCAGGGCCCTGAATCTCGGGGGGCGACTCCAAATCCGATGTCGACCGGTCATCGCGGGATGCGCCATCGGAAAGTCCGCTCAGACCGCGCGACTCGCGCCAAGCGTCTCGGCGACGCTCACGCGGGTCTTCACGCATGATCCGAACGCGGCCATCCGGCGTCAGCACTTTGAGCCGATACACCTCGCGGCCGTCACGCTGCATGCGCTCGGCACGCAGCACTTCACCGCCGGTTTGGCGCTCGATGCGCAGCACGGACTCGGGAAGCTCGGACCGTTCCAGAGGCTCCACCGGCTCGCGCACAGGCTCGCGTCCGCCCTGCTGGGCAAGCAGCAGGCCCGGGATCAGGGCGAGAAGCAGCAGGGCGCGAAGCGGAAACGGCATGGGCGGAGAATAGCGATGAAGGTGCTGGAGGGGCCAGCCTTGGGGCGCAGTCTGTTCGCAGGGGCGTGAATTGCCTCTAAATCAAAAAATCTCGCCGACGCAGCAGCGCAGCGACCCTCCCGCCTTCTCGATTTCCGGCAAAGGCACGGCATAGAGCGTGAAACCGGCTCGCTCGAAGGCCTGACGCTCGGCGGCGCTCAGGGCCCCGACCGCTCGTGCGCTGAGGAACGCGGCGTCGGAAGCCACAGCAATGCCGTTTCCGGCGTAGTTCAAGCGGGCCTCAGAACCCAGGGCCAAGGCATGAGGCGCGTAGAAATCGAGGATGGCACTTGGCACCGCGGGGTCTGCGAAGCCATCGGGACAGACCACCGCCAAGCGGCCGGCATAGATCTGCAGCAGCACATTGCTGTGGTACTCGCCGGGCGCCAGGTCAAACACCAAGGTGGCATCGAGCCCGAAGGCGTGATGCATGGCAGCAGCGCCCGCTTCATCGCAACGCTCCGAAAGACCGCAGTAGCCCACGTTGCGCGCCCGATCGATCACCAAGGAGCCGGTCAATTCGGCAATCCCCGGTTGGCGAGAGAGGTCGACCTCACTGAAGCACAATGCGGAAGAAAAGAACCCGCGAATATCGGGCCGCGCCGCTTCGCGCTGACGCACCGCATGCTTCATGTGGCCCACCACAAAGCGACCCGGCGCGGTAGCAAACACATTGTTGGGAAACACAGCATCGGGCGTCGCCGGATCTCCCGGAAAGCTCACGACAGGCACATGGCCCGACAAGGCCTTGGCCAAGGCGCGGTGCTCGGCCAAAGCGCCATCGGGATCGATGCGATCCGCCATGGCCATGTAGGTGTTGTCCTGCGCCGACTCGTCCGCAAGGCTCATGCCTTCCGGTGCAACAAGGAAGACCGCCTTCGGCACCGCGCGGGAGGCGTCGAACATTTGCGCCGCCGCGATGCGGAAAAAATCGTGGGTGTCGCGGGTGATCATGCGGCGTCCTCTCGGCGTTCGGTCACGGCCAATGCGGCCTCAAGCAAGGCCATGCCGGCGCCTCTTTGCGGCGCCCCCTCGCTCAAGACCTGGCGGAAGGCACGCCCACCGGGCTGCGCATGGAACAGGCCAAGGATGTGTCGGGTCATGTGCTTCAGTGCCACACCCCGTGCGAGTTGGCTCTCGACATACGGAAACCAAGCGCGAAGCAAGGCCGCGCGGGATTGCAGCGTGTGCCCTTCCAAAGCGGCAGAGATTTGGTGGAGACGAAAGGGCTCGTGATACGCGGCCCGGCCCAGCATCACGCCATCCACTTGTTCTAACTGGGCATGCACATCCTGCAATTCACGCAAGCCGCCATTGATGAGCACGGTGAGTTGCGGGCGCTCGCGCTTCAAGCGATGCACCCAGTCGTAGCGCAGCGGAGGGATCTCGCGATTTTCTTTCGGCGATAGACCTTGAAGCCACGCTTTGCGCGCATGAACAATGAATCCGGTGCAGCCGGTGGCGGCCACCGCATCAATGAATTGAAGGAAGACATCAAAGTCCTCGATCTCATCCACACCTAATCGGCATTTCACCGTAACCGGCACGCGCACCACGGCCTGCATGGCGGCAATGCACTCGGCCACCAGCGACGGCTCTTTCATCAAGCAGGCACCAAAGCGCCCGGCTTGCACACGATCCGACGGGCATCCCACGTTGAGGTTGATCTCGTCGTAACCCCACTCTGCACCGATGCGGCTGGCCTGAGCTAACAGCGATGGGTCGCTACCGCCAAGCTGCAAGGCAACAGGATGCTCGCTGGCATCGAAACCCAAAAGGCGATCGCGGTCGCCGAGCACCACGGCGTTGGCGTGCACCATCTCTGTGTAGAGCAGAGCTTGAGGTGCAAGAACGCGATGAAAGCTGCGGCAATGCGTGTCGGTCCAATCCATCATAGGAGCGACGGAGAGGCGGTAGTGGTGATTCACAACGGTTCCATTTGAACTAAAGACGCACTGCTAACGATAGCGCACCAGCGAAACCTTCTGGGCACCCCGGGCCTCCAATGTGTGTCATCGCACCGAGTTCTGCAGCGCTGCTCGCGCAAGGTGCAGAACATCGGGGACGCTGCGAATGAAACCAGGAGACCTCATCAAAAATCTGCCAAAGATCGCTGCAATCGTTAGCGGCAGCAGGTTGGGCCACGTGCCGCTTAGCCATTCCCCTGAGGACTCCGCAGCGCTTCCGGATGAGCTATTCAGCGCCGAACAGATGGAACAGCACGGCCGCGCCATCGCCGCTGCACACGTTCTGAGTCATCGTCGATCACGCGAGAGCCTACTTAGGCAACTGGATGAAAATGCCGAGGTTCTGAGCGACACATGCGCGCTGCTGACTGGGCTGCTGCCGGTTTCATGGACACCGAGTTTAGGTGTGATGATGAAACCGGAGGTGTCAAATGGCAAAGAGAACGTTTACTCGCGAGT
>JFJP01031717.1_pt1 | contig 22246 bp, 25 predicted proteins | sample 431651 | NCBI WGS metagenome assembly JFJP01 (sample SAMN02602958, study PRJNA72255) | Microbial mat metagenome, whole genome shotgun sequencing project. | biome: fresh water; feature: sink hole; material: water; isolation source: purple microbial (photo- and chemosynthetic) mats found in...
TCTGTGAGTTGTCGTGCCAAATATTCTGCGGCAAGCGTATCTTGTTGATTAAGACAACGCTGTAAATTTTCTAATTCTACTCGAGTAGGTTCAGACAAACGCTGTTTGAGTTGTGTAAATTTTTCATTGTTTAATCCTACCGCTTGTCCTTTTACCAACACGGCACGGGCTAAATCAAACTGTTCTGCTTGTATTAATCCTTCGATATAACTGAGCCAAAACTGCACTTGGCTTGGATTGCTTTCCAAAGCTTGTTTTAAAAACGGCAAAGCCGCATTAGGATTATTAACATTCAAGGCCAAGATGCCTAAATTGTGGTTCGCATCGGCGTGGGTAGGCACAGTGCGTAAAATTGCGCGATACAGGTGTTCTGCCTCGGGCAGTTGTCCTGCTTGATGATGTTGAATGGCTTGTTGTAATGCTTGGTTTAGGGTCAGTGGAGGAGTTGTCATCGCCATAAAATTAATACTGATACTGCACAAAAAACATCACCGATAGCAAAGATTGCGGCACATAGGTAAACGTAGCTCCTGACCCCCCTGCGGCATAATAGTGTTTATTCAACAGATTATAAAAATCCAAATTGGCAGAAAGGCCGTGATACACATTCGCCCCTAAATGCAAATCTAACGTGGTATAGCCTGCGGTTTTTAGCATTTTGCCATTTTGATTCGGGTCTGCTTTTCCTGTACTGGTTTTGCTAATCGTGTGCAGTTTTAAGGTGGCAAAATAATCGTCTAAATAACTAAGCGTCAGCCCTAATTTGGCTTTATGCGGTGCAATATAAGTTGATTGTGTTTTTAAAGCACTGTCTTTGCGGCTATCTTCACCATGAATATAGCTGTAATTGCCCCAAAAGTTCAAATTGACTTCATTAGAAAATTTATAAACATAATTACTGCTTAATTCAAAGCCATAAATATGGCTGCCGCCTAAGTTTTGATTACTTTCGGTACTGGCAATAGAGCCACCAGGTACAAACTGAATTGGGGTTTTATCAGGGGCTGCAACAATCAAATTTTTTAATTGCGTGTAATAGCCCGACAAGGAAACATTAAAGTCTTTGTTAATAGAATGATTAATTTCAAATTCTACGGTACGCGATTTTTCAGGTTGTAACCCTTGATTGGGGGCGTGAAAAAAAGAGCTGGTATATTGCCCTTGCGTATTTTGTTTACCTGAAAAAATACCAAACACTTCCGAGGTATCCATAGGGGTCGGGGCGCGAAAAGCTTCACCGTACAAGAGTTTGAAAAACGTGCTACGAATAGGTTGATAAACTAAACCGACACGCGGATTAAACGTGCTGCCATAACGCGAGCCATAATCATAGCGCAATCCTAAAGTGGTTGAAAATTGATGAGTCCAAGCCGATTGCAATTGTAAATAGCCTGCGGCGTTATAATAATTTAATTGGCTTATTTCAATAGGCAAGGTATTGTTTGTGCCAATATGATAAAGCGTTTGTTGATTAGGATTTTTATCTTCATTATAAGGTTGGGGTAAATCGGTGGTTTTAGGAATAGAGGAAAACTTTTCATATAAAGCACCGCCTGTTAATTTATGCGTATCATTAAACTTATATTGAAATTGTTGTTCTAAGGCTAATTTATCCCCAAAAGCATAAATATACGAGTCAATATAATCGACATAATTGTTTTTAAATTTGGAATTGGGGGCAATTTCATAGGTTGAATAATAGATTAAACTATTGGTTGATAAATCATCCGATAATTGCAGATTGTATTTGCCATAAACCCGATTGGTTTCGCTAATCCAACGAGAATTCGGGTCATAAATCGTTTTGCTCGGTATTTCACCTGTCGTAGACGGCATATCTAAATAACCACGCTGATAGCCGAGGGTTAAATTTTTACCTAAATTCATTTTGACAAACACGCTGTGACTTTCTTGTTCTGCGGTAAAGGGTTCACGCTGCGCGGCGGCACGATAGACTTTTTTACCTAACGTAAGCGCATCGGTATTGGCATAACTATTCGGATATTGTTTGGCTAAATCCGCATAATCAGCCCGTTGAAAATGCCCACCGACCGCAATGGCAAATTCGTCATTAAAACGTTTTCCTGCGAATAATTGCCCTGAATATTGGTCATAAGAACCGACTTTTCCCGCAACTTTTACCCCGTTAATCTCTTCTGGATTGTGGGTAATAATGTTAATTACCCCACTAAACGCTTCTGTACCGTAAACTGCCGCCGCCGGACCATATAAAATTTCGATTTGCTTTGCCGCATAAAGCGGAAAATTATCGGCAATCGGCAACGATTCTCCTGTTGGCGAATCAATCCGTACTCCATCTTGTAAAATCAAAAACTTATTGCTGTGCAAATGCCCCCGAAAAGTAATCAAATTGTCTTCTACTTGGTGACGTTTTTCCTGTACATCAACGCTGGGCAAGTCTTTTAACACATCCAATAAATTTTGATAACGGCGTTGTTTAATTTGCCGTTCGGTAATTAAAATCACACTGGCAGGGGTGTCACTGATTTTTTCTTGATAGCGCGAGGCGGTGGTAATCACGGCTTCGGCGTGTAAATAACGAAGCTCATCTTCCAGAGCATCAGAGGCAACCACTGGATTGACAACCCAAAATAACAAACCGGGTAAGATAGTTTTTTTAAAAAGCATCATGTTGAGTTCAACTAACTTCAGGCAAGATTGCGTCATTGTGCGATTGAGTGATCATTCATCACTGCCAATAAATTAATCGCCACTTCTTTTTTCTTTCTGCGATTTCTTCGGGTTTAGGTCTACAAATTTCATTGTGATTCATCAGTATCAGCTGTTGCAGAGGCGCGATTTTTTAAATACGTTTTGCCTAAAATAATACAAATAACACCGATAACCAGAAACACAATCCCATGCTCAATATGTCGAATAATTTCAATGACTTGGTCGGCTAATGCCCCGAAATGATACACCGTCCAAACAATGGCAGGGACGCTGATAAGTGCTGCCATGCCGTCATAAAAGAAAAATACCGAAAACGGTAAATGTAGAGTGGCGGCGGAAAAAAAAGTCGGGGCGCGTAACCCTGGCATAAAACGCGCGGCAAAGATAACTTTATTGCCTTTTTGTTGAAAATGCTGTTTAACGGTTTCAAGTCGCTCTAGCGATAAGTAATTGTTAAAAAAAGGTTTTTTTGTTATTTCGCGCCCATATTTTGCCCCCAGCATGAAAATAAGGCTGTCACCGATTAATACACCCGCCATGCAAACAAAAACCATAACCCAGACATTTACCGTACCGTAGTATGCCAGCATTCCTCCCACAAACAGTGTGATGTCTTCAGGAATCGGCACGCCTAAACCACAGGCCAGTAAAATGGTGAAAATCAACAGATAAGGGGTAAACCCTCCAAAAGAGAGCATGAAACTGAGCATTTCCTGCATGGGACTAATCCTTAACGTAAGGTGAAAATAAACACGCGCAAGGCGTATTAAGACTTTAAAGCCATTATAAGTAGGCAATGGCTATTTGCAAAGCTTAAGACGTTGTGCAAAATTAGTGCGTTTAAAACAAGGCTAATTCAATCAGTAATTGTTTATTGGTAATGGCAATCGACTTTAGCGTATATTTTAATAAACTTTGCTGTAAATCATTGTCTTTTAAACGATAAATAGCAAGATTAGCTAACTTCTTGGTGACAATCATCTGGGCAACTTCTTGAATTGTCGGCATAAAATTATCGGGCATCGCATCAAGCTGTAGTTGCACAATAGTCGGATTTTGAAAATAAAAAATGCCTGTTGTACCGTCATAGCGAAGAGAGCCTTTAATTTTTGCTTGCCCTGTACTTTTAATTCCCCCAGGGGCAGACACATCAATTTGTGAGCCGATGCCAATCTGATTATCCCCCACCGCTAAATCAATTTTAGGATGTGAGAAAATCACACTAAGAAACAGCTTCTTTTTTTCAATCGGCATCACTTGGGCGATTTTTTCTTGCAACTCTTCTTCTGAGATTTCAACAGTATAAGAAAGGGCGTAAAGCTGTGTGGAAAAAATTAACAGCAGCACGCTTAAGAAAATTTTTAAAGTATTAAGTGGTCGCATGAGACGGTCTCAAATAAAATTTTTCAGCAATTAACAAACAAAACAAACCTAGGAATAAGACAATGATAATAGCGTGATCGCCGATGGCGGCATAAGGGGTGAGTCCTGTCATTGGAAAAATAACCCCTGATAAAGCGGTGGTGATAAATAACGGGGCTTGCGCAATGAGCTTTCCATTAGGGGCTATGATGGCGGTTGCGCCCGTGTTGGTGGCGCGTAATAAATAACGTCCACTTTCCAAAGCCCGCATTCGTGCCATTTGTAAATGTTGATGCGGTTCAATGGAACGACCAAACCACGCATCATTGGTTAAATTAACCAAGTAAGCCGCTTTTTCAACGTGCCTAATCGACTCACTACCGAACGCATCTTCATAGCAGATGGAAGTCACAATTGGATAACCTGCCGCTTCGAGCAGCGGTTGTGTAGTACCGCCTGTGCTAAAATCGTCTAATCGCAGCCCTATTGCGTTTAAAACCCAGCCTGATAAAGGTTGTAATGGCATATATTCCCCAAACGGTAGCAAATGATTTTTGCGATAACTGGCGCGTTTTTTCCCCAAAACTAAAGCAGAATTATAAACCGCTTCGGTTTGTTGGTCTTTTTCCAGCAAACTGACAATAATATCCGTGCCGTGCGACAGGGCTTGTTGCTCCAAAGGTTGCAAAAATGGCACATCCACTTGCGATAAATAAGCAGGAATAGCGGTTTCAGGCCAAACGATTAATTGTGAGTCCCAATGTTGATTAGTGAGCTGTTGATACGCCATCAACGTGCCGATTAAGCTGTTTTGTTGCCATTTTTGTTCTTGACTAATATTGCCTTGAATTAAGGTGACAGAAATCGGCGCGTCAATTTTAACCGTCCAGTGCTGATGATTTAATAGACAACCTGTGCCAAGAATTAGCACTAAGCTTCCTGCAATGAGTGGAAAGTGTTTTTTTTGTACGATTAAATGAGCAAACAATGCCGCTGAAAAAGCCAATAAAAAACCTGTGCCATAAACGCCAAGCAGCGGAATATAGCCAGCATAAGGGCTATCAAGTTGGCTGTACGCAATTTGCAACCACGGAAAGCCGTTTAACAACCAAAATCCGCGACCGTATTCAAGCAATATCCACACTACAGGCAGAATAATCAACAAAAGTTGACTGTTACAAAAACGGGCTAACCTGACGGAAAGATAACCTGCCAATGCGGGAAATAATGCCCAAAAAGCAGAAAATAAGCTGGTGAGTAACAGAGAAGAAAAAAGCTCGCCACTGCCATAAAAATAAATGCTGACAAATACCCAACTGACCCCCACGCCAAACAGCCCTAGCCCATAGCAATAGCCATAGAGAGCCGCCTGCCATGCGGTGCAGTGTTGCCATGCGCAAAATAAAAAGGCTAAGGAAAAAAAAGCCAGGTAAAAATAATTAAACGGTGCAAAAGAAAGGGTTAAGGCAATCCCTGCTAAGAGATTGAGTAAAGCCCAGCGCAATGGGGGAAATGTAGCCATAAATAAAACCATAACCTATTTTTAAAAGCAGAAGAGGGTTGTTTGACTATTTTACGCTAATTATTAACCCAGACGCTGACTAGGCTATTGTCACTGTAAAAAACTAAGCAAATAGGGTAAGGTTATGGCTGTGTGGCTGTTTTTTTCACACAACTTAACTATTACAATAAAGTGAGGCCTATTATGAAAAAAATCGTATCCCCCCTGTTGCTATTGACAACACTTTTGTTCACCCATAACGCACTGGCTTATAACCCTGGGGCTGTTGAGGAAGCCTGTAAAAAACCAAAGTTTAGTAGCTTTTCATTAGCCGAATATAATGCAGCCACTAAATTAGAAGTTCCTGCCCAAAGCGATTTTTCCTTCACGCTCTCGAATAATATTGACCCAGCAACTTTAAAATTAACTGCAAAAAAGAAGCCGCTGCCTTTCACCATTACCGATAAAAACAGCTTTTTTTTAGTCACAGGCAAAATTCCTGCTGACTATACAGGAAAATTTGTCCGCATTGATGCGCAGGTGATGGCAAAACTTTCGTGTAAAGGACTCGATGGCTGGCTAATTAAAATAGCAGGGCAATAAGCCTGCCGCTCTTACCCAAGGTAAGAATGCTCTGCTTGTTGCCTTGGGTTTGTCATTTTTCTAAAATCTTCACCCTCCAAACGCTAAAACACTGTTTCACTATGATGCTCTATGTGATAATAAAGCAAATTTATATCTCAAGTTGGTTTTGACAATGGATGAACAGAAAAAACAGGCTCTCAATGCCGCTTTAGCGCAAATAGAAAAGCAATTTGGCAAAGGTTCTGTGATGCGGTTGGGCGATAGCGCAACGTTTCGGGATATTCAAGTAATTCCCACAGGCTGTTTAGCATTGGATATTGCTTTAGGCTGTGGCGGTTTACCTAAAGGACGGGTTGTCGAAATTTACGGGCCTGAATCCTCTGGCAAAACCACCATGACCTTGGAAGTGATTGCACAAGTGCAAAAAGTAGGTGGCACAGCCGCTTTCATTGACGCTGAACACGCATTAGACCCCAGTTATGCTGAAAAAATTGGGGTGGTTGTGGATGATTTATTAGTGTCGCAACCTGATAATGGTGAACAAGCCTTAGAAATTGCCGATATGCTGGTGCGCTCAGGTTCGGTGGATATTGTGGTCGTTGATTCAGTTGCCGCATTAACCCCCAAAGCAGAATTAGAAGGCGATATGGGCGCATCCCACATGGGCTTGCAAGCGCGTCTGATGTCACAAGCGTTGCGTAAATTGACCGCAAATATTAACCGTACCAATACACTTGTCATTTTTATCAATCAACTGCGCAGTAAAATTGGTATCACTTTTGGTAGCCCTGAAACCACCACAGGCGGCAACGCGCTGAAATTTTATTCCTCGGTTCGTCTTGATATTCGCCGCATTGGTTCTGTCAAAAAAGACGATGAGGTGATTGGCAATGAAACCCGCATTAAAGTGGTAAAAAACAAAGTTGCCCCGCCGTTTAAAGAAGCTAAATTTGATATTTTGTACGGTGAAGGGGTGTCCTCTTTCGGCGAACTGATTGACTTAGGGATAGAATACGGCATCGTACAAAAATCAGGTTCTTGGTACAGTTATAGTGATGAAAAACTTGGACAAGGTAAAGAAAATTCACGGCTGTTTTTACAGCAACAGCCTGAAAAATGTGAACAAATAGAACGGCAAATTCGTGAAGTCGCTTTTTATCGTCAAACTGCCCCCAATGTACAAAACAGCGATAATCATGCTCCTTATAATGCCAGTGATGATGCGTACAATTAAAAGGTAATCAAAATGGACTGGCTGCAAGTTTGTGAACATCCTAGCTTAAGAAACTTACCGTTTAAAATTGAACTAGATGAGCTAGGCAGGATTATTATGTCGCCGTTAAAAGTCGCGCATTCCCTTTATCAGGGGAAATTAACCCGATTACTTTATCAGCATTTGCAGCAAGGTGAAGTGTTGGTTGAATGTGCCATTCGGACTTGCAAAGGAACTAAAGTTGCTGATGTGGCTTGGGCATTTAATCCACGATTGCAAATTATAGAAAAACAAACTGAGTGCTTAATTGCGCCAGAAATTTGTATTGAGGTATTATCCAACAGCAATTCTAAAAAAGAAATGTCGTTAAAAAAACAACTCTATTTTGATAATGGTGCGCAGGAAGTTTGGATTTGTGATTTATATGGAAAAATACGCTTTTATACACAACAAGATGAAATAAAACAGTCAGAATTTGCGCCAGATTTTCCTAATGCCATTGCCTAAGATGAAAAAATCTATTTTTACCGAAGACAGAAAATATACGTTTAGCGATTATTTTTCGATGTCAGCGTCAGTTAAAGAGATTGTCACTGAGTTGGGCTATTCACTTTTTACCCAAAGAATCCAATTACCGCAAAATTTAGATTATGATAAAAATATCATTGAACATTTAAATAGATTATATGACACTATTTTTCTTAAAATCAATTTAAATTCTGAATTTTCCAAGCGTGAATTTTTAATCTCACCGTTATTAATAGAATTAGCCCAGTTAATGGATATAACGATTGAGACAGAAAATACTATTTTTGTGAATGATAAATTAGCAGGGAGTTTTGATTACTTTGTACAAGGAAAACAAAATTTAATTGTAATTGAAGCTAAAAATAAAGATATAGAAGGTGGCTTTAAGCAATTGGCGGCAGAATTAATTGCCTTAGATTGCTATGATGATTTGCAAAATAGACCTTTATTATACGGTGCAATTACCTTGGGCGATATTTGGAAGTTTGCTATTTTAGACCGCCATCAGAAACAACTCATTAAAGATATCAATAGTTATACCATTCCGCATAATACGGATGAGGTATTTGGTGTTTTAATGGGAATTTTAATGGAGTAGTTGTATATTTATGAAAAAATCAATTTTTATCGAAGACAGAAAATATACCTTTAGCGATTATTTTAATATGACCGCTGAAGTTGATGACATTATTGCCGAGTTAGGGTATTCATTTTGCATAAAAAAAATAGAATTGCCTTGTTATTTAGATTATGACAAAAAAATCATTGAGAGACTCAATAACTTATATGATGCTGTTTTCAAAAATATTAGCTTAAGCTCAGAATTTTCTAAACGCGAATTTATTGTGTCACCCTTATTACTTGAGTTGTTAACAATAATTCAAATAAAAATCACAACAGAAAGTGCTATTGTAATAAATGACAAATTAGCGGGAAGTTTTGATTATTTATTAAAAGGAAAACAAAACCTTATTGTTATAGAAGCTAAAAATGCTGATATGAACAACGGTTTCAAACAATTAGCAGCACAATTAATTGCCTTAGACCAATATGAAGAAACAAGCCAGTCACAGTTATTGTATGGTGCAATTACATTAGGCGACTTTTGGAAATTTGCCGTATTAGACCGTACTCAAAAACAGCTAATTAAAGATATTAATGCTTATACCATTCCGCATAATACGGATGAGGTTTTTTCGATATTGATGGGGATTTTAACTAATTAAAAATGAACTTAATTTGCACGTTTTATCACCTAACTTAAGCAGTTATGGCTAAATTTCAGCTATTCACAAAATCTTTCGTGTAATTACTTACCACAAACAGTCCAACGATTATGAAAACAATGACCAGCGCACAACTGCGCACTGCCTTTTTAGAATTTTTCCGCACGCACGGACACAGTGTGCAAGCGAGCAGTTCGCTTGTGCCAAACAATGACCCCACTTTGCTTTTTACTAATGCAGGGATGGTGCCTTTCAAAGATGTTTTTTTAGGACGTGAGCGACGAGATTTTGTCCGCGCAACCAGCAGTCAACGCTGTGTGCGCGCCGGCGGTAAGCATAATGATTTAGAAAATGTCGGTTATACCGCTCGCCATCACACCTTCTTTGAAATGTTGGGTAATTTCAGTTTTGGTGATTATTTCAAACGCGATGCCATTAAGTTTGCGTGGGAATTTTTAACCCAAATTTTAGCCATTCCTGCCGAAAAACTTTGGATAACGGTCTTTGAAGAAGACTCTGAAGCAGAAAGTATTTGGCTAGAAGAAGTGGGAGTTAGTCCTGAACGGTTTTCCAAAATCGGTGCAAAAGATAATTTTTGGGCAATGGGCGATACTGGCCCTTGCGGGCCATGCAGTGAAATTTTTTATGACCACGGCGAAAGTGTAGCAGGAGGGCCGCCAGGCAGTGCTGATGCAGAAGGCGACCGTTACATTGAAATTTGGAACTTAGTGTTTATGCAATACAACCGTGATGCAGACGGCACGTTGCATCCATTGCCTAAACCTTCGGTTGATACGGGGATGGGCTTAGAGCGAATTGCTGCCGTTTTGCAAGGAGTGCATAACAATTATGAGATTGATTTATTTCAAAAACTATTAAAAGTCGCCGCGCAATTAGCAGGAACAGAAGACACGACAAAAAGCTCGCTGCGCGTTATTGCCGACCATATCCGCTCTTGCGCATTTTTAATAGCTGACGGTGTTTTACCTTCAAACGAAGGGCGTGGCTATGTCTTGCGCCGGATTATTCGTCGTGCGATTCGTCATGGTTATCGCCTAGAAATTCGTGATGTTTTCTTTTATAAATTAGTCGCGCCACTGGTTGCTGAAATGGGAGACGCTTATCCCGACTTGAAAGCCGCGCAAGCACAAATTGAACGGGTATTGCAAAAAGAAGAACAACGTTTTGCCGAAACCTTAGAACAAGGGATGAAAATTTTAGAATCCTGTGTAGAAAAATTACACGGCACAGTCATTCCGGGTGATGTGGTGTTTTTGCTGTATGACACCTATGGCTTCCCAATTGATTTAACCTCAGACTTTGCCCGTGAAAATGAATTGAGCGTTGACCACAACGGCTTTGAACTCGCGATGGCGGCGCAACGTGATAGAGCGCGGGGCGCGAGCAGTTTTTCTGTCGATTACAACCAAACGATTAGCCATAATAGTCAAACCGACTTTGTTGGCTATTATCATACCGACGATGAAGCACGAATTATCGGTTTATTTCGCCAAGGTGAGGCAGTTGATAGTTTGGCAGCGGGTGAAGTTGGAGTGGTGATTTTAGATAAAACCCCGTTTTATGCGGAGTCGGGTGGTCAAGCGGGTGACAACGGGCGAATTGAAGCGGAAAACGGTTTGTTTGAAGTGGTTGATACACAAAAACAAAGTGGCACACTATTTTTGCATCAAGGCACAGTTGCGCAGGGAACATTGCAAATCAACCAAGCGTGTCATGCACTGGTCGATGTTGAAAACCGAACGGCGACAGAGTTAAATCATTCCGCCACCCATTTACTGCACGCCGCATTGCGTTTGATTTTAGGTGAACACGTTGCACAAAAAGGTTCATTGGTCAATCCTGAACGGCTGCGCTTTGATTTTTCCCATTTTGAACCGCTGACCGCTACGGAAATTAATCAAGTTGAACAAATTGTTAATGCGCAAATTCGCTTAAATAATGCGGTTGCGGCGCAAGTGATGGCAAAAGAAGAAGCCATGAAAGCGGGGGCGATGGCGTTATTTGGAGAAAAATATGGCGATGAAGTACGGGTGTTGAAAATTGGGGAATTTTCTACTGAACTTTGCGGCGGTACGCACGTTAAAAGAGCGGGTGATATTGGCTTGTTTAAAATTATCAGCGAATCAGGTGTTGCGGCAGGCGTGAGACGAATTGAAGCGTTGACAGGGCAAATGGCGTTAAATTGGGTGAAAAATAGCGACAGTGCTTTAGGCAATATCGCAAATTTATTGAAAGCACCGCAAGATAAAGCGGTTGATAAAGTACAGCAATTATTAGAAAAAAATCGCGCTTTGGAAAAAGAACTGGAAAAATTAAAAAGCAAGTTAGCAAGTAGCGCAGGTAATGATTTGACAGCACAAGCCATTGAAATTTCAGGGATTAATGTATTAGCAGTGCGCCGAGATGAAATGGATGTTAAGGCGATGCGCGAGATGGTTGACCAGTTGAAAAATAAATTAGGTTCAGCGGCAGTGGTGTTAGCGAGTGTGAATGAAGGCAAAATTAGCCTGATTGCAGGGGTTTCCAAAGACCAAATTCATCGTGTAAAAGCGGACGATTTAGTGAACGCTGTGGCGTTGAAAATCGGTGGCAAAGGCGGTGGTCGTCCTGATATGGCGCAAGCAGGTGGGGATGATGTGGCGGGATTGGATGCTGCATTGAAAGCTGTGCCAGCTTGGGTTGGGCAGCAGTTAGGGAATTAACAATCTGAAAAATGATTGTTGTTTGCTTAATTGGATGGAGAAAAAAATGATGACAGTGAGCGAAATCAAACAGGAAATCAGTTTGTTAAATATGACTGAAAAATTGTGGCTTGTTGAAGAATTGTGGGATTTTATTGCTTTTAATGATAATGAATTGCCGATTTCTAAAGTGCAACAACAAGAGCTAGATAAACGGTATAAAGATTATCAAGCCGGAAATGTGACTTTGCATCATTGGCAAACGGTGCATGAACAATTACGGGCGAAATATCAATGAAGATTGTTTATATCGACCGTGCTAGGGAAGAATTAGATGCGGCTGTTGCATGGTATGAATCAAAACGAAAAGGCTTAGGTTTTGAATTTTTAGATTCAGTAGAAGAAGCATTAAAAAGATTGCTGATGTTTCCTGAGCTTTGTGCGGTTTGTTATGACAATTTTAGACGGTGTGTGATAAAGCGTTTTCCATACTCTATTTTTTATACGTTGGAAAATCAGGATATTGTGATTCATGCGGTTTTTAATAGTAGATGTAATCCAGATGATAGACCTTTTGAGATTTAAGCGTGATATTCTAAGAACCTAAAGGGTGATTGTTGTTTGCTTAAAGGGGATTTTTAAAATTATGAAACAATCTATTGCTCTTCAAATATTAAAAAGAATTAAACCGCTATTAATGCAACAATTCGGTGTAGTGCGATTGGCGTTGTTTGGTTCAACGGCACGGGATGAAGCAACTGAAAATAGTGACATGGATATATTGGTGAGTTTTGAAGGTATAGCGACTTCACAACGTTATTTTGGAGTACAGTTTTATTTGGAAGATTGTTTAGGTTGTGCGGTGGATTTGGTGACGGATAAAGCTTTGCGTCCGCAATTACGTCCGTTTATTGAGCAAGAAGCAATTGATGTCTAAAGTGATTCGGGAATGGCGGTTTTATATTCATGACATATTGTGGAATATTATTGAAATGGATATTCCGGCTTTATTGAAAGAGCTTGAATTGTTTAAACAGAAAAATTGTTAAAGAATTAGGGCGTGATATTCTAAGAACCTAAAGGGCGGTTGTTGTTTTATTAATTTATCGAAAATAACTTAGCAGTAATAATTATGCCATTAACAAAACAAATACAGCAACCAATGGTTGTTTTTAATGTCGGTTGGATGAAACATTATCAAGGACTTAGTAATAAAGAAGATGTCATAACTGGAAAGGCAAAATTTATTGATGAAAAAAAATGGGGATATGAAATTTATAACTTTTTGCCATTTGAAGGTAAGGTTTATGGTTTTGTACAACCAAGCGGTCATGGAAAAGACTATTTAGAGCGTCAAATACGCATAGAAAATATTGACAGTAAAGTACAAGCTACTTCTGAATATATAGATGATGTATTAGTGGTATGGGTTGCACCTTATCCACAAGGTGGCACATACTTAGTTGGATGGTATGAACACGCACGGATTTATCGCCATTATCAAGAAACTTCATCTATTAAAAGACACTATGAAAATCAAATTTTAGGTTATTTTGCAACTGCAAATGAAATAGATGCTGTGTGCTTGCATGAAGCCGACAGAATAACGGACGAATTGAAATTGCAACGTGCAAATAGCGCGAAAGAGGATAATAAAGGTGGATTAGGGCATTCATTCGTTTGGTTTGCTCGCATAGATGAAAGTCGCCCTTATAATCTAAAATTTCGTGAAAAAATTTTAGCTTTTATATCGAAATATAAACAGAAAAATCAGCACTATATTGAAAAACAATTTTTGCATGAAATAAGTCAATCCTCACCTAATGAGCGTGAGAAAAGACTCAAAAAAGCGTCTAAACAAGCTAAACGCATTCAAGTTGTTACTACACAATTTCAACGTAATCCTGATGTTGTTGCAGAAGTTTTAATGCGTGCAAAAGGATATTGTGAGCTGTGTAAAAAAGTAGCTCCATTTATGCGTGCAAGCAATGGAGAACCTTATTTGGAAGTGCATCACAAAATTCCACTGGCTGATGGTGGGGATGACAGTGTAGAAAACGCGATAGCTTTATGCCCTAACTGTCATCGCTACAGCCATTATAGTTTATAAAACAAATTGTTATCAATTTTTTAAAAATGAATATCCAACTTTTAAACGACATAGAACAATTACCGCCCGAAGCACAACAAAAAATAGCAGCGTTAATTATCTCGCTTAAAGAGCTTTATCAGCCAGCAAAAAATACACGCCAGCCCACTATTACAAAAGGCGATAAAACTATTGACCCTACTGAATTTTTTGGAATGTGGAAGGAACAGCCGCGAAATTTAGCGGATATTAGAAAAAAAGCATGGCATCGCTCAGGATTTAATCAATGATTTTGTGCGATACCAATGTTTTTATTCATGCCTTTAATGAAAATCAAACGACAATTGCACAACTCAATTTAATAGGTATCAAAAATATAGCTGTTTCTGCAATTACGTTAATGGAACTTTATCAAGGCATGGGTAATAAAGCAGAATTAGCACGAATGAAAAAAGCGATGCGCTATTATGATGTTGTACAAATTGACAACGATATTTCAGAAATGGCAATTGAATTAATCGAAAAATTTAACTTAAGTCACGGCTTGCAAATTCCTGATGCAATTATTGGCGCGACGGCGATTATTTATGAAATTCCGCTTTATACTTATAACGTTAAAGATTTTAAATTCATGCCCAATATCAAACTTTATCAAAAAACGCATTAGGTAAAAAAATGATTACCTACCAACTGTTAAATGAAATAGAACACACCGCCCGAAGCGCAACAAAAAATAGAAAACTAATTGAGGCTTACTATGCAACTTGCTGAAATAAAAACATTATCTGTTGAAAAAAGAATGCAGATGATGGAGGATATATGGGATAGCCTTCGCCATGAAAATACAGAAATAACCTCTCCTTTATGGCACAAAAAAATTCTTCAAGATAGAATCCAATTAATTCAATCAGGAAAAGCCAAATTTCTCTCTATTCAAGAATTAAAAAGTAAGTATTTATGAAAGTTGAAGACATTATCATTCTTGAACAAGCAGCAAATGATATAGAGCAGGCTAAACAATTTTATAATATTAATGGCATAAATATTGGTGATTACTTTTTTGACTGTATCATTTCTGATATTGAATCGTTAAAAATTTATGCCGGCATTCATAGCAAACATTTTGGTTTATATAGAATGTTATCAAAAAGATTTCCTTACGGAATTTATTACGATATTTTTGAAACAACAGTTGTTATTATTGCAGTATTGGATTTAAGAAAAAATCCTGATGGGATTAGAAATAAACTGACTCAATAAAATTGACTATTAATTGTGATTACCGCCCAAATTTTAAATAAAATAGAACACACCGCCCGAAGCGCAACAAAAAGGAATCGGTCAAACTAAATGAAAAAAAGCATTTTTCAACAAAACAAACGCTATTAATTTAGTGATTATTTTAATTTAAGTCATCCCGTTGAAGAAATTGTCGCTGAATTAGGCTATCAAATTCAAGTTGAGGAAATTAAATTTCCTATATTGGCTAATATTGATATGACAGTCATTCATCAATTAATTAAATCGTATCATCAATTATTGCCAAAAATTAGTTTTAATTCTGAAACGGCTAAACGTGAATTTTTAATTGCACCACTACTTTATCAAGTTGTTTTAAAAACCGACTCCAAGCTTAATATAGAATATCCAATTGATATAAATGATAAATTAAACGGCTGGCTGGATTATTTAATTCGCAGTCAACAAGAAATTGTCGTTATCGAAGCAAAAAAAGGGGATTTAGAAAAAGGATTTACCCAATTAGCTGCTGAAATGATTGCATTAGATTATTATGAAGATGAAGGACAACCGAGCCATTTGTATGGTGCAATTACGATAGGTGAAGTTTGGCGTTTTGCCGTGTTGGATAGAAAAAATAAAAAAATTAAGAAAGATATAAATCTTTTTCGCTTCCCACAAGATGCGCAAGATTTATTTGCGGTGCTATTAGGTATTTTAACGGCTATTTAACTTAAAACACAAAATGTGTAAAATAAATCCCCGCGTTGATTTCGCATTTAAAAAATTATTTGGCAGTGAAGAAAATAAAGATTTATTAATGTCTTTAATTAATGCCATTGTTTCTGAACAAGACCAAGTGAGCGAAATCGAATTAAAAAACCCGTATAATTTGGCAGATTATCAAAACGGTAAAATGTCAATTCTCGATATTAAAGCTAAAAGTAAAACAACGGCTTGTTGGTTTAATGTTGAAATGCAAATCAGCGAGGATTATCATTTTGATAAACGCGCGATTTATTATTGGTCGAAATTAGTCACAGAACAATTAAGTGAAGGCATGATGTTTAAAGCCTTGCCTAAAACCATTAGTATTATTATTTTGGACTTTAACTTTATTCAAAACACCAGCGAATTGCATAATCGTTATAAAATTCTTAATACGCAAACAGGCTTAGATGATAATTTGCATGATGTTTTTGAATTACATTACATTGAGTTAAAGAAATTTTATAAATCATTTCAGCAAATTGAAACCGCACTAGACCGTTGGACTACTTTTTTAACCAAGGCAGGGAGTTTGGATAAAAATTGTATTCCTATTGAATTAGCCAATGATAAAGAAATTGTCAAAGCTATCAATGCGGTGGATAGAATGTTTGATGAGGAAGAGCGAACGGTTTATGGTGTGCGAATGCAGGCTTTAATGGAAGTTGAAAGTAAAATTGCTTCTGCTGAAGAAAAAGGGATTGAAAAAGGTGCAAATGAGGCTAAAAAAGAAATTGCCTTGAATTTGTTAGCGCAAGGCATGGCAATGGAAAATGTTGTGAAAGTGACGGGATTAACGGAAGATTTTTTGAAAACACTCTAATAATTAATCATTTGGGAAAATAACTTAAAAGGTTTTAATAAATGGCAATTTACGTTTATAAATTTGGCGGAACTTCCGTTGGTACAATCGAACGGATTAAAGCAGTAGCAGAAAAGGTAAAAGCCGCTCATACTGGAGGCGATGCAATTGTCGTTGTCGTTTCAGCAATGAGTGGCGAGACCAATCGCTTAATTGACTTGGCCAAACAAATGCAGTCCCAGCCCAATGAACGGGAATTAGATGTTCTAATTTCTACAGGCGAGCAAGTGACAACCGCTTTATTAAGCATGGCGTTGACGCAACTGGATTGCCCTGCGTGTTCTTATACAGGGGGACAGGTGCGAATTTTAACCGACAGCATTCACACCAAGGCGAGAATTCGAGCCATTGATGATACTAGGATTCATGCTGACCTCAAAGCCGGCAAAGTGGTTGTAGTGGCAGGCTTTCAAGGCGTTGATGAATTTGGCAATATCACCACCTTAGGGCGTGGTGGCTCAGATACCACAGCCGTTGCTTTGGCGGCAGCTTTAAAAGCCGATGAATGCCATATTTATACCGATGTGGATGGGGTTTATACAACCGACCCGCGCATTGAGCCAAAAGCCCGCCGGTTAAATCAAATTACTTTTGAAGAAATGCTAGAAATGGCCAGTTTAGGCTCAAAAGTATTACAAATTCGTTCTGTTGAGTTTGCAGGCAAATACAATGTTAAATTGCGGGTCTTGTCTTCGTTTATCGAAGGCAACGGCACGCTTATCACCTACGAGGATACACAAGTGGAAAGTGCTTTAATTTCAGGCATTGCGTTTAATCGTGATGAGGCTAAATTAACCTTAAGTGGCGTACCTGATATGCCAGGAATTGCTTCTAAAATTTTAGCCCCGATTGCGCATGAAAATATCGAAATCGATATGATTATTCAGAATATTTCTGCCAAAGGAACCACCGATTTTACCTTTACCGTGCATCGGAATGATTTTTTAAAGGCAAAAAAAATACTGGCAACTATCGCGGTTGAATTGGGCGCAAAAGAAGTATCAGGCGATGATAGAATCGTTAAAGTTTCTATTGTTGGCGTGGGGATGCGCTCTCATGCGGGCATTGCTAGCACGATGTTTAAAGCGTTAGCTGAAGAAGGGATTAATATTCAAATGATTTCAACCTCAGAAATTAAAATTTCGGTAGTGGTTGATGAAAAATATTTGGAACTTGCCGTGCGTACCCTTCATGCGGCGTTTAATTTAGATGAAGCTCCCCTATCTTAAAGCTTTATTTATTACAAAAAGCTGCTATAATGCACAGATTGATCGGTTGCTGTTGTAAGCAGTAGATTTTTATTAAGAATGTAGGGAGATATTATGCTGATCTTAACTCGCCGTGTTGGAGAGACCTTAATGATAGGTGATGATGTAACAGTCACTGTTCTTGGGGTTAAGGGAAATCAAGTTCGTATTGGTGTTAATGCGCCAAAAGAAGTTTCTGTTCACCGCGAAGAAATCTACGAAAGGATAAAAAAAGAACAAGCCGATATATCAGAACAACCTGTGTCTGAATAAAACATTTTAGGAGAGATGGCCGAGAGGCCGAAGGCGCTCCCCTGCTAAGGGAGTATGTGCCAAAAGCGCATCGAGGGTTCGAATCCCTCTCTCTCCGCCATTTGTGCCAAGTCGTTAGATTTTTAAAATTTATCTTGACAGGGATTAAAATAAAAAGGACAATGTGCGACTCATAAGAATACGCGCCCGTAGCTCAGCTGGATAGAGTACTCGGCTACGAACCGAGCGGTCAGGAGTTCGAATCTCTTCGGGCGCGCCACTTAAAACAAATTTTTCCTCTGTAGTTCAGTCGGTAGAACGGTGGACTGTTAATCCATATGTCGCAGGTTCGAGTCCTGCCGGAGGAGCCAAATTAAAAAAAGCCCGTTTATAGCGGGTTTTTTTATGCCTATCACTTTTACATTTCTTTCAAAAATATGACTATTCCTGACAGTTATGCAGTGTTTGGCTTTCCAATCAAACACAGTAAATCTCCCCGCATACATCAATTATTTGCGGAACAAACAGCGCAAAACTTAACCTACACAGCCCAAGAAGTTCCCGCTACGCATTTTCAGGCAATGGCACAAACTTTTTTTAGGGAAGGAGGCAAAGGTTTAAATTGTACCGTGCCACTTAAAGAATTGGCGTGGCAATTTGCCGACCACTTAACAGAACGCGCACAATTTGCCAAAGCCGTTAATACGCTCGCCCTACAAGCAGATGGCAGTATTTTGGGGGATAATACAGATGGGAAAGGATTAGTAACCGATTTAATCATCAATCAAAAGGTGCTACTTTCTAATCAAAGCGTGCTAATTTTAGGTGCAGGCGGTGCAACACGCGGTATTATTAACCCACTATTATCTTTAAATCCTGCGCAATTAGTGATTGCAAATCGAACAGTCGAAAAAGCGCGACACTTAGCCAGTGAATTTTCAAATTCAGAGGCACAAATAACAGGCTGTGGATTTGCTGCATTAGCAGGCGAGCAGTTTGATGTAATTATTAATGCAACCGCCGCAAGTTTATCAGACGATTTACCTCCGCTGCCACCTAATATACTGGCAGAAAAAGGCTGCTGTTATGATTTAGCCTACAGCACTCAACCCACTGCATTTGTCCGTTGGGGACAACAACCAAATGCCGCAATTAATGTGGATGGGTTGGGAATGTTAATTGAGCAAGCCGCCGAAGCTTTTTATTTGTGGCGCGGTGTACGACCTGATACACAGGCAGTTATCAGGTTATTTTCTGTCCATGACAAAAAACAACTTGTTGAACAAAGGAGTTAGCGACACACCATGCGTTTTTTTAAAAAAATAGTGACCGTCATCCTATTGCAGCACAGTTTGCTTATTTATGCCGCAGAAATAACCCAACCTTTGCAAGAAAACAAACCTGTTCTTTACAAAAATAAGGCATATCGTTTTTCATTTCTTTTGCCTGTTGACTGGAAAAAACAAACAGGGGATGTCAATAGCAATAATGTATTATTTATGCGCCTACCGTTGAGTCAATCGTGCAGTTTTCAATTTAACATTACCCCGATGCCTACGAATTTTCCCACGGAAATGGTGGTTGATGCTGGTTTAAAAACCGCACTTGTGCAGGTTAAACAAAAAAAATTGTTTTCAGCCCAACGGCGTGATTTTGTCCATGATGAAAAAGTGTTGAGCAAAGAAAAGGGCAAAGAGGTCGAAAGCATTAAACCCGTTACATTTGTTCGTGGTTGGGAAGTGATGGAAAATCGCCAAGAAACTGGTTTGCAACGCCTTGTTTATCAAGCCTATAACAAAAGTAACGCTTATTTTAATTTCATCGCGACAGCAAGCAATGAAAATTTTACCCAGTGCCAGCCGCAGTTACAGCAAATTATGGCGTCGATTCAGTTTGCCCCGTAAAATCCCCCCACAACATCTGCACACAGCTTAATGCCGCTAAAGCCGCTGTTTCAGTGCGTAAAATCCGCGCTCCCAACGCAACAGGAATAAAGCCAGCTGCTTTTGCTAATTCCCGCTCATTTTCGCTGAAACCGCCTTCAGGCCCTGAAAGCAGGGTGACAAGATTATCCACAGGCTGAAGTTGGTTTAAAGTCGCTGTCGCTGTGGGGTCTAAAAAAATTTTTAACCCCTGTTGTTGTGTTACCCAAGCGGCTAAGTCGGCGATGGGCTGGAGTGGCGGTACAAACGTTCGTCCACTTTGTTCACTGGCGTGTTGGGCGATTTTTTGCCAATGCCCGCGTTTTTGCTCACCTTTATCGGCTTTTAACACCACATTACAACGGGCTGTTTCTAAAGGAGTAATGTGCGTCACCCCAAGTTCTACGGCTTTTTGTACTGCAAAATCCATTCGGTCGCCGCGTGAAATCCCTAAACCAAACACAATATGCAATGCTGATTCAACGCTACGCGCAACGTAAGCTTCAATTGCAACACGCACCGCTTTGCGGCTTACTTCTAGCAGAGTTGCTTGATATTCGCCGCCCATGCCGTTAAATAACAGTAATTTTGCGTCTTGTTTTAAACGCAACACCGTGCGCAAATAATGGGCGCAGTCATCATCCAAGACAAGGTTTTGTCCCACTTGCAACGCAACAGGTAAATATAAACGTGAAACTCGCATCTTAATCACGCACCGCAAATAACATGGCATCCCAAGCAATATCGGCCATCCAAGCAATTTCCTGTTCAGTAATCACATAGGGGGGCATAAAATAAATCACATTGCCAATCGGACGTAGCATCAACCCTTTTGCCAGCGCGTATTGATACACCTTTAAGCCGCGCCGCTCTTGCCAAGGAAACATCTTGGCTGTTTGTTTATTTTTGACCAACTCAATCGCCAAAATCATTCCTGTCTGCCGCACTTCCGCCACATTTGGATGGTCTTTAAAGCGTTCTGTAGCTTTTGCCATTGCCGCAATTAACACTTGATTTTTAACAATAATTTGCTGCGATTGAAGAATCTCTAGCGTGGCAATCCCAGCGCGACAGCCTAGCGGATTGCCGCAATAGCTGTGAGAATGCAAAAACGCCGTTAAATTTTGATAGTCATCATAAAAAGCGGCATACACCGCCTCCGTGGTTAAAACGGCAGAAAGCGGTAAATACCCCCCTGTTAAGCCTTTGGATAAGCACAAGAAATCGGGACTAATTCCTGCTTGTTCGCAGGCAAATAAAGTTCCCGTGCGTCCAAATCCCACCGCAATTTCATCGGCAATTAGATGAACCTGATATTTATCACAGGCTTGGCGCAGCAAGGTTAAATAAATCGGGTCATACATCCGCATTCTGCCCGCGCCTTGTACCAAGGGTTCAACAATCACCGCTGCTACACTGTCAGCGTGTTCGGACAACATTTTTTCCATTGCCGCAAACTGGCGAATCGCATACTGGGCAGGGGTTTCCCCTTTTTCTCGGCTGAACGCTTCAGGACTCGGTGCGGTTAAAACCTCCATGAGCAACGGCGCGTAGGTTTCTTTGAAATAACCCAAATTGCACATTGCCAACGCGCCAAGCGTTTCACCGTGATAGCTGTTATCCAACGTAATAAACTTGGTTTTTTGCCTCTGCCCTTGGTTCATCCAATAATGAAAACTCATTTTTAGCGCGACTTCAATTGCCGATGAGCCATTATCCGCGTAAAAACATTTGGTTAAATTAGCAGGGGTGATTTCCACCAGTTTTTCAGCTAATCCTACTGCCGCCTCGTGCGTAAAGCCGCTTAAAATAACGTGTTCTAAGGTATCAAGTTGGTCTTTTAAAGCTTGATTAATTAAGGGATTGGCATGACCCAATAAATTCACCCACCACGAGCTAATGGCATCTAAATAGCGATTGCCCTCAAAATCTTCCAGCCAGACCCCTTTGCCACTTTTGATGGGTACAACGGGCAAGGTTTCGTGGTCTTTCATTTGTGTGCAAGGATGCCAAAGCACTTTCGCATCGCGTTGGATAAAGGAGCTGTTATTCATAA
>JFJP01020375.1_pt1 | contig 22243 bp, 15 predicted proteins | sample 431651 | NCBI WGS metagenome assembly JFJP01 (sample SAMN02602958, study PRJNA72255) | Microbial mat metagenome, whole genome shotgun sequencing project. | biome: fresh water; feature: sink hole; material: water; isolation source: purple microbial (photo- and chemosynthetic) mats found in...
TCACCTGCTGGGTGACTGGCGGTTCCCCCTGCAAACCGTGTCGCCTCCGTTGCCTTCGTTCCTCCTTGTGAATCCAACTGCGGAATCAAGGGTAAGCCGTATTCCAGCAACGACCAAACTGCCACTGTGGCCAAAGCCCCAATCCAAAGCGGCGTCTCCCAAGTTTCGGCTCAGCCCGCCTTCTTGCCCGGCCGCCAGATCTTCACGCCGTTGAGCATGGGCGGCGGGAAGGTGTCGAGGATCACCACGCGCTTCCCGTTCACGTTCTGGTGGTAGATCCGGGCCCCGTTCAGGCCACTCGCCAACTTCACCAGCAGCATGACGTGGTGGAATCCGTTGGTGTCGATCGACAAGACATCTCCCGGCAGGGCCTCGGTCACCGGCACCTCCTGGCCGAAATCGTAGCCCGGTCTGACATAGCCGTGCTCTTGAAGCCACACGCCGGGAAGATCCCAGCACTCGCCCCGTCCGACCTGCTCGCCGATCTTGCCGCCGGCGAGGAGCAGCAGTTCCGTGTTGTAGTCGGGCAGGATTCCAAGGTCGGGCGCGGTTGCGACCGTGGCTGCCGAGAGCGGCGGGAAGTCGATCGGCGGCATCGGCTTGCCCTTCTGCAAATCAAGGATCTGCCAGCGCAGGCGAACCCGCTCCTTGGCCGGAGTCAGCGTGCTCTGTAGCAGGTAGCGGGCCTGCTTCTTCTGCCAGAAGGCGAGGTCCTCGGCGGCGAAGAGCGGTCCCGCTGCGAGTTTTCCCTTGGCATACTTCGTCTGCACGGGGTGGCCGGCCTCGCCATCGAATCCCCGCACCCCGGCGCGCAGCACGGCCTTCATGGTCATCCGGGCCAGATAGGCCGACTGGGCGGTGAGCGCCTCGTCAGCCTCGACCGTCGGTCTGGTCGCGAGGAAGGCCACGACCTCGCCCTTGGTCGCGGTCTCGACCGCCGCACCGGCTTTCAGCAGCACCGTGGTCAACGCGGCCACGTCGGGATCGGGCGCTGCGTCGCCGGCATGGAGTCCGATGGCAAGGAGGAGGATCAGCAGGCTGCGATGCATGTTCAGGCTTTCGGTGGCGCCGTCGATTCACGCACTACCAGTTCTTCGGGCAGTACGACGGTCGCAGCGTCCTCCTGGCCGCCCGCCAGGCGATCCAGCAGCAGTCGCACGGCATGGTGGGCCATGGCACGGATCGGCACCTTGACCGTCGTCAACGGAGGGATGCTCACCTCGACCGGCCAGACTTCATTGAAACAGGCCACCGAGAGATCGTGGGGAACCCGGATGCCGGCACGCCAGAATTGGTGCAGCAGTTCCACCGCCCGGTAGTGGTCGTAGGCGATCACCGCGGTCGGTGGCGCCTCGCTGCGACGGCACACCGCGATGGCCTCGCCGACCGAACCAGCGAAGACTTCGCCAGCGGCACCGGCCGCCATCATGCTCTCCCGATAGCTCGCCTCGCGCTGCACCGCGCTGTAATGCCGGTTCGGCACTTCGGGATGCAGGAACAGGATCCGACGATGGCCAAGTCCCAGCAGATGCCGGGTGAGCAGCGCGGCACCACCCCGGTCATCGGCAAGGACGGTGGGCAGGCCCAGCGCCATTTGCAGATTGATCAGCACAGTCGGCACCAGCGGAGCCCGCCCCAGGGTCGGGGCGGTTGGCGGCAGGATGAGGCAGCCATCAAGACCGCCGCCTTCGACCTGGCCGATCCACGCGTCGCTGTCCTCGACCACCGGCACCAGCATCACGCGATAGCCGGCATCGGTGAGATCGGCGGGGACGGTCTGCAGGACCTGGCCGAGGATGCCGGTGATGATCGGGGACTTGCCGGCGTGGATAAGTCCGATCTGGCGCGTCTTGCCGGTCGCCAACACCCGTCCGCCCCAGGTCGGGGCGTAACCCATGGCCCGGGCGGCGGCCCGGACCGCGTCGCGCGTGGCAACCGACATCGGGTACTTGTTGTCCTCCGACAACGCCCGGGCGACGGTGGCCCGCCCGAAGCCAGTGGCGGCGGCGATGTCATCGAGATTGACGGTTCGGGCCTTGGCCATGATACCGATGTATCTTCCGTCTGCGCTGAATCAAATGCGTGATATAACAACATACGGATTGCAATATTGATACCGGTATCTATTGTCAGCATGACATCCAGGACCTGCTTGCCGAACGCTCGCAGTCACCGAATCATCTGGCCAGGGGGCAGCATGAGAAACCGAACGGCATTCACCCTGATCGAGTTGCTGGTGGTGATCGCCATCATCGCCACCCTCGCGGCGCTGCTGGTCCCCGCCATCAACATGGTACGCGATGCCGCCAACGCTTCGCGGTGCGGCAGCAACCTGCGCCAGATCGGCGGTGCGGTCACCGCTTACGCAGCCGATTGGGATGGCGTCCTGGTCAAAGGCCAGCGTGACTACAACGCGGCCACGGATGGGGCCTATACCCCCATCAACAACAAGATCCTGTGGTTCGAGATGCTGACCAGCTATCTCGACAAGGACACCGTGACCCGTGGCGAGGAATCGAAGGTGCTGCGCGGCTGCCCGACCTGGCCCGACCAGGCCAACCGGATTGGCGTGACCAGCACCACACCGGCCACCTCACGCAGCCTCGAATCGCGTCCTGGCTATGGCATCAACTGGTTTCCAACCAGCACCGGAACCGGCGCCGGCCTCCAAGGCGCCGATGTCACGACAGGGACGTTCTCCCTCGCGCGCATCAAGCAGCCAGCGCAGCGAGCCCTGGTCGCCGACAGCCTGAATTGGCACTACGGCAACACCTCGGATGGAACCACGGCTGGTAGCGATTCGTGGGCCTTCCCCACCACCGACGAGTTCTTCCTCCGACATCGCAACGGTATCAACATCCTCTTCTTCGACATGCATGTGCAGAAGGTGCAGAATACGCCGTATGTGAATGCCGCCCTCAAGCGCGGTCCCGCCTACTTCACCGTCTTCGACCCAACGAAAGCGGTCCTATGACCCACCCGCAAAACGTTCTGATCACCCTCATCGTGGCGCTGATCGCCGGATGCGGCGGCTCACCCGCAGGAGGAGACGGAGACCGGGAAGTCGCAACGGCAACGACGCCGCCTCCTTCTGCACCGATCCTCTCGCAACCGATCCTCCCCCTGATCCCCCCGACCCCCTCCGCAACGGTGGGCGTCGATCCAGGCACTGGCAGCGACCCCTTCGCGGGTACGACGCCAGCCTTCAACGCATGGGATGGAGCAGGATCCGCCAGCAGCGAACCCGTCGAGGGCCAGCGCTTCACCCAGGCCTGGCGCATCACCACCCGCACCCGGCCGAAGCTCACGCATGCCATCCGCCATTCGTGGACCTCGACGACCGCGATCGCAGCGGGGCAGCCACTGCTCCTCGATGTCACGCTGAAGGGTGTGCAGTTGCAAAGCGCCGCCTACGTCGTGCAGGCCTACGCCATCCTGCGCGGCGACGGCGAACAGATCATCAAGACCACGCTCAATGCCGATTCGGGCTGGAAGCGGTTCCGCATCGCCGCCGTATCCAACCGTGCGCAGCCGGCCGGCAAGATGGCGCTGGAGATCCACTACGGGGTCGATCCGCAGGAGCTGCTGATCGGCGGCGTGTCGGTCACCGCCTACGACCGTGGAGTTCCGGTCGCCAGTCTGCCCAGCGAGGGCTTCGATTACGCGGGGCGGGCCCATGATGCACCCTGGCGCCAGGAGGCAGAGCGGCGCATCGAGCGCCAGCGCACCCAGGTGCTGACCATCCGGGGGACGCCGGGATCGACCGTGCGCGTGACCCAGCAGCGCCATGCCTTCGCCCTGGGCACGGCGCTCAGTACCAACGCCTTCTTCAACATCCCCGATCCCGATGGGGCGCGCTACCGCCAGGAGATCCGCCGCCTGTTCACGCGCGTGACCTTCGAGGGCGAGCACAAATGGCCGAACTGGGAGAACCCCAAGCGTCGGGCCATGGCCGAGCAGATGACCGCCTGGTGCCATGAGAGCGGACTCGAGATCTACGGCCACACGCTGGTGTGGGGCGGCTGGAAGTTCCTGCCCGAACGCCTCAAGGCGCTGGAGGACAAGCCCGAGGAGCTGCGCACCGAGGTGCGCCGCCACGTCACCGAGCAGGTGACCGCGCTGCGCGACCAGGTCTCGGCCTGGGACGTGATCAACGAGCCCTACACCCAGAGCGACCTGCTGCGCATACTCGGCCGCGAGGAGGCCGCCGAATGGTTCCGCCTCGCCCACGAGGTCGTGCCGGGTCGACGCCTGGTGCTCAACGACTACGAGATCCTCGACACGCGCGCGGCAAGCCCGGCGCACCGCGACTTCCTCGAACAGTTGCTGCGCGACCTGCTCACTGCCAAGGCGCCGGTCGGCGGCCTGGGATTCCAGGGCCACATGTATCCCGGGTTCACCCCACCCGAGGAGTTGTGGCGGATCCTCGACCGCTTCGCCGCCTACGGCCTGCCCATCCAGGTCACCGAGCACGACATCAATACCAGCGACGAGCGGCTGCAGGCCGACTATGCCCGTGACTTCCTGCTCGCGATGATGGCGCACCCGGCGGTCGACGGCATCACCCTGTGGGGCTTCTGGGACGGATCGCACTGGAAGGGCAACGCCTTGCTGTTCCGCAAGGACTGGAGCCTGAAGCCGGCCGGCGAGGCGTGGCTGAACCTGCTACGCGGCCAGTGGTGGACCGACCGCGAGGTGACGATCGGCGCCGACGGCAGCACCAGCCTGCGCGTGTGGAAGGGCAGCTACCGCATCGGCGATGGCACCATCGAGATCGGCAACCTCCCCGTCGTGCTGTCACGATGAATCACTTCGCCGACGCCCGCGACTGGTTCTTCGCCGACCGCCTGGGCCTGTTCGTCCACTGGGGACTCTACGCGATCAACGGCATGCACGAGCAGGAGCAGTGGCGTTGCCGCGTCCCCCGCGCCACCTATCGCCAGCTGGCCCAACGCTTCGCCCCGCGGGCGTTCGACCCTGATGCCTGGGTGGCGATGGCGAAGGCCGCCGGCATGGGTCATCTCGTCCTGACCACCAAGCATCATGACGGCTTCTGCCTGTGGGACACGGCGCACACCGACTTCAACGTGATGCGTACGCCGCATGGCCGCGACATCGTCGCCGAGGTAGCGGCCGCCTGCCGGCGCGGCGGACTGCGCCTGGGGCTGTACTACTCGGTCGCCGACTGGCACCATCCATCCTATCCCAACCAGGGGCGCCACCACGAACTGCCGCCGCAGCCTGAAGACCGCCCGGACATGGCCGCCTACGTCGAGTTCGTGCGCGACCAGGTCGCCGAGTTGACCACGCGCTACGGCGAGGTGTGTTCGTGGTTCTGGGACATGAACGTGCCGCAGTGGCAGGACCCCACGATCAACGAACTGATCCGCCGCAACCAGCCCGCCTGCGTGATCAACGATCGTGGCTTCGGCCCCGGCGATCTGGGCAGCCCCGAACGCGACTACCACCCCGGGGTCATGGCGCAGCGCCATTTCACCCGGCCGACCGAATACTGCACCAGCGTCGGACGCTGGGCCTGGGGCTTCAAGACCGACGAGGACTACGCCTCGTCCAAGGCGCTGATCTACCAGGCCGCGCAGGTGCTGGCCAAGGGCGGCAATGAACTGCTGAATGTCGGGCCCGACGCCGACGGTGTGATCCCACGCGCCGGCGAACGCCGCCTGCGCGATCTCGGCGCCTGGTACCACGCCGTGCGCGAGGCCTTTGCCGGCACCGTCGCGGCCAGCGACCTTACCAGCAACGAGGATGTGCTGCTCACCCGCCGAGGCCGCCAGGTGTACGTGGTGCTGCACCGCGAACCCGCCAGCGATGGCCTACCGCTGCTGCCCCTCGCCGAGGCGCCGCTGAGCGCGACCCTGCTCAATGACGGTCGGCCGGTCGCCTGGGATCTGCGTCGCCTGCCCATGGCCGACGCACCGCTGGAAGCACAGCATCTGCGCCTACGCCACCTACCGCTCGAACTGGCCGCACGCGAACCGCTGGTCGTGCGTCTTGAATTCGCCCAGGATCTGCCGTCGGCCGCCGCTGGCATCACCAGTGGGATGCCAAGCCCGGTCGCCGGCTCCTCGACCGACCCGAACGCATGAACATGCCCGACGACCTCCTGAGCGACAACGATGCGCTCTTCGCCCGCGCCCGTCGCCGCCTCGCTGAACCCGCCTGGCGACCCTATTCCGAGGCCCTGCGCGTGCGTGCGGCGCATTTCCGCAATGTCCCCGCCACGCCGATCGACCGTACCCGCCACAACTGGATCCTTGAAGAGGCACGCTGGCTGCAGCGGCGCGTCCTCACCGTGGCGCTGTGGGCGCGGCTCAGCGGCGAGAGGGCGGCGGCCGAGGATGCGTTGCGGCTGCTGCACGGAGCCACCAGGTGGGAGCTGTGGTCGTGCTACGGCGGACCCGGCCAGCGCTTTGATCTCGGCACCGGCGAGATGGCGGCGCTGTTCGGCTGGACGGTCGCATGGCTCGGTTCGATGCTCGACGATGGCGAACGCCAGCGCCTCGCCGCCTTGGCCGGCGAGCGGCTCTTTGCGCCCTACCTCGAGGCCTGCCCCGAGCAGGGTCAGCGCGCCTGGTGGCACGCCGGGGCGCTGAACTGGAACGCGGTGTGCAACGGTGGCGTGATGGTCGCCGCCCTGCTCCTGCCCGAGGCGCCGGGGGCCGCGGCGTGCCAGCGCCTGGCCGCCATAGGCCTGGAGTCCTATCTCGCCAAGGGCATCAATCCCGACGGATCATCCAGCGAGTCGATCGGCTACTGGAGCTACGGCATCACCTACCTGCTGCACGCCGCCCTCGCGCACATTCACACCACAGGCGGTCCACACCCCGCCTTCGCCCTGCCGGTGCTCGGCCCGGCGATGGACTTCCCCTTCGCCTTCTCGACCAGCGACGGGGCCGGCATCGGCTTCGGTGACTCCAACTACTTCCTGCCGCCGCCGCTGCTCTTCGCCGCCTGCGCCCGCAATGGCCGGGGCGATATCAGCGACGAGATGCACCGCCGGCTGATTCCCGGGTGCAGCGTCCCGCCGCAGTCGCTGGATCCGATCCTCGACCATCTCGCGGTCGAGGCCTGCGCCCTGCTCTACGGCGAAGACCCTGGCGAACGGAGCCTACCGAGCCCGGCCCTGACCTCGTGGCCGACGGTCGGCTGGCATCTGCTGCGCGCCGATCACCTGCGCCTCGGTCTGCGCGGCGGCAACAACGACGCGCCGCACACCATGCGCGATCTCGCCGCCATCACCCTGGCCGATGACCGGCTGGTCCTGCTCGCGTCGATCGAGCACTGGCCCTACGTGCGCGGCTGGTTCCTGCCCGAGGCGCGACCACAATTCTGGGAGGACAGCACCGGTTCGAAATGCGCCCTGCTGGTCAACGGCATCGGCCAGGCGCGGCGCTGCGCCAGCGAATCCGGCATCCTGCCCGACGGGGCCTGGATCGACGCCACCGCCGCCTATCCCAAGATGGTCACGAAGGCCAGGCGCACGGTACGCCTGCTAGCCGATGGATTCCTCGTCGAGGACGAGGTCGCCTCCGATCAGGCGGCATTCCCCGAGTCGCGCTTCGTCAGCGATGGGGCCTTCGTCCGCATCAATGATCACACCTGGATGGTCGAGCGAGGCGGTTCACGCGCCTATCTGACCTTCTCCGCCGACGCGGCCTGGGCTGCGACGCCGTGCCTGTGGCCACACGCCGATCCCAACCGGCCGCCGGTCGCGACCCTGCGCGTCCATGCCACCACCCCGCTGCCCGGCTGGCGCCTGACCACGCGCATCAGCCGGACGGGGTAGGCCGCCACCGCCGGCGGCGCGCCCGGATCTTGCCGATCCCTCCGTGGAGATCGGACCGCGTATCCCCTGCTCAGGGCGCTGCGCCGGTCTGCACCGACAGGTCAGCCAGTTCAACCACTCCGGTTCCGAGCGCGAGATTGAAGGCCAGCTTCCAACCACCGGCCGGGTAGTCGGCCTTGGCCACGCCGTTGTAGGTGTATTCGGTCCACGCGTCGGTCACCTTGGAGGTACCGGTGACGCTGCGTGCGAAGGGCTTGGCGTTCTCCTCAAGCACGCTGAGGATGTCGGGCAGCTTCTCGCCACGCATCTTGAATCGCAGAGTCAGTGGCGTCCCCTTGGTCACCGGCTTGGTGATGTGCTGGCGCACATGCAGGGTCCATGGATTGACCGTCGATGGATCGACCGCGATGGTGCAGCGCAACGCCTTGCTGCCCGGTGTCGGTCCCTCGATGAGCTCGGTGCGGAAGGTCTTGCCCTTGTCCGGCATGGTCCAGCCGGTCAGACCGTCGGTGAAGCCGGTATTGACCAGGAGTTCCTCGGCCTGGGCGGCGACGGTGGCAAGCAGGATGACAGCGAGGCGGACGTACGATGACATGGCAATCTCCTTAGGCGTTCATATACCGGTATCTTCTACTTAATCAAGTTTTGTCTATAGAATCTAAAACCACTTGCGATTTTGCGTTATACCGGTATCTTTTCGTATGCGTTATTTCCAAGCCTGCTTCCTCGCCATCGCTCTGCTCGCCAACGCCGCCGCGATGGCGGCGGAATCCGCCCGCCGACCCAATCTGATCGTGCTGATGACCGACGATCAGCGTTTCGACAGTTCGCAGGCCTACGGGGCTCCGCCCATGCCGACGCCAGCCCAGGATCGGCTGGGTCGGGAAGGAGCCGTGTTCCGCAATAGTTTCTGCACCACCGCGTTGTGCGCCCCCTCGCGCGCCACCCTGCTCACCGGACAATACTCCAGCACGCACGGGGTGCTCAACCACGCCAAAACCTCGGACCTGCGCGCCGACGCCCCGTTCATGCCCGAGCTTCTGCGTCAAGCTGGCTACCAGGTGGTGTTCGCCGGCAAATCCCACCTGCCCTCCGCGCTGCGCAACCGGACCTGGGACTACATCACCGGGTACATCGGACAGGGTGATTATCATAACCCGATGCTTTTCGAGGGCGTCAGCGATCCACCGGTGCGCTGCCAGGGCTATGTCGACGACATCATGACCGATCGCGTGCTGGGCTGGATGGATCGTCGTGATGCCGGCAAACCCTTCGCCCTCTTCCTCTGGCTGAAGGCACCGCACGCCCCGCGCGAGGCTCCGGCCCGTCATGCAAACCTCTTCACCACTCTCGACCTCCCCCTGCCCACCACCTGGTCGGATGATCCACTGCAGACCTGGGACAAGCCAGCAGCCTTCCTGGAATCAGACAACCGCATCGCCGACCAGCAGGCCCTGGCCGAAATGCGCCGCTCGTACTGGCGCTGCCTGGTGCAGGTGGACGAGAACATCGGACGCCTGCTCGACCGTCTCGACCGCGATGGCCTGGCCGACAACAGCCTGGTGATGCATACCAGCGACAACGGTTTTCTGCTGGGCGAATTCAACCGCTTCGACAAGCGGGTCATGCACGAACCGAGCATCCGCATTCCACTGCTCATGCGCTGGCCGGCGCGCATTCCGGCCGGCACCGTCGTTCAGCAGATGGTCGCCAATGTGGACTTCGCCCCGACCCTGATCGAAGCAGCCGGTTTGCCACCCGATCAGCGCATGCAGGGGCACAGCATGCTACCCATCCTCACCGGCAGACAGGACAACTGGCGCGATGAGCTGTTCTACGAATTCTACGACAAGACCGGGGCGCATAAGGTACCCTACACACGCGGTGTGCGCACTGCGCGCTGGAAGCTGATCGAGTACCCCGAGACAACGCCAGTGCAGCGCGAACTCTACGACCTCGCAGGCGATCCCCAGGAGCGCAACAACCGCATCACCGATCCGGAATTGGACGACACGCGCCGAGATCTGATGAGGCGACTGCAACGCCTGGTCACCACCGGCGGAGCGCGGGTGCTGGCCCCGTGGCGCGATTGAAGAGTTCTCATAGAGTAGCCGCATGATCATCGATGGCATGTCACTGCATAACGTCACCGAACTCGAACCGTGGGAAGGCGCCCGCCACGGCGTGATGCACCGCATCCCACGCGCGGTGGCTGATCGTCTGCGACCGCGTGCGCGCTCGATTTCACAGGGGTCAGCAGGCTCGGAGATCCGCTTCGTCACCGAGGCGCCGACCGTACACCTGTACATCAGCATCCTGCGCGGATCGTGCGATGTCCTGGTGTATCGCGGCGACTTGCGCGAGAACCACCACATCCTCGAGACCGGGCGCACCGCCTGCCTCGAACTGAACACGCCGCCGGGTTTCGCCGGCCTGCCTGACGACGCCCTGGCCGGCCGACGCTTCGCCCCGCAGGTCTGGCGCGTCGTCTTCGAGAACTGCGTGCCGGTGCTGCATCGGCTTGATGCGCATGGCTACACCGTGCGTCCGCCCCTGCCCGCAGAACTGCCCCGTCGCCGCTGGCTGGCCTACGGTTCGTCGATCACCCACGGCTCGACCGCGACCCGCCAGGTCAATAGCTATGTGCAGCAGGCCGCCTGGCGCCTCACTGCCGACGTGTGCAACCTCGGCATGGGTGGCGCCTGCGGACTCGAACCCGAGATGGTCGAGGAGATCGCGCAGCGCGACGATTGGCAGGTGTGCACCTGCGAGCTGGGCATCAACGTGCACGACTATGGCGTCGAGGAGTTCTCCCGTCGCGCCGAGCATCTGGTGCGCACGATCCGCGCCCGGCGCCCCGACGGCAGGCTCGCGCTGATCACCCACTTCCTCTTCCGCGCCCACCTGCTGGGCCCCGATCATCCTGGCCGCGCGACCTGTGACGCCTATGATACGGTGCTGCGCAACCTGGCGGCGGCGCACGGCTGCACCCTGATCGAGGGCCGGCAGATCCTGACCCACGCCGGTGGCCTCACCGGCGACCTGGTGCATCCGCACGATCACGGCATGCAGATGATGGGCGAGAATCTGGCGCGCGTCCTGGACCCGTTGTTCCCGACCTGAGCCCCGTATTCCTTTCGACGCCGCGTGTGGATTGATGCGGTGATGTCGGTATGAATACCTACGCTTTTTCTATCAGCGTGGGTCCGTAATTGCTGCAGGCAAAGCACTGCTTCTGAATGCCTGCGCAGTCAACGGCGGCCATGCTCCGGATGTCCTGTAAACGCACCCGGAGGGATCGCCATGGGATTCAGGATGCGCCGATCAGATCGCGTTGGAACGCCACCATCTCGCGCGCGATGCGGCGGATGACAGTGCGATCGCTGGGCATCAGGGCATCCAGCGCCAGGGCCTCGACCAGCAGGTCCTCGTCGTAGGCCCGGCAGCAGCGGGCAAGCATGGCCTGTTCGCGGCCGACGCGGGCGACCTCGGCGGTGAAGCGTTCGGGCAGGTGGACGGACTGGCGGACGACCCTTCCACCCTCAATGATGCAGGGCAACTCGACGTGGGCATCGGCGTCGACACCAGCGATGGCGCCCTGGTTGAAGACATTGAGGGTGCCGCGCCAGCGGTGCCCGGTGTGGAAGGCGGCCAGGATATGGTCGAGGGGCTCGCGGCTGTGGGCGATCTCGTAGCCCCAGGTGGCGATGACGGCCGGATCGGCTTCGGCCGCGGTGAGGCGTGCCAGCAGATCCTCGCGCGCACGGTCCTGGCGCGGAGGCAGCAGGGGATCGATTTGCTCGGCGATGGGCGGGATGCCCCAGGCCCTGCCGTAACCGTGCTCGGCGGTGATGAAGCCGGGCAGGTATTCGACCGGGTGGCGGGCGTAATTGCCGATCAGCACACCATAGCGGCCGTAGGCGACTTCTCGCCAAGGGCAGTCGAAGATTCGCGGCGCCAGGCTGGCGATGCCGGCCTGGTCATAGCTCCGCTCACCGATCTCCAGGCTGGTGACGGCGATGTTGTGGTTGTTGCCGGCGACGTCGCAGGCCACCCGGGTGGTGCTGCGATCAACGCCCAGGGCCTGGGCGATGATCTGGGCGGTGTCGTCATGGCCGTGGCAGTATCCGACGACGCGCAGACGCGGCAGATCGCTGACCGCTGCGGTCAGGACGTTGAGCGGATTGGCGACCTGCAGCAGCACCGGCTCATGACCGCCGACTTCGGAGAGGGTGACGGCGATGCGGCGCAGGGCTGGGGCATGGCGCAGGGCACGGATGGCGCCACCGATGCCGATGCTGTCCCCCACCGGCTGGAAGATGCCGTCGAGTTGCGGATACAGCGCGTCGTAGCGCCACAGCCGGTCGCCGCCGACGGCGATGCCGGTGATGCACCCGGTGCAGCCGGTCAGACCGGTGCGCAGGTCGGTGGTGGCGGTGATCCGCTGGGTCAGGCCGAGGTGGCGGGCGACCAGCACGACCCAGCGGTGTACCAGGGACACGCGCTCCGCGTCGATGTCGATGAGGCGCAATTCGGCCTGGGCAAAGGCGGGATTGGTGAGGAGGTCGATGGCGATGTGGCGCCCCCAGTTGAGGGAGCCGGCGCCGACGATGGCGAGGACAGGTGCGGTGGTCATGCCCCGGATCCTACCCCGGCCCAGGCCGACTGCGTCTTGCATCGGTCGCCCCGATTCCTGAAACGGAGCGCGTGCGACGCGCCATACTCCAACACCACGGCTTCGCTGGCGACTTCGTTTCGCCGCACCCGATGGCCACAGCCCACCGTCACGACGAGATCGAGATCAACCTGCCCGTGGGCGGCACTGTCACCTACCGCTTCGGCGGCGACCAGATCGTCCTCGAGCCCGACCGGCTGGCGGTGTTCTGGGCCGGACGCGTGCATCGTTTGCTCGGCGGGACTGCAGCGCGCATGGCCTGGCTCAGCATTCCGGTCAGCACCTGGCTGGGCTGGCGCCTGCCCGATGGAATCGGCGCCCAGGTCCTGGCAGGCCGGGTGGCGACAGCGCGGCGGGATCCAGCAGACGCGGCGCGCCTCAGCGGATGGATCGCGGATCTGCGCCACGGCGGGATCGCCGCCCGGGCGGCGCGTCTGGAGATCCAGGCCCGACTGCTGCGCGTGGCTGAAGAGGACCTGCCGGCGCCCCGCCTTGATGGCCTCGCGGGCGTCGAACGGGCCGCACGGCTGATCGTCGCCCGTTTCGCGGAGCCGCTACCTCTCGCCATGGTCGCCGATGTTGCCGGCCTGCATCCGCACCATCTGACTCGCGCCTTCCGCGCGGCCTTCGGCACCAGCGTTCACGCCTACCAGACCGGTCTGCGCCTCGCCGAGGCCGAGCGATTGCTGGCCGAGGGGATCGCATCCACCGCGGCTGGCCTGGCTGCAGGCTTCGGCTCGACCTCCGCCTTCTATGCCGCTTTCAAGGCGGCCCACAACATGCCCCCCTCCGTCTGGGCAGAGAGCGCCGCGCCGACAACGTGAACGGGACGGTGCCGATGCGCTATTCTCCGGTTGAACCGGGCGTCCCGACCAGGCGGGCGAACCAGGCGCGTTGCACCCCGCGCGCCACTGCGATGGCCGCGTCCAGGGCCGCGACGTCGGCGAAGCCGCAGCGCCGCGCCATGCGCGCGCGTTCGCTCGGTTCAACAGGCAGGGCACTGACCGCGCGGCCGTCGGCCAGACGCAGGCGGTTCTCGATGCCGCGCAGCACCGCCAGGCTGGCGCACAACTCGACCGCGGCCTGGGCAGGGATCGCGCTGCGCTCGGCCAGCCGGCGCAGGCAGGCGGCGGTCGAGGGCGGCTGCGGCAGGTCGGACAGCGGCCGGCCGGCCATCAGCGCCTGGGCGATGAACTCGGCATCGACGTAGCCGCCAGGGCCGCGCTTGAGGTTGTCTTCGCCAGCGACGCTCTGCTCCAGCCGTCCACGCATCGACGCGACCTGCGTCGCCCAGTCATCGGGACGCGGCGCGGTGAGGGCGCTGATGCGCAGGATCGTCAACGCCTCTTCGGCCAGGTTGGGATCGCCGGCCAGCCAGGTGGCACGCACATGCGCCATGCGCTCCCACATCTCGCGCGGCTTCTTCCAGTATTCCACCAGTGAGGGAAGGGTGGCGACCAGCGGACCCTGCTCGCCCCACGGGCGCAGGCGGGCATCGACCTCGCCCAGGCCGGCCTCCTGCATGGTGCGGCAGAGGTCCTGGGCGATGCGCTCCCAGAAGGTGTCGCCGTCGCGGCCGTTGCGCGGACAGGTGCCTCCGGGGTCGGCCACGAACAGCACATCACAGTCGCTGCCGTAGCTGAGTTCGCGCCCACCCAGCTTGCCCAGCGCGATCACGCAGAAGCGGGTCGGCCGGCCACCTTCCTCGGGGATGCCCCAGGTCTTGGCGCGGTCCGATATCGCCCGCGTCAGCAGCGCGGTGACCAGCACCTCGGCGAGCAGCGACAGGCGGCCGGGCGCGTCGGCGTTGGCGACCCCCTGCAGATCCTTGGCCGCGACCACCGCGAGTTCGCGCGCGCGCAGGAAGCCGAGCGGCCCGCCCGGTTCCTCGATGCCGCGGATCAGCGCCCGCGCCTCGGCATGCAGCGCGATGCCGCGCTGGGCGGGACGGGCCAGGGCGTCGGCCACCTCGTCGGGCAGGCCGGGGTGACGCTCGAACAGGTCGGTGAGCAGGTCGCTCCAGCCGGCCAGATCGACGAACAGTTCGAGCACCTGCGGGCTCTGCGCCAGCAGTTCGTAGAACACCGCCCGGCCGCCGACCGCGCCGACGATGCGCGCCAGGTTGGCCAGGGTGCGGTCGGGGTCGGGGCTGAGCGCGATGCGGCGCAGCAGTTCGGGCAGGATGACGAGCAGGGCGCGCTCGGTGCGCGCCCGGGCGAGGATGAAGAAGGGCTCGTTGGCGAGTTCGCGCAGGCTGCGTGCCGCGCCGGCGAGGTCGGCGAAGCCGTGCCCGCTGAGCACGCGCTCGGCCAGGGCCGGTTTGGCCTCGCCCTGCACCAGCAGGGCCAGCGCCGCATCCTGGTCCGGGGTACGCTGCAGATAGTGGCGCGCCGCCAGCTCGCGCACCCGGCCGCGTACCGCCGCCAGCCGCGCATCGAAGAGGGCCAGGGCGTTGCCGCCCGAGAAGCCGCAACGCCAAGCCAGGCGCAGCCGGCTGGGCGCGTCCTGCGGCACCTCGTGCTCCTGGCGGTCCTCCCAGCACTGCAGGCGGTGCTCGACCGTGCGCAGCGTGACCAGGTGGCTTTCCAGCTCGACCGCATCGGCGCGCGGCAGGATGCCGCGATCGGCCAGGGCACGCAGCGCCGGCAACGAGCCGCGCAAGCGCAGCTCGGGGATGCGTCCACCGTGCAGCAGCTGGAAGTGCTGGGCGAGGAATTCGATGTCGCGGATGCCACCCGCCCCGGTCTTGACGTCAGCCTCGTTGGCGCGTTCCTCGATGCGCCGGCGCATCAGGCGCGATTCCTCGGTGTCCTCCCAACGAGGATCGGCGGGGAAGATCCACGAGGCCAGCTCAGCGACCAGACGTTCACCCAGCGCCAGATCGCCGGCGATCGGCCGCGCCTTGAGCATCGCCTGGCGCTCCCACGGACGGCCGACGCTCCAGTAGTAGTCGATGGTCTCGCGCAGGCTGAGCGCCAACTCACCGCGCTCGCCCTCGGGGCGCAGGCGCATGTCGACGCGGAACAGCAGTTCGCCGTCGCCTTCCAACCAGCGGATCGCGGCCTCGCCGATGCGCCGCGCCTGCATGTGCGCCTCGTCGCGGTCCTCGCCCGGTTCGTAGAGGAAGATCAGGTCGATGTCGCTGCTGTAGTTCAGCTCGCGGCCGCCGAGCTTGCCCATGCCCAGGATGCAGAAGGGCGGGACCGGGCCGCGCAGGCGCGCCTTGGCGCAGGCCAGATCCACCGCGGCCTGGGCCAGCGCGTCGGTGGCGTCGGAGATTTCGGCGACGATCGATTCGAAGCGCAGCAGGCCGCAGGCCTCGCCAAGCAGGATACGCGTCCAATGGCGGTGCTTGAAGCGCGCCAGGATGCCGCGCCGCGACTCGTCATCGCGCGCCGCGGCGAGTTCGCCGGACAGCTCCTGCGTCATGGTGCGGCGGCCCCACACCTGGGCGTGCTGACCCTCCTCGACGATCTGCCAGAAGACCCCGGGGATCCTCCGCGCCACATCGAAGGCGTAACGGCTGATGCCGGCCAGGCGCATGACCAGCAGCGCGAGGTCGGGTTCCTCGGTGCAGGTGCGCAGGCTGGCCGCCCCGGCGGGATCGCCGGTGATGAACTCGGCGAAGTCGGCCAGGCGCGCCTCGCCGTCAGGCAGACGCGCGGCGAGCGGCCGCACCGCCTCGATCAGCGGGATGGCCGCGCCACCATGCAGGTCGAGGAGGGATCGCTCCCAGGCGGCGAGTGCGTCCACGTTCGATCAGCCCTCGTCCGCGATGCGGAAGCGGCTGGCCGCAAGCAGCTCCAGCCAATCGGCGCGCGAACGCACGGCCTGCAGTCCGGCTTCGAGGTCGCCGCGCGACGGGACCGGAGTGAAGCGCGCCTCGGGTGCGCCCGAAAGACCCTGCAGTTCGCCGCAGGCGCCGTCGAGCTGCTGCAGGGCGAGGCGCAGCACCTGCTCCTCGGCCAGCAGCTTGGCATCGGAGGCGGGCAGGCGGAAATCGCTGGCCACCGCCTCGGAGAAGGTCGCTTCCAGTTGACCAGCGAGATCGGCCAGTTCGCCGGCCAGCCGGCTGGCATTGGCCTTGGCGCCCTCGCGCTTACCCGGCTCGGGGCGTGGCGGGGCCGAGCCCTTGGCGTCGGCCAGGGTGCGGTGCAGCAGCCCGACGCAGGGTTCAAGGACGGCAGCCAGCTCGGCAGCGGCCTTCTCGCCGGCGCTGCGCCGCTTGAGCAGGGCTTCGACATCGGCTGCGGCCACCGCCGGCAGGGCGCACACCGAATCGGCGGCCTTGATAGCCATGGTCGCCGAGACCGGCGGCGGATCGCCAAGCTTGGCGCGCCACGCCGCGATCAGGCGGACCAGCTCGCGGAACACCGTGTCGAGGCGCGGCGCCGCCTTGCCCAGGCGCTGCACGCCCAGCGACCAGCGCGCGCGATCGGCATAGAGCAGCAGGTCACGCGCCGCGTCGCGCAGCGCCGCCGCCTGGCCGGGCAGGGTCTTGAAGGCGTAGCCGCCACCGAACAGGCGCGGCCGGAAGCGGCGGGGGTCCTCGGCCAGCGGCATGATGACGCGCAGTTCGCCCAGGTGGCGGGCGAGCTGATCGAGATGGCGGTCGCAGGCCTTGATCGCGGCGGCGGCGCTGGCGGCATCGAGATCGAGTTCGGCCGGGACGCCAGATTCATGCCGCGCGATGGCCGCGTCGCGCGCCTTGATCTCTTCCATCAGTTCGCGCCGCTCGCCAGCCAACTGGGTCAACTGGGCGCGCAGGTCGGCGATCTGCTGGGTTAGTTCGCCGCGCGCCTCGCCCAGCCGGCGCACCGCCTCGACCAGGCGTTCGGCGCGGCCGGGCAGCGGCTCGCTCGGCTTGCCCTCGATCGCGGCCCCGATCGCGGACAGGAAGGAGGAGAACGACTCGACCGTGGCCTTCGCGTCCTGTTCGGCGCGGGTGGCCCGGCTGCGTTCCTGATCGAGCGCGGCGCCCAGTTCCTGGGTCGCCTTGACCCCGCTGCTGGCGGCCAGCCGGGCGAGCTGCTCGGCGACGCTGCGCTGGTGCTCGCGCCAGAAACCGTCGAGAGTTTCCAGCACGTCGGCGGCCAGGGCCGGATCCGGACCCTCGCCGGCCGGGCAGCGCGCTAGGCGCTTGTTCAGCACATCGGCGTCGGCACGGAAGGCGGCGATCTGCGCCCCACCGGCCGGATCCAGGCAGCCGAAGAAGGTCAGCCACAGCTCGCCCACCGACAGGGCCAGACGGCGCGATTCCGGTTCGTGCGAGCACAGGCTCTGCAGGGCGAGATAGGGATCGTCACCGGCGAAGCCGCGGCGGCGGGCCGCCAGCACCACCTCCTTGGCGAGCCGCTCCCACTCCAGACGGGTGGCTTCGAGGGCGCGCAGATGCTCTTCACGGATCTGGCGCTCGAGGCGGAGCACCGTGGTCTTGACCGGCATGGCTGGTGATCATCGGGCGCTGCCGCTTTCCTCAAGCCCGGGAGCGGCCAGCCTCCGGCATGCCCACCCTGATCCTCGACATGCCCAGCGGCGTCGCCGGCGACATGCTGCTCGCCGCGCTGCTCGCCTGCGGCGGCGACCGCGAGCGCCTGGAGCGCGACCTGCTGGCCCTCGGCTGCGGGCCGATCCGCATCGCCGCCACCCCGGTGATGGCCGGGCCGCTGTCAGCGTTGCGCGTCGAGGTGGACGCCGAACAGGAGGCGCGCTGGATCCAGGCCCCGGCCATCGCCGGCATCCGCCCGGTACAGCCGCCCGAGACGCACGCGCACCGGCCCTACGCGACGATCCGCGACCTGCTTGCCGCCGCCCCCCTGCCCGAGCGGGTGCGCACCCGCGCCCAGCGTGCCTTCCGCCTGCTCGCCGAGGCCGAGGGCGCGGTGCATGGCGTGCCGGCCGACACGGTGGAATTCCACGAGGTCGGTTCGCTCGACGCCATCGCCGACGTGGTCGGCTGCTGCCTGCTGCTCGAACAGCTCGGCATCGACCGCGTCCTGGCCGGGCCGATCGCCCCCGGACGCGGCACGGTGCGCTGCGCGCACGGCCTGATGCCGGTGCCGGTGCCGGCGGTGGCCGAAATGCTAAAGGCGACCGGCGCCCCGGTACGTCTGCACGCTGGCGACACCGGTGAACTGACCACGCCCACCGGCTGCGCCCTGGTCTGCGCCCTCGCCGACGCCTTCCTCGGCGACGGCGCGCCGTTGCTGGGCAGCATCACCGCCAGCGGCAGCGGCGCCGGCCACAAGACGATCCCCGGCCTGGTCAACGCGGTGCGCGCCCTGGTGGTCGAGGCGCGCCCACGCGCCGACGCCGACGACCGGGTCGTGGAACTATGCGCCAATCTCGACGACATGACCGGCGAGGACCTGGCACTGGCGGTGCACGGCCTGCTGGCCGCCGGCGCCCTCGACGCCTGGACCACCCCGGCGACGATGAAGAAGGGACGTCCCGGCCAGATACTGCATGCGCTGTGCCGGCCCGAGGATGAAACCCGGCTGGCCGATCTGGTGCTGACCACGACCAGCACCATCGGTCTGCGCTCGCAGACCTGGGCGCGCCGCATCCTGCCACGCCGCACGGCGACCTTCGACCTCGCGGGCCAGCCGATCCGTCTGAAGATCGTCACCCTGCCCGGCGGCGGCGAGCGCGCCAAACCGGAAGCCGATGACGTGGCTGCTGCAGCGGCGGCGCTGGGACGGACGGTGGCGGCGGTGCGCGCGGACCTCGCGCGTTGCGCCCTTCCGTAAGCCTGCGCTCCGCCATAGTCCCGCCCCATGACCGCAACCCTGTCCTGGGACTTCCCCCTTCCTCGTCCGCACTGCGGCGTCCCGCTCGGCAACGGTAACCTCGGCGTGCTGGTGTGGGGTGACGAGCACCTGCATCTGACCATCGGCCGCTCCGGCTTCTGGGACCGCCGTGGCGGCAACGCCTTCGCCACGCGCACCACCTTCGCCGAAGTGAAACGCCTGCTGCAGGCCGGCGACCAGGCCGGGCTGCGCCGCGCCTTCGATCTCGATGGCCACGACCACGACACCCGGCCGCATCAGCTCGGCTGCGGCCGCCTCGAGCTGCGCTTCCCCGGCGGCCACCGCCCGGTGCAGGCGACCCTGCACACCGGCACCGGCATCGTGCGCGTCCGCCTGGTCGATGGCGGCGGCCGTTGGGCCGAACTGATGGTGCGCCTGGCCATGGACCGCGAGCTGACCTGGGTCGAGCTGCCTCCGGGCTTGGCGGTCGAAATCGTCGGCCGGCCGGCGTGGGAGTGGATCGGCGGCGTGGTCGGCCCGACCGGCGTGCAGCCGCCGCGCCACGAAGTCGCCGCCGACACGGGCGGCTGGCAGCAGGATCTGCCCGCCGACGATCCCCTCGCCCTGCGCTGGCGGCGCAGCGGCAACCGCCTGATTGCTGCCACCGCGCTCGGCGCGGCGGCCTGGGATCGCGCTGGTGCGACGCTGGACAGCGACCTTGAACTTGCCGGCAAGGAGTCGCTGCGCTGGTGGCACCGCGTCTGGCAGGACCTGCCACGCGTCGAGCTGCCCGATGAGCAGCTGCAACACGCCTGGGATCTCGGGGTCTATCGCTACCTCGCCGCGACCGTGCCGGGCGCGGTCGCCTGTCCGCTGCAGGGACCGTGGCTGGAGGACTACCAGATCCCGCCGTGGTCGTGCGACTACCACTTCAACATCAACGTGCAGATGATCTACCAGCCCGGCCTGCGCCTGGGCCGGGCGCAGCACTTCCAGCCGCTGTGGGACCTGCTGCGCGGCTGGATGCCTGGCCTGCGCGCGGCCGGCCAGGCCTTCTTCAACGACCCGGATGCGCTGCTGCTGCCGCATGCCGTGGACGACCGCTGCCAGGTGGTCGGCGCTTTCTGGACCGGGATGATCGATCACGCCTGCACCGGCTGGATGGGCCTGCTCGCCTTCGAGACCTGGCGCCACGACGGTGACGCCCGGCTGCTCGCCGATCTGGTGTGGCCGCTGCTCACCGGCGCGCACGCCGGGTACCGCGCGATGGCCGAGGAGCGCGACGGCCGCCTGTCCCTTCCGGTGTCAGTCAGCCCCGAGTTCAAGGGCGCGCGCATGGATGCCTGGGGCCGCGACGCCAGCTTCCAGCTCGCCTGCTGGCATGCCGTGCTGCGCGCCCTGCCCGTCGCCGCCGCCGCGCTCGGCCGTCCGGTCGATCCGCAATGGGCCGCGACCGCTGCGCGCCTGCCGGCCTTCACCACGGTGCGGGCTTCGCGGCAGCGGGACTATCCCGAGAAGCAGGTTGAACGCATCGCCCTGTGGGAGGGCATGGATCTGATCGAAAGCCATCGCCACCACAGCCATCTCGCCGGCATCTGGCCGTTCCAGACCCTTGATCCGGCCGATCCCGTGGTGCGCGAAAGCCTGTGGCATTGGACACGCACCGGTCCCGGCGCATGGAGCGGCTGGTGCGTGCCATGGGCGGCGATCCTCAATGCCCGGGCCGGCAAGGCGGACGGGGCGGTGGCCTGGCTGCGCTGGTGGAAGGATGTCTTCACCAACACCGGCCACGGCACCCTGCATGACGCCGACTTCCCTGGCCACTCGACGCTGTGCGGCGACACCCACATCTCCAAGGAGGAGATCTTCCAGCTCGATGCCGGGATGGGCGCGCTGAGCGCCATCTGCGAACTGCTGGTGCAGGAGCGTGACGGCGTGATCCATGTCCTGCCCGCCCTGCCGGCACGCTGGCGCAGCCTGCGTTTCGACGGCCTGCACCTGCCCGGCGGCGTGCGCGTCGGCGCCATCGTGCAGCTGCACCGCGTGATCGAAGTGCACATCGAAAGCCCGCGCGGCGGACTGCTGCGCCTCGCCCACGGCCTGCCGGCCTGGCACGACGGCACGACCGCCGGCACAGACCCGGTGATCGAACGCGAACTGGCCCCGGGCCAGACCCTGGTGCTGCGCAGGGCCAACTGAGGCCGTAGAACTACGGCAACTGTGCCAGGAAGGCCGCCACCGCCGCCGTGTAGCCGACCGGATCGGCCTCGTTGATGTTGTGTCCGGCCTCCGGAAACACCTGCAGTCGGCACCCCGGCCGGCGCTTGGCCATCTGCTCGGCCAGTTCGACCGGCAGGATCTCCGACCTGCCGCCACGCAGCAGCAGGGCAGGGCAGGTGCTTGCCAACCAGTCGGTCCACCAGTCGCCATTGAGATTCTGGCCGGACTGCACGATGCCGGCCCGGTCGAAGCGGAATCCCCAGCCGTCATCGCGCTGCACGGCACTCTCGCAGAAGTAGCTGTGGATCTGTCGCTGCATCGCGGCCAGGGTCGGAAAGGCGGACGGCCAGGACAGGCACCAGGACAGGTCATCGCGGCAGACCGCGCCGATATCCTCGACGATCAGGGCCGCGACGCGTCCGGGGGCACGGGCGGCAAGCTGGTAGGCGTTCACGCCGCCCAGGCTGGAACCCAGCACCACCGCCGCCAGGGCATCGCGCAGGTAGTCGTCACGCCGGTAGGTCACGGCATGATCGCTGAAGCCGTGCCCGCGCTGATCGAGGGACACCACCCGCCAGGCCGGCGCAAGGACAGCAGCAAGCATGTGGTAGATGGCACCTTGGCCGAAGTGGCCATGCAGGCAGAACAGCACCCGGCCGGCACCGCCCCAATCGAGCAGCGACAGGCGCAACCCCTCGGCGGTGGTCACCCAACGACGGCTCGGGACGCTCATCGGATGGTGACCGTGCGACTGACTACGCCGGGGATGGCGGCCGTGATCACGACCGGCTC
>JFJP01038007.1_pt1 | contig 22241 bp, 22 predicted proteins | sample 431651 | NCBI WGS metagenome assembly JFJP01 (sample SAMN02602958, study PRJNA72255) | Microbial mat metagenome, whole genome shotgun sequencing project. | biome: fresh water; feature: sink hole; material: water; isolation source: purple microbial (photo- and chemosynthetic) mats found in...
TCATTTAATATTAATTTGGTACGGATGAAATCAATTGTTTTTTACACTTTGTGTCTGTGTTTTTCTTGTTTAAGCTTTGTAAATGCGGCTAAAATAAGGACTTTGAAAAAAATAGAGGTAGAAAAAGTATCCATTCGAATTGATTCATTACTGCTTTTACCGGGATCAAATCATAAATTGGGTTTAGTAGTTATTACCAAGGATGGTAAATTTTTAAAGACAAAGGGCTATTTAAAAGGTACTTTGCGTTGGTCTGAATTTATAGTTCATACTGAATATGCCAGATTCAAAAGAGGAAAATTATACATTAATGATGTTGAACCCGATTTTGTATTGGCTTATATACCTATGAGAATACAATTGAAGCGTTTTCCCGATAAGGTTTTTTATGATACCATCTGGCTTAATTATGAAACAAAGGTCGAAATTCTTCCTTTAAATAAACCTCAAAACATACCGGGTGCGGTACTTAATTTTGGTCTCAAGGTTACCTATGATAACAAAATGGTAACGTATATTAAAACAAAATCTCAATTTAAAAAAGCTTTACCTCAGTTTCAAATTCTTGTAAAAGGGGGTTATCATCTAGGTTCTTCTTTTATTGTGAGCGGAAATATTTTTGATAATCCAGATCACAAACCTGGTTTCATGATTCGATTGATCAAAGATTCATTAGTTTCCGACTTTTATGATATGGTATTGGACTATAAATCAAACTTCTCATACTATGGTGTAGGTAATTCGGGAAGCTCAGGTTCCTTTGGTTTTTCAGGTCTTGCAGGCAATATCGCATGTATTGGTTTACCTGGTTCCGACGGACAGTATGGGAAAGATGGACATAGAGGAAATGACGTAGATGTTTTTGCTGATTTGTATTTTGATTCTATATTAAATACTTCTTTAATGAAAGTGAGAATTGATAATATAAGTAAATCTAATTCTTCTTACTTTTTAGTAAATCCAAAAGGAGGAAGAATTAATATTGATGCATCGGGTGGTAGCGGTGGTAGCGGTGGCAGTGGAGGTTCCGGAGGAGATGGAGGTGCGGGTTATGATGGGAGAATATATATTGAATATGTGGAAGAGAGAATAGTGACCACTGACTCTTTAAAAAATGAAAAAGTAGAAATAAAACTAATTGAAGTTAAAAAGCAAGAACCTGGTTACGATGGCGCCCCCGGAGGACCAGGTGGTCATGGCGGTCCTGGTGGAAATGGTGGAGATGGAGGACATATCATTATACATTATACCAAATCAGCGCTTCCATATTTGAATATCATTCAACTTGATGTTTCACCCGGAAGAGGGGGATATGGTGGTTCGGCTGGTAGGGGCGGTTATGGCGGCAAAGGTGGTAGAGGAAATCCTCAAGGTAATGAAGGTTATTCTGGTCCCGATGGCGATGAGGGTCCGCCAGGCTACGATGGTTATAAGGGGCAAATTGAAATGTATGAAGTTGCAAATACTCCTTGGTAGTATATGCTTATAATCCCGAATTATTGGGTTTTCGGTAAATGCGACCTGTTTTAGGGGGTAAGCAAGCTTGCTGGTAGCACTTTACTTCAAATCCATTTCCCCTGCCGCCACTAAATATGCTGTTATTGTAGGTTGAGGGAACCCGATACTGCTGATAACAATTTGTAGAAGCGCCATCGGAGCTGCCACCATCAAAAATATTATTGCTAAACATTTGAAGTACTTTTACCTGTTGGTAGCAGTTTACTGAACTACCATCTGATGGGCCTCCGGAGAATATATTATTGCTAAACATTAATAAAGGCTTAGTTTGTTGGTAACAATTTACAGCTGCCCCATCAGATATGCTTCCATTAAATATAAGATTATAATTTACAGCTGCCCCATCAGATATGCTTCCATTAAATATAAGATTATTAAAGCTTGAGACCGGTTTAATCTGTTGAAAACAATCTACATCTGCACCATCAGTTAGGCCGCCGCTAAAAATATTATTATTAATTAATATAATTGTATCAAGTGGATACGATGATTTCACAAAACCATCTGAAATGCCACCATCAAAAATATTATTGTTGTTGATTGCCAGATATTGATAACAATCCATAGCAAAGCCACCACCGTTACCTCCAAAGAAAATATCATTGTTATATATCATTGGTAAACTAGACATGTAGCATCCCAACGCAAAACCACCCCCATCGCCACCAAAGAAAATATCATTATTTACTATTAAGGGCAGTGCAGACTCATAACAGTCTAAAGAGGCACTGCCTCCATTGCCACCCATAAAAATATCATTGTTAAAAATCAATGGTAAAGAAGCTTGATAACAATCGATTGATGCCGCACCTCCATCTCCTCCTTCAAAAACCGGATTGTTTAATATGGCTGGAAACAATTGTGTATAACAGGTAAAAACGGCTCCAGATGCTTCTCCACCATAAAAAATAGGGTTATTAAATATACCCGCTGATTGTTCAAAGCACGACAAAGAAAGGCCATCATATGCTCCACCAGAATAAATGGAATTATTCAATATGTTTGCTTGTTGTTGAAAACAATTGGATGAAAATGCACCTCCATTGCCTCCTGTAAAAATATCATTGTTGTCTTGCCCTCGCAGCAACAATGTATTACAAAAGACAATCAATAAGAATATAACAATATGAATGCTAAAACGGCTCAATTGTTAGAGGTATTAGTTAGCTGTATAATATATATAAACTTAATTAAGGTGCAGTTCTTACCCCGCGCCCTCCTCTACTCTGGAATCTACCTGTATTATTATAGTTTGCATAGTTTCTGTCAGACAATCTCAAATCAGGAGAAGTAGGTGTATCAAATGCTCCGCCTCTAAGTCCTAAAAGACTTGGCCAATTTGCTGCATCATGGTTACCGTTTATATCAAGAGTGCCATTGCCGTGAACTCCGGTATAGAGTCGGCATGCGGCACTTCCAACGCCCACAACCCATTCCCAAGTATTACCTGTCATTTCCATTGCGCCGTAATAAGTGGCACCAGCCGATTGTCGTGTTTCATTAAGATCTGAAAAAGCACCGCAGCGAACCGGACCTAAGGCTGCCACATTATAAATAACATTAGCCGCAGCATTAGATGGTTTCTCGTTATTTCTTCCACTAAAACTTATGGTCGATAGTCCAGTAATGTTAGTTGTACCCCATGAATATTCATCGGAAACAGGAAAGAGATTGTTTCCTCTGCTTGATTTTTCATACTCCAATTCGGTCATTATTCTAAGTCCAGACCAATCTAAGTATGCCTGAAAATCAGCAGTTCCAAGCCAACCACAGGCAATGTTTTGGCCATCTTCAGTATCATTGGCTATACCATTATTGTTCAAATCACATCCAAATACCCTTGGGGAAATACCACCTGGATCGGACATTAATTTAATTCCAGTTCTGTATTGAGGTGTTGCGCTATTATTATAGTATCGTCCAACAGTAGTAATAAACAAGCCTCTGTTTCCTTGTTGTGTGCGGGTAAGTTTGTTGAGAAATTCAACATACTGATCTTGGCTAATTTCATACTTCATTAAATAAAAGGCGTTATAACCTTTAGGGAACGATGCGGGTAAATTTTTAGATGTTGTGTTATTGAAATCATCAACAGGTATGGTCATGCCACTCGCATTTCTATTACCCAACGATCCCGCACCCCCACCTCCAAGTGTTAAAGCACCTTCGGAAGTTAGATTAAAATAATTGGAGGTATTAGCATCAGAAAACTGACCTTTTACATTTGAGGTAGTTCCATCGCCCAAATAAAATGCTGCTTGAGGAACATATACCATTTCTATAGCAAATACACACACTTGTACGCTATCATAATCGTTGAGTCCATCTAATCTGTACCGCCACTTGAGTTCTATCTGTTGAAAATTTACATTGGCGATTCCGGTATTTGCAGCTGTACGTTGAATGAAAACACCTTTATTGTCGCCACTCGCAATAACTTCAGAACCAGCAGCTGCAACATTACCTGCATTATCAATTGATGCATGGTTCCATGTATCATAATCTAGGTGACGATATTTTACAAAAACCCATACAGCATCCCAATTGGTTTCTAAATCGGCAGTACGCCATGAATTTTCCCAGTTGATATCAAATTGAACCATTCGGAAATTGTCTATATTATTTGCCCCAGCACTTTTATCTTCACCAACCAATTTAACATTGGCTAACTGAACATTGTTGGCTTGCAATTTAATGCAAAACAATGTTATAAGCAGCAAGGCGGTAAATTGACCTTTTATTTTTAATATTGCTTTCATATATCTTTTTTTATTTTTTTTCTTTTATTAAGCCTTTATATCTTTTAAATGCTTTTCATTTCTATTCTTAAAATCAAGGAGCTGTTCTGCCACCCCTGCCACCTAAAAAGTATTGTCTATTATTGTCATTCCATGTTGAATAACCTCTGATAGAAACTTCTCCGTATTCTGGGTCAGTATGACCATATTGGCCTCCTCTTAGACCCAACCCTAAAGCTGACCAGTTTGCTACAGTTGCGTTGCCATTTACATCAAGTTGTCCAGTTCCATGCAATCCTGTAAATACCCTGCCGGAAGCATTAACATTCGTGTAGAGTTGCCAAAGGTTATTACACATTTCCATAATGCCATAATAAGTTGCACCTGCTGCTTGTCGCGATGTTGCTCCTTTAGCAAAAGCACCTACTCTAACAGGTCCAACAATCAAATTTCCGTAATTACAATTAGCACCAACATTTGAAGCTATTTCGTCATAACGACCGCCATTGGTAAGCCCAATGGCTGCGGTAATATTGGTTGTGCCCCAGGCATACTCACCCGCAACCGGATACAAATTATGTCCTCTGCATGCCTTCTCATACTCTAATTCAGTAATGGGGCGCAAACCCGACCAGTCGAGATAAGCAAGTAAATCTCCTTTATTAAATATATTGCATGCAATATGCTGTCCATCTTCATCTTCATTTGCTATATCATTTCCGTTTAAATCACAGCCATAAACACGGGGTGAAATACCGCCAGGGTCTGACAATAACTTTATTCCATTGCGAGCTTGAGGAGTTGTTGCATCATTAAAATACCGCCCCACTGTTACACCTTGTTTTCTGTTACCTTGTTGTGTGCGGGTTAATTTGTTTAGAAAGCCAACATATTGTTCTTGAGTAATAAGATATTTCATACAATAAAATGGATTATAGCCTTTGGGATAGGCAGCAGGCAATGTACGAGAGGTAGTATTATTAAAATCGTCGGTGCCACCGGGCATATTTACCCCATTATTATTTCCCAATGATCCAGCACCGCCACCGCCCAAAGTAAGCAATGCTTCTGAAGTAAGCTGAAATGGAGTTGTAGTTGCTGCACTAGCAAAATTTCCCCTAAGTCCCGTGGTCGCTCCATCGCCCAAATAAAATGAACCTGTGGGAATGTATACCATTTCAATTGCAAATACGCATATCTGAACACTGTCGTAATCATTCAGTCCATCTAAAACATACCTCCATTTTAAATCAATATCGTCCCAATCTATATTACCTATACCATTTGCACTTCTTTGAATAAATATCCCTTTACCATCTGGTGAAGGAATAATTTCTGAACCTACAGGAGCTGTATGTCCTGTAGCATCTAAAGTGGCATGATACCAGGTGTCATAGCTTAAATTTCTGTACTTAACAAAAACCCAGGCAGCATCCCAATTGCTCTCCAAAGTTGAAGTGCGCCATGAATTTTCCCAAGCAATATCCAATCTTATTTTTCGAAAATTAGCGCTGTTATTCACCCCGGCCGATTCATCCTGTCCGTGAAGTAGAACATTGCTTATTGAAATGTTATTAGCTGATAATCCGCACCACACCCAAATAAGTAGTACAACATTAATAGTTCTCAGAATAAAAACCATGTTTTTCATATATAAATATTTTTAGCTAAATCAAAAAAAATCTATTTAAACCTGATACAAAGTAAATTAGATTAATAGTATTATAAAAGGGTAGTTAATCTAATTTATTTAGGTGAAATTACCTAAATTGAATAGAGATGAAGGAATACTTCTTAGCTTTTTTTGATTTGCTGAATGAGGTGCGACTTCAAAATATACTCATACACACCATGAGGCAGAAAATGGCGAATGTCCTTGTTTTCTTTAATGGCTTTTCTGATAAAAGTTGAGGATATTTCCATTTGGGGAGCGTCTATGTAAGTGCTGTTTTCCTTGAATGGAAGCTTTTCTATGTCGCATCCCGGCCGCGAAAGTATAATCCGGTGATACTGCTTAATGATGGTTTCATAATTTTTCCACTTATCAAAACTATCCAAGCCATCTGCCCCCATAATAATCATAAACTCTCTTGTAGGATACCGCTCTTTTAAATAGGTTAGTGTGTCTATGGTGAATGAAGGTTGAGGCAATTTAAACTCCACGTCTGATATTTTAAAACGGGGATCGTCACCTATCGCAATTTCTAATAAAAATTTCCTGTCGTGTTCAGGCAATAAGCTTAGTTTTTCTTTTAATGGATTGTGCGGACTTAAAACAAACCATATTTCTTTTACTTCGGTAAATTCGCTAATATAATTTGCTATGGCTAAATGACCAATGTGTACTGGATTAAAGGAACCAAAAAAGAGCCCTGTTTTCATTCTGCGCCTATAAAAGTTCTTATTTTTTGATGAGATGTTTCTATAGCTTTTGTTAATTCATCATTGATAATTATTTCATCAAACATTCCCGCATAGGTTATTTCTTCAGTTGCTTTTCCCATCCTTTGTGCTAAAGATTCTTCTGTTTCTGTGCCCCTGTTTTTGAGTCTGTTTTCTAATTCTTTTATTGATGGGGGTTGTATAAAAATAGAAAGTGCCGCTTCTCCTAGCTTTTTTTTCAATTGAATGCCGCCTTTTACATCTACATCAAATACTACATGTTTTCCTTTTTGCCAAATGCGGGTAATTTCATTTTTTAAGGTTCCATAAAAATTATTTTCATAGACTTCTTCCCATTCAATAAATTCACCTGCTGCAATTTTTTCTGTGAATTGTTCAACACTTAAAAAATAATAGTCTTTACCATTTATTTCTCCTGGTCTGGGCTTTCTGCTGCATGCCGATATTGAAAACTCAAGCAATAAGTCTTCTTTTTTTAATAATTCTTTTACTATACTGGTTTTTCCTGCACCACTTGGAGCCGAAAAAATAATGCATCTTCCATTTGTCATAATATATTCATCAATTGCTCTTTAATTTTCTCCAATTCATCTTTCATCATTACAACTATTTTTTGTATGTCTGAATCATTCGCTTTCGATCCAATAGTATTAATCTCTCTACCTATTTCCTGAGCAATAAAGCCTAGTTTTTTTCCTGAATTACACTCCTTAAGGGTCTCTAGAAAATAATTACAGTGATTGCTTAATCGCACTTTTTCTTCCGTAATATCTATTTTTTCAAGATAAAAAATAATTTCTTGTTCATATCTATTTTGATCGAGATTTGCAGCTGGAATAAACTCTGTAAGATTTTTCTGTATTCGCTCTCTTATTCTTTGAATTCTTTCAGTTTCATATTCAGCAAGTTTTCTTGATAAATCCATTATAATTTCCAATCGCGCTGTAATGTCCTTCTCTAAAGCTTTTCCTTCTTGTTCGCGAAATCCTTTGAACAAAATTAATGCTTGTTGAATTCCTTCCAGTAATGCTTTCCATTCTTCTTCAACAACAACCTGAATTTCGGATTTATATACTTCAGGCATGCGCAAGGTTGATAAAAAAGCTTCTTCTGTTATTTTTATATCGAGTTCGCCAGCAATTTGTTTTAACTGGTTGAAATATTCGTGTATTAATCCTTTGTTTAGTCTTGCACTTTGCTCAACAGTCCCATTTTGCTCAATATTAATAAACAGGTCTATCTTACCTCTTTCTGCTTGTCGGGTAATTTCATTTCTGATTTCAATCTCTTTTTCCTTATAAATAGAAGGCATGCGGGTATTGATTTCAATTTGCTTGCTGTTTAACGATTTTATCTCAATACTAATGTTTTTATCATTGTAATTGCAAACCGCTTTACCATACCCTGTCATTGATAATACCATGTGCTGTTTTTTTTACGAATTTACGAATTTATTCCGAAAGTGGCGGCAATGGAACTACACTTTCTTTTTTCCATCTTCCGGTTTGATAATAAATAAAAAGAATAAGCAAACCTATGGACCAACTGGCTGGAATTGACCACCAAATTCCTATCGGACCCATTATATTTGATAGAAAATAAGCCAAAGGAACTCTTATAATCCATAATGAGAATAATGTTATAAACATGGGAATTAAGGTATCGCCGGCGCCTCTTAGTGCACCTGTATAGGTAAACATTACAGAAAAAGATAAATAAAAAGAACCTACGATCATAATATAATCTCCACCAGCTTTTAAAACTTCAGGATTATGGGTGAACAGCATCAATAAAGGCTTGCTGAAAATATTAAGCAGGATAGATAAAAAAATAGTTATCGCCAATGATATTTGAAGGGTTGCCATCAAGCCTTTTTTTGCCCTATAAGTATTTCCGGCACCTATATTTTGTCCTGTAAAAGTGGTTAATGCCATTGATAAAGCCATGGCAGGTATTATAATCATGCTTTCTATCCTGCCTACTGCGGAATATGCAGTAGTATAAACTTCACCAAATTTGTTTACTATCCCATTCAAAGCCATCATTCCAAATGCTACAAACGTTTGTTGTAAACCTGAAGGCAATCCAATTCTGAGGAATCTTATGAAAATTACTTTATCAAACGAAAAATGAAAGTATTGGTATTTATATTTGTTATTATAAAAATTCAGATACAGAGTTACAGCAATAAAAGCTCCTCCCTGCGATATTATTGTTGCTATTGCGGCACCTCTAATGCCCCATTCAAAAACCCCTATGAAGAGTAAATCTAAAAATATATTTACTATAGATGAGATGATCAAAAAATATAAAGGCGTTTTTGAATCACCCAAACCTCTTAGCACCGAACTAATTGCATTGTATCCAAAAAAACCTAAAATGCCCCAAAAATAGGTTCGTAAAAAACTTACCGCCTGAGGTATTATGGTTTCAGGTAATTGTATTAGTCTGAATAGACTTTCAGTAAAGTAAACACCTAAGAATGTTACCACTACCCCCGATATCAATAAAAATAGATTTAAAGTATTGATTGTTTTTTGAATGTTTATATCATCTTTGGCTCCATAATATTGTGCAATGATTACCGTTCCTGCTATGGCAATACCAACTATTAATGAAATGAGACTAAATATTATTGAAAAAGAATTTCCAATAGCAGCTACAGCAACATCGCCCAGCAATTGCCCTACTATTATCATATCGGTAAATAGGTATATCTGTTGTAACAGACTACCGATTAATATGGGAAGAGCAAATTTCCATATCAACTGCCTTTCATTGCCCTTTGTTAAATCTAACACAATCCTGATTTTAAAAAGGCAAATGTGTGCATTATTTTTCTAATTCACAAAGCTTGTTTAAATAAAATGAATAATACCACTGATGCTGTCATGCTTAGCACCTGTAACGGTTGAAAGACAATTGATTTCTTTACGTACCCTTAATAATCCCATAAAAGCAAAAATCAATGCTTCTTTATAATTTATAAGGGTATCATCGGCTGGTATCAATTGATGGCGAATTCTTTGTTTTATTTTGCTAATGAGGTATTTATTATGAGCGCCTCCTCCTGTAATGAGTATTTTTTTTATACCTGGTGCTTTTACTACTTTTGAAATCTGCAAGCTAATATGTTCTACTAAGGTATTTTGAATGTCCTCAAGTGAAATATTGTATTGGTCAATTATGGGCAAAAATACAGAATCAACCCATTCTTTACCTAATGATTTTGGAGGCGTTAAAGTATAATAATCTAAATTGTTTAGGTGAGATAGGAGAGGGCTATGCACTTTTCCTTTTTTAGCCATATTTCCATCTTTGTCATATTCTTTGCATGCTTTGCCTGCAATATAGTTTAATACCATGTTTGCGGGACAAATGTCGAAGGCTATTTTTTTACCCGATTTGCTGTATGATATATTGGCTATTCCACCTATGTTTAAACAATAGGTGTAGGATGGAAAAAGCAATAAATCTCCAATGGGAACCAAAGGTGCACCTTGACCATTTAACGCTACGTCTAATGTTCTGAAATCAGATATGGTAGTTAAGGCTGTTTCTGCCGCTATGCATGCACCACTCCCTATTTGAAGTGTAAGCCCTTTGTCTGGCTGGTGAAATATGGTATGTCCATGCGAACTTATATAATCTGCTTTTACTTTATGTTGGTGAATAAATTTTTTGACTTGTTGACCAATGTATTTACCATATTCAATGTGTAATTTGCAAAAATCTAAGGCATTCAGATTTTCTGCATTTTTGAGGGCATCTTTCCATTCTTTATTGTATGCCGTTGTTTCAGCTTTTTTAATACTATATTGCCATGTCCCATCTACCTTTACAAATTCGCAGTATGCAATGTCAAGCCCATCTAATGAGGTACCCGACATAATTCCTATAACTTTGTAAGGCTTCATTTGTTTATTCTATAACTGAGATAATGCTTCGCGAATAGCTTCTGTAATGATGGATTGCAAGTTGTTATTTACTTCCATCTCATTAACTTCATTGGATATGCGTACCATTTTCAATCCTTTTAAAATGGCTTCTCCCGTTTCCATTTCTATCGGGGTAGATGATCCTTTTGCAACTTTATATGGCACATATCCATCTTTGGTATACATTTGTATCTCTATACTAAAAACTGGTCTGATTTTTCCTTTCTCTGTTTTTACTGGCTTTCCTTTATCATATTCTGGACTTAAATCAGCAACAAGCTTTAAATAGTATTTTGATCCACCCTTTTTTATAGCAGTTTGAATACTGGTAGATGGATAGCCGAAAATATCATATTTTACTTCATCCATATAACTATTTTCCGGTAAAATATAATTACTAAAACTTTCTTCGAAATTATATTTTAATGCAGCATAAATGTTATGGGTCAGCATGGTGGTAATATCATCGGAGCCTTCGGCTGTGTTACATTTAATAAAACCTTCCAATTCCTTTAATTCCTTATTCAATCTATTGTCTATACTAAAGCTATATGAAAATAAGGTGAATTGAGCATTACCATATTTTTGCGAAAAGATAGGTGTTGTAATTAGTATAATGCTTATTATAACAATCAATTTTCTCATGATTAATATTTTTATGTAAATATAATTTTATTTATCTAAAAAATGGCTATTTAATCTTTATCTTGAAGTCTTTTTTATTTTCATTGCCCACCCCATCACTTAGTATAATATTTACATCTATTGTTGAATTCTTTGAATAGTTGAAATAATCTAATACATGATACATAAGTTGATTTTTTGGATCATATTCTAATAAAGCCCATTTATTATTCACATACAGAGTGTAATTAGCAATACCTGAAAGATTATCTTTAACTGTAAAAAAGAGAGTATCTCCTGCACATTGTCCTTTGCTTATACAATTCGCTTCCACTATTTCAGGAGCTATCGTATCTAACTTAATTCCGTATATTCCAAACGAACGACTTTGACAATGCAAATAATTGGCTTTCCATGCGCTTTTATATGCTTCTGTTTTACCTTTTTCATTGATTCGGAAAATCAAATATTTATTTTTGTATGCTTCGTTAATTTGCGCAGGCATTATTGAAATACTAATGGATTTATGCAATGGTACTGTGGCTTGATGTATTTTATGATAGATATTCAAGCTACCACTATCTATTCTTTCATATTGAAATGCAATATCGTTATACAACGCATTTTTAGGAACCATTATTTTTACATTCTTGCTCTTATAATGATTGTCGTGTGCATAATAAAAACTATCAGTTTTAATCTCCAAAGGTGCTAATCTTATTGCTTTTCCGTATATTTTATATTCAAGCTTGGACTGGTTTCCATGCTCGTCTTCAAATAGGTAATTCACTTTATAAGTGCCAGTATCTTTAATGTTGTAAAAACCATTGTTGACAACAGAGGTATAAAACGCAGATAGTTTATTATTACCTTTAATATATTGCAGCAGTACTTCTTTATTGTTAAAAACCAATTCTTCATAATCAATAAATGCATTAGAATAGCGCGATTCTGAAAAATCAAAACTATCTAATTGATGTGCATAAATAATGGAGTCATTGATGCGCAATTGAATTTTGTACACCCCATATTTAAATGATGGACCCATGCGGTCAAATGCTTCAACACCAAAGCAAAGAGTCCCTGAAGCATATATGCTATCATTGTTGGAAGCTGAATACATATTGCTACTGAGGCTAACACTGCTTCTGTATTTTTCTATGGAGCCGTTAACCTGTCCGCCCTTTTGAGGATAAATGAAGAATTCCATTACCAATGGCGCCGTGTTATCTTGAACATTAAATTCGAAAAGCAAAGGATTGATGACTTTTTGAGTCTGACTATTTCTTATTTCATAATGCAAGTGGGGACCACCAGAACTACCACTATTTCCACTATAACCTATTAAATCTCTCTTTTTTAACACTAACTCCCCTTTATTGAAGCTAAGGTCTAATGAATAGCTCTGTTTTTCATATTGCTTCTTTTTTAACAAGCTATCTATAGCTGAAGTAAATGATCTCATGTGAGCATAAACGCTAGTATATCCGTTATTATGATTAATGTAAAGAGCTTTGCCATATCCTCCTGTTTCTATCTTAATACGCGAAATATATCCTGCTTCACCCGAAAATAAAGGAAAACCTTCAGTTGATTGGGTTCTGAAATCAACACCCGAATGAAAATGACTGGTTCTGACTTCACCAAATGTACCTGATAATGAAACAGGTATGTTTAAAGGGTTATCAAACAATCTTATTTTTTGGGTTTGACTTAGCATGGAAGTGCTGGCTAGAAGACAAAGGATAAAAATTCGAATAATCATGTTATATACTGTTATGTAAAGGCTATTGCAAAACTAATCATTTGAAAATTGAATAAAAATCATTTATTAATTTTATTTTTTATCAGATTCATGTTATCTTTGTGCAAAATGAATGATTTGGGGATGACACGCTCGGCCGAAATTGAAATGAATCGCTTACAGAACAATCTAGAGAGGATGATTGTTTTGTATAACAATAGAAATGAAGAAATCAGGACTTTACAAAGCCAGGTACTTTCATTGGATATTGAATTGAAGCAAAAAGATGTGTTGTTCAACGAATTAGATTCAAAATATCGGACTCTCAAATTGGCTAAATCGCTGGAAGCAAATGCCGGCGATATGCTTGAGGTAAAGGGTAAGGTAAATGGTCTTGTGCGGGAAATAGATAAGTGCATTGCTCTTTTGAACCGATAAAAATGAAGATGGAAGATAAGCTCTCGATACGGGTAAATGTAGCCGAAAGGTATTATCCCTTGAAAATAGAAAGGGAAGACGAAGAAAAGATCCGTAAGGCAGCAAGGATGATTAATGAGAAGGTAGCCCAGTATAAACAGAAGTATACCGACAAGGATACCCAAGATTTTTTAGCTATGGTTGCTTTGCAATTCGTAATTAAGTTATTGGAAATGGAAGAAGTGAGTGACGATGCTCCTCTTATTAATGCCATTGAAAAACTAAATACTGAGGTTGAAACTTATCTTTCTAAATCAGAAGTTCTTTAACATACAATATTCCCGCATTAGCTCTTCATGTGACGGTGAAACTCAACGCTAACAAAATCATGAGGTTTCTCATGTTGTCGAAATCAGGCCATACCGTGCTCGCACGTTCGTAATGACAGTGGAAGGTTGACACAGACATGGATTCCTCAAATCCTGTTTATATGGGGTTTTCATTCACGATCAGAGGGGCTTTTGCGGGTTTTTTTATTAATTATTTTTAAAACCAAAATAAAATGATGCTACATGTGATTGCTGCTGTGTCATTTTTAGTAACGGGTTCTGCTATTGGTGCATTTGGTATTTTTGCCGGCACTATTATAGGATATTATTCCTTTATGGTAATCCTTAAAAAGAAAAGGGAAAAAATTATCAGAGAGGCTGAGGCAGAAGCAGAGGTTACTAAAAAAGACAAAATACTGCAGGCAAAAGAAAAGTTTTTACAGCTCAAAACTGAGCACGAAAAAGTAATTAATGAGCGTACCAGTAAGGTGCTTGTTAATGAAAACAGACTGAAACAAAAAGAAACAGGTCTGAATCAAAAGTACGATGAAGCTCAAAAAGCAAAAAAAGAAGCCGATCTTATAAAGGAGAATTATACGGCTCAATTGGAGGCTCTTGAAAAGCGCAAAGAAGAAATAGAGAAAGAAAAAAGATCGCAAGATGAAAAATTAGAAGCTATTTCAGGTCTTTCTGCCGAGGAGGCAAAAAATATGCTTATTGAATCCATGAAGGATGAGGCAAAAACGCAAGCGATGGCCTACATTAATGAAATTATGGACGAAGCCAAGCTTTCTGCTACAAAAGAGGCCAAAAGAGTTGTTATAAATACCATTCAAAGGGTTGCTACTGAAGCTGCTATTGAAAATTCAGTTACAACTTTTAACATTGAAAACGATGAGGTAAAGGGTCGTATTATTGGTCGCGAAGGTCGTAATATCAGAGCCTTAGAAGCTGCAACTGGTGTAGAAATCATCGTTGATGATACACCTGAGGCTATTGTTTTATCGGCTTTCGATCCCGTAAGAAGGGAGATAGCTCGCTTGGCCCTGCATCAATTAGTTACCGATGGTCGTATACATCCTGCCCGCATTGAAGAAGTGGTGCTAAAAGTTACCAAACAAGTTGAGGAGGAAATAGCCGAAGTAGGTAAGAGAACGTCTATTGATATGGGTGTTCACGGATTACACCCCGAAATAATTCGTTTATTGGGTAAAATGAAATACCGTTCTTCATATGGACAGAATTTGTTGCAGCACTCCAGAGAGGTAGCCAATCTTTGTTCTATAATGGCAATAGAGTTAGGTTTAAATCCCAAGGTTGCTAAAAGAGCCGGATTACTTCATGATATTGGCAAAGTGGCCGACGAGGAACCAGATGTACCGCATGCAATATTAGGTATGAAAATTGCAGAGCGCTGTAAAGAAAAACCAGAGATTTGTAATGCCATAGGTTCGCATCATGATGAAATAGAAATGACTACTTTAATAGCACCTATTGTACAAGTATGTGATGCTATTTCAGGTGCAAGACCAGGAGCCAGACGCGAGGTGGTTGATTCATACATTAAAAGGTTGAAAGATCTTGAAGCAATGGCACTGTCATATCCAGGTGTGGTAAAAACATACGCAATACAAGCTGGTAGGGAGTTACGGGTTATTGTAGGAAGTGAAAAAGTTAATGACGCTGACGCAGAAAAACTATCATTTGATATTGCTAAAAAGATTCAAGATGAACTTACCTATCCTGGTCAGGTTAAAATAACCGTTATTAGGGAAACCAGAGCAGTAAGCTTTGCAAAATAATTAGGTTTAAGTTATATTAAGGAGCCGGTTAAATTATTAACCGGCTTTTTTATTGAGACTGATATAATTTAGAAGTTATCGTTGTAAAATCCGATATATTTCTATCTTTGTAATAATAAAAAAAAATGAGAGGTGTACTAATTTTATATTATCTACTTGTATTTAACGGTTATATCTTTGGACAAGATTCTCTAAATATAGAAAAAGTTAATACAGATATTTCAGAAAAGCGCGAAAGTCAATCACTTTTGCCAGAACATTATTTGTTTACACAACGAATTCTTTGGGCTGAAAATGGAATAATGAGAAATTTTAATAAATTTGAACTATCTGAATCGTCTCGAAATACAGAAATGTATATTCGTTCGTATTCAATTAGGGCTCATGAATATCTTGGTTATGCTAGCTTAGTAGGTATGATAGGAACTGGTATAACAGGACAACAATTATATACAGGAAACCCCAAAAATAAAGATTTACATGAGGGGTTAGCAGGGTTTACAAATATATGCTACTTTTCTACAGCAGCTGTAGCATTACTGCAGCCACCACCCATGCAAAATAGAGAAGGTGGTTTAACCAAACTTAGAATACATCGAGCTTTATCAATCATACATCTCTCTAGCATGATTGCTACAAATGTTATAAGTGGACTTCAAAAAGATAATACTAGTTTAAAACCATATCACAAAGCTGCTGCGATCACTGCATTTAGTTCATTGTTTTTAGCAACAATAGTTATTAAATTATAAAATAAGATTATATGGAGCAATTAATATGGGATTTTGCTATTTATATTAGCCTTTTTGGTTTTATTCTCTTTGTGTTAGCGTTATTAACAGGGTTACGAATTTTGAAAATAAAATATTTATTCAAAGTGCACAAAAAGTTTGCTTTAGCTTCTTTTATAACAATAGGAATACATGCTATAATAATGATTTATTTTTATTTTTTTTCTTGAGAAATTTTATTTTACAAGTATATTTTAAACCAATATTGCAGAGATAATATATTACAATAATAAATTTTTAAATATGAAGAAACTATTATTTTTATCAGCTATAGCAATTTCAACGTTGTTTTATGCAAAAGCAGATCCAGCAAAAAAAGTGAATTTGACTTATCAAGATGGAAAACTTAAAATTGAAGTTATTCACAAGGTGAAAGATCCTCAAAAACATTACATTGATCAAATCATTATAAATATTGATGGAAAAGATGTAAAAACAATTACACAGAACCATCAAAATTCAAAGGATTCCGAATTATTAGAGATACCAATAGATTTAAAAAAAGGAAATAAAGTAAAAGTAATTACACGTTGTAATGAATTTGGTATTAAAAAAGGAGAAATGTCAATTGAGTAAAAAGTAAAGTCCAAATGCATTGCTTAGCAACATAGCAACTCACCAATCTAGCAACCTTTTTTGAAAAGATCACTGATTTTGAATTATCACCTGATAGATGGTAAAGCATTTAGTATCGATGCTTTTGGAGGTATCTATGCCGTTACGCAAAATAATTTTGAGCACCAAATGTCGCTATTGAAGGATTTTAATATTAAAGTAGCATCTCTAAGTGATATTGTTGATAATAATGTAAAAGAGGAGTTTAGTGTAGCGTTAACATTTGATGATGGGAATCCGTCTGATTTCGATATAGTTTTTCCTATTCTTCTTAAATATGGATTTCCTGCAACTTTTTTTCTTTCTATTCAAAACGTAGAAAAAAATGGAGTAATATGGGAAAAATATATTCAAATGGTAAAAAAAGGCTTTGATATTGGTTCGCATGGAATTTATCATAAAGACCTCTCGATAATTGAACCTTCAGAGATTAGAACAGAGTTAGAGCAGTCAAAGCTAATAATTGAAAGAAATGTAAATGAATCAATTCGATTTTTTTCATTACCTTATGGAATGTATAATTCAAAAGTAATAAAACAAGCTAAGATTCTAGGTTTTGATGCTATTCTATCAACTCAGTTTAACTTTGTAAATCCTTCAGAAAAGTCTTTTGTACTTGGTCGTTGGAATATTAAGCGTAATACATCAATTAAGGATTTTATTCTTATTATAAAAAATCATAGGTTTACTGTTAAAAAGTATAAATATATTTCTAAAGTCAAGAAATATATTATGGATTTCCTGGGCTCATCTTTAATTAATAAAGTTAATACTCTTAAAAATAGGTATTAATGATAACTATGAAAACTCTATTATTTTTATCATTGATTCCCCCAATTTTAATATTGGTTTATCCAGTAATTTCATTTATTAGATATAAGTTTTTCTCAAATCCAATTTCAAAATCAGAAAATTTCTTAGTTCCAGTTTCTATAATTATAGCTTGTTACAACGAAGAAAAATTTATTCGCGATAAGATATTATCATTTCTAGATAAAAACGAATGGATTGATCTTTCCGAAATTATTGTGGTTTCAGCAGGTTCTAATGATAGAACGAATAGTATATTAATAGAATTTCAAAACAATCCATTAATTAGTATTATTTTTAGTGATGTACAATTGGCGAAAATTGAAGCTGTGAATCTTGCAGTTGATTATGCAAAGAATGATTTATTGGTATTTTCAGATTGCAGACAGAGAATGAAGAAAGGGTCTTTAAAACAATTAATATATAATTTTAATGATGAAAGTGTTGGAACAGTTGTTGCAATGCTTAAAGATTCTGATGAAAACAAGAAGCAATCTTTTTTTAGAGCTACTATTAATAAATTAGTTTATTATGATAGTCAATATAGTTCTGGTTTATCTGTTTATGGAGCATTGTACGCTCAAAGAAAATCTATTTTTCAGAAATTTCCTCAAGAACAGCTCTTCGATGATCTTTGTGTTATATCTACCACACTTTCTCAGAAAATGCGATTAATTCAAGAACCCAATGCTGTTATCTATGATGTGAATTTTCAACAATATTATGGTGGGGAAAGATTAGAACGTCTCACTCGTGGTTTACTTATTTTTATAACCAAACATTGGTCGCAAATAATTAAAATTAACACCTCGGATTTGCTTAGATTGTTAATTTTTAAATATGCAAAATTGCTATTGCCGTTTTCATTAATTATTTGGATTGTTTATATTATTATCTGGTTTTACACTGCTAATAGTTTAATTTTTACAACTTTGTTTATATTGATATCAGGAATATTGTTTTCGATAAAGAAAACTCGTCTGTTTATATTTCTGGGATTAAGAATAAATTTTTATTTTATTTTAGCAATATTTAAATTCTTTTTCTTAAAACAGAGATCAACTCGATGGGAAAAACTAAAACTAAGTAGAAATTAAGCTTTTAATTTTTAAGTATATAATTGTTAGTAACTTATTATGATTTTACATACATATAAATTTAGTAATTTTAAAAATTATACACAAACTACTACCATTATTGCGGAATGGATGTTATTTTATATTGAAAGAATAAATTTTAATATCTTTCCGTTTCCAGTAGCTTGATACAATATTAATTACCTTTTACAGAGATACAATATGAAACAGTTTATTTTTTTATTTTTTTCATTTTTTTATATGAATGGTTTTTCCCAAGATAGTTTAAAAAATATCACAATTGGAATGGGTGTAGGGGTGATTAATTACCCTGAAGGTAAAATTTTTGGATATTCCCATAATTATAATTTCGACTACTTTTTCTCAAACTATTTTGGAGCAAAACTTTCTTTGGATTTAGGCGAAGGTCATAATAATGAAAAATATTATTTCGATTGTTCAAAGTCAACAATAATAGGTGCTGGGCTAGTGTATATTCCAATAAAAAAAAACCGAAGTTTTAATATCAATACATCCTTTACAATCCACAAGAACACGAGGATTTTAGGAACTAAAGATGAAATTGTAAGCAGCAACTATGCGTTGTCAGAATTTACATCATTTGAAAAGCTAATTGTTTATGGATTAAATATGGGGATACAATACCCAATTATACAAAAAAAGCATTTTATATTTGCTGTAAGAATTGATACTTGGGCAAGTTGGTTTAAATTTGATGCAGCGAGTGCTAAATTTACGCTTGGTTATAACTTTTAGAAACTAATGGAAATGATTAAACATATTTACATTTTGGGTTTATTTACTTTTTCGATTTTGATATTTAGCAATTGCGAAAAAGAAAATGAGTTTTCTAAAGATACTATTACACCAGATTTTCCAGCAACAAACTGGATTCAAATTTCAAATGTTTCAACATTTGGTTGGTCACTGGAGAAACTTGAATCAGCAGAGAAATTTTCAAAAGCATCAGGAACAAAATCTGTTATGATTATTGAAAATGGAAGACTGATTTATTCTTGGGGCGATTGTGAAGAAAAGTATTATATAGCCTCGATAAGGAAAAGTATTTTAAGTTTGATTTACGGCTATTACATTGATTCAAAAATTTCAATGGATGCAACATTAACAGATTATGGAATTGATGATAAAAACCCTCGATTGAATGATTTTGAAAAAACAGCTACCATTCGTGATTTATTAACATCTTCTTCGGGAGTATATCATAAAGCTGCTGCAGCTGATGGAAGTTCACTGCCAGAAAGAAATAGCAAACAACATGGAGAAGAATTCTATTATAATAATTGGGGTTTTAACGCTTTAGGAACAATTTTTGAGCAACAAACAGGGCGAAAAATATTTCAGGTTTTTTATGATAGCATAGCTTTAAAGATTGGATTGCAGGATTTTGATTGGCAATCTGATGGAAGATACGATTATAGCGATGTTTCGATTCATCCTGCCTATCATTTCGACATGACTACAAGAGATATGGCACGAATTGGCTTATTGCTATTAAACAAAGGAAATTGGGAAGGTACGCAAATAGTTCCTAAAAATTGGATAGACACAATAACTTCAAAAAAGATTACAGTATCTATCGATTACGGTGGTGGAAGCTATGGTTATATGTGGTGGGTACATAACGATGGTTACATGGTTGATTTTGCAGATGTGTCAAATGATGCGTTTTCAGCGCAAGGACATTGGTCGCAATTGATATTAATAATTCCAAGCCGAAATATTGTAATAGTTCATAGGGCAAAGAGAAACCTTGACCCCAGCAGACCATTAATGATAATAAGAATGATTTTAAATTCAAAAGAATAAAAATTTGGCCTAATGTCTTTTATTAAACATTGTTGTTTTAATTTTAAATTCAATCGAACATCCATACATCGACATTTGTGTTGGTGGATGGGTTAGAATAACGCTTTCCTCAATTTTTAATATTTTGCAACGCATGGATGCTAAGTAATAATTGAGCTGAACAGTCGCTAATATAATTTCATTGAATAATGAATATATTTACATTTACAATAAAATGAATTTAATAAATGAAAATATTATATTTGAAAAAAAACAATTACCATGATAAAGAAGAATTTTGCAATACTCAATGCGCTTTTAATGAAGGTGTTAGTAGTATTATTTACTGCTTGTGAGAAAGATAATCTTTCGGTTAATAAACAAATTCCAATTCCGGATAGTATTATCATATTCAATCCAAATCTTACCTATGGAACTATGAGCGATACTGATGGAAATGTATATAAAACCGTTACTATCAAAGGTAAAACATGGATGGCTGAAAATCTAAAAGTTACACATTACCGCAATGGTGATGCTATTCCTAACGTTAAAGATAGTGCTTTGTGGTCAAAATTGAATACTGGCGCTTATTGTGATTATTATAATATGCCTGAAATTAGTAAAGTATATGGTAGACTTTATAACGAAAGTGCTATTAACGACAGTCGAAATTTGGCTCCTCTAGGTTGGCATGTGGCTACAGGCGATGAATTAGCTGCAATTGTTGATTACTATTATGAGTATGGAAAACTAAAAGAAATAGATACCATTCATTGGAAAAATCCTAATACAAGTGCAACTAATGTATCTGGTTTTACTGCACTCCCAAGTGGTTATCGTACTGGAAATGGTAGTTTTAATGGGATTGGAGAGGTTTGTTATTATTATGTTAACAGCAGCAGTACATACCGTTATAATCTTCACTATAATAGCGACAGACTAAATGGGCTATATGGAAGTGGAACTACAAATATGGGTGTATCTGTAAGGTGCGTGAAGGATTGAGTGTGAAAATTTAAATCAAGTATTAAAGAATTTCCAAAGGGAATCGAAATTTTAAGAGAACAATATTTTATCAAAGTATTGCCTTTTGGTATAATTGGACTTGTAAAAGTGTTTTACTGATTTTTTGAAATATTGGCATTTGCACCTAGCAATGTCAATAATCATCGAAAAAAATGCAACAACTTTAAAGATATGATATATAGACTGATATTTATTTCATTTATTTTTTTAAGCATTAGATTATTCGCTCAAAATAATCCAGCAGAAATTATTATTCATGATATAGAATGTAAGGTAGATGAAATAAAGAAATTGACTGTAACAGAAAGCCTGCTAATTCAAATAAACTCGCCTTTAGGAAGAGAGCATGCCAATATCAAAATTCATTATGATAATATGTCTCCTATTGAATCTATTGATGTTAAAATTTTTAACATGCAAAAAGAATTGATTAAGACATTTAAAAAAAGTGAAATAGATGATATTTCTCTGCTATCTGGATCCTTTCATACGGATGATAGATACAAAGTAATAAAAGCATACCATGGTGCTTATCCATATCTTATCGAATTAAAATATATTCAAATTTTTGATGAATATT
>JFJP01037820.1_pt1 | contig 22240 bp, 18 predicted proteins | sample 431651 | NCBI WGS metagenome assembly JFJP01 (sample SAMN02602958, study PRJNA72255) | Microbial mat metagenome, whole genome shotgun sequencing project. | biome: fresh water; feature: sink hole; material: water; isolation source: purple microbial (photo- and chemosynthetic) mats found in...
ACGATGGAAAGATTTCCATTTTGTGTGTATTTAGTTATCCACTGGTGGACTTTTAAATTCTCATTTTCGTTATCTATTATCATTTTATAATCTTATTTATATCAACGAACCTAATCACAGATTTAACAAACTAACACGTATACTTATACAAAATTGCAGCTCCTTTGCAAGCTAAGGTATTGCATACTATCTAATATAATACCAAAATCCATTTCTGCTTATTATTCCGATTACTCATTCTGATACAGCAAATCTATCAATTTCGTAATTGTGTACTTTAATATTTTCCATCCTTAACATGAGCATGAAATTTACCTATTTTTTTCAGATTCTTAATTGATACCAGCAAATATATAATAATTTCAGAGATTTTTTATGTACTCTTATAATTTTTACGAATGTCTTTCTTGTAATGAAAATCGCTTCAGATTGAAAGATATCAGTTTACTTCAGAATATTTACCAAGACTTATAGTTCTTTCTATAATTTTTGTCTTGTAAATTCACTCATTTATTGCTAATTGCGAACAGTCACTTTTACATACGAAGCCAATTTATCAATAGAATCAATTCTTTTATCCCATTTCTCGAGTTTCTAAAATATTCGTTAAACGGACTATAGGCAGGAATTAAATCAGATTTTAAAAATGACTTTTCATTTTTTTGGATTCGTAATTTTTTTTTTGTATTTTTCCCTTTCATATTAATAATACGTTAAGTCATGTTAAAGAACATAAGCCTGATATTAGTCCTGATTACAGTTTTATCAGCATGTAAGCAAGAACTAGTTTGGGAAGAAGGCAGTTTTTATATTTTTGAAGTAAGCGATTCTACTGCTGCCATAAAAGGAAATGTAAATATTTTGATGCCATTTGAAGATATAGGTTATTGTTGGGCAGTGAATGATACCCCATCATTAAAAAACTTTAAAATGCCATTAACCCTCCCTGATAATAAAAATTTCAGAAGTTACCTTTACAATTTACAAGAAAATAGCCATTACTTTATCCGTTTATATTTAATCTCACAGGGCGATACAATGTACGGCAAAACGTATACTTTCATTACACCCAATAAACCAATTATTTCGGTATTGCAATTTCAGAGAAAAGATAGCCTAACTTTGCCTGCTGACAGTGCATCAAGCGTAAAAAAAGAAAAACCTGTAGTTATAGACGATTATTGCTTGCCGGAAGTATTAACAGGTGAAGCTGGAGTTATCAATCATTATTCTGTTGAGTTAACCGGAGTTATTACATCCGATTGTGGCTTTAAGATTAGAGAAAAAGGTTTTGTTTGGGCTGATTTTATGAATCCTTTAATTGGGAATAGCTCAACCATTAAACTAATAAATCCCGATGGATTTAATTCGATTTTATCAAATCTCCAGCCCAATTCTACCTACCATTATAGGGCTTATGTTATTAATAAAAAGGGAACAGTTTATGGCAATAATATTACCTTTACTACACAAGGTAAACTAGCAGTATTAAAAAAACCTGTATTGTTAGAACTAAGAACAAAAAGTGCTTCATTACAAGCTGAAATTCTTGATCTGGGTGGACACAACGCAATCAGTCAAGGTATAGAAATATACAAAGATTTAAAACTAGAAAATGCCCCCGAAATAATAAAGGTTGAAGGAAAAGGCTTGCTAAATTCAACATTAAATGATTTAAAATCCAATCAAAAGTACTTGGTGCGTTTCTTTGTTGTTAATCCAATTGGCACTGCTTATTCCGATACCATTACTTTTATTACCAAGCCTGGCTTGCCAGTTGTTTCAACATCAGATGCAAAGAATAAATCAGCTTTTGGATTCAATGTGCAAGCTATTGTAAAAGAAGATGGGGGTTTACGAGTTTTCCGCATGGGTATATGTGTTTCTGAGCATAACCAACCTACCATTAAAGATAAAATAGCTTTTGATACTACCAAGCAAGCCATTAACGGCATAAGCATTAATGATTTGGAACCCAACCAGAAGTACTACTACAGGGCATTTGCAGAGAATAAATTAGGTTTATCTTATGGCGAAGTAAGAGAAATAACCTTGATGAATTCTGATTTTTGGAGAGAAAAATCTCCTTTTCCTGGCCCTTCACGTCAATCGGCTTTTTCATTTACCATAGGAAACAAAGCATATATAGGATGCGGGAGTAATAATGAAAGTGTTCCCTATCAAGATTTTTGGGAATATGATGCAGAAAGCAATACCTGGACACAGAAGGCAGACTTTGCAGGATCTGCTAGAGATGGTGCATTTGCATTTGCAATAAAAGATAAAGCTTATGTTGGATTGGGATATAATAGCTTAGACTATAATTTTTTTATGGACATTTATGAATACAATCCCTCAACAAATACTTGGAGCAAGAAAAACGATTTTATAGGAGCTGGTAGAGAAGGTGCCATTGGATTTTCAATTCAAAATAAAGGGTATATTGGACTTGGAAATAATATTGATAAATTTGATAAGATATTCAAATCATATCAGGATTTGTGGGAATACAATCCCGAAAAAGATATCTGGCTTCCCAAAAGCGCTTTTAAAGGAAAAGGCAGGGCAAGAGCAGCCTGTTTTGTTATCAATAATAAAGCCTATATGGGCACTGGGGTGGATGCATTGGGCCAAAATTTCAAAGATTTTTGGGAATACGATGCAGAAAAAAACCAATGGACCCGAAAAGTTGATTTTATTGGATCTGCAAGAGATGGAGCTATAGCATTTTCGATTGGAACCAAAGGCTATATAGGAACCGGCAACAATACCAAAGATATATATGAATATGATCCTTCTGCAAATGCATGGATAAGGAAAATTGATTTTTTCGGAACTCCACGTGATAATGCATTTTCGTTTGCAATAAATGGAAAGGGCTATATTGGAGCTGGCTACGATTGGGCTTGCAAAAATGACTTATGGGAGTATATTCCAGAAAAAAAATAATATAAGATTTAATTATACCCGCACACCAATAACGAGGAGGTCATCTACTTGAAAATTATCTCCTCGCCATTCAACGGTTGCATTTTCAAGACTCTTGCGTTGTGATTCCATATCAAGTTTGCTGATTTCAACAAACAAGTTTTTCATGCGTTTGCTCATGAATTTTTTACCGTCCGGTCCGCCAAACTGATCTGCATAACCATCAGAATAAACATATAGCATATCATCTTTCTTCACTTGCTCTATTTTCCTAGTAAAGGATTCATTAGCCCAAGTATGAATACCTATGGGCATGCGATCGGCTTTAACTTCAATTATTTCATTGCCGCTAATAATGGTCATTGAATTATTAGCACCAGCAAATTCAATTTCCATGGCATCTCTATCTAAAATAAATAAAGACATATCCATACCATCCTTATTCTCGCCTTCCTTACCTGTTTGATGCAAGGAGCGGATAATAGCAGACCTTAAACGGTTTAATACTTCATTTGCCTGCATATATTCTTCTTCATTCAGAATTTCGTTTAAGAAGGTAATGCCCAACATACTCATAAATGCACCCGGAACACCATGACCAGTACAATCGGCTGCAATTACATATACTTTTTTATTCTTTTCTGTGATCCAATAGTAATCACCACTAACAATATCTCTAGGCATAAAAAGCACAAAATGTGAAGGAAGGATTCTATGAACATATTCATCGGGTGGAAGAATAGCTCGTTGGATCCTGCTTGCATACATTATACTATCGGTAATTTCTTCTTTTTGTTGAAGAACAAGTTCATTTTTATCTGCCAATTCTTTATTGGCACGTTTCCTGGCAGCATTCTGACGAAACAGCTGAATAACCAAAAATATAATGATTACAAAAACGATAATGAAAAAAACGATCGCCATTTGTTGCTGGCGTATTTGGGTGTCTTGCAATTCCTTATCCAGATTCAAATTATTTATTTCCTGTTCCTTTTTTTCAGTTTCATAAATGGTCATTAACTCCTGACGGGCACGCTCGCTATCTGATTGTCTTATAGTATCTTTATATGCCGAGTACTTAACAAAATAACTCAATGCTAATTGCCAATTGCCTTTTTTCTTATAAATTTTATGATACGCCTCATACACTTGCATTAAATTAAAAGTCAAGTTTTGAGACTTTGCAATTTCTTCACTCTTCTTTACATATTCCAATGCGGTTTCTAAATCGTTCATTTTTTCAGAACTGGTAACTATTCCAATCATATTAGTCAGAATACCTTCCAATCGACCCATCTCCTGATTCAAATTAAGTGATTTATTGAACCATTCTAATGCTTCAACATATTTTCCCGTATTAAAAGAAATTGTTCCTATATTGTTATATATAGATGCCATCATTGCTTTGGTCTCATTATCCTCGGGCAATGCTTCAATTACTTTTAGAGCATCTTCATTTTTTTTAAGTGCTACTTCGTATTTCTGAGTTAACCCAATTATACCATGCTTTTTAATGGAAAACTCTTCGTAATTTTCTTCTCCAAATTCAGAAATCAACGAATCAGAAATCATTTGAGAAAGAATGGAACCAATATTTAAAGTAGCCCGGGCAAGCTCTTTTTTATCGTCAAGCTCAGTGTATGATTTCATTGCTTTATTATAAAAATCGAGCGATTCTTTAAATTTACGTTGCTTCTCAAAAACAACAGCTATTGAGTTGTTAATAGTAGCGACGCCCTTTTTATAATTTATTCTTTCAAATAATGGAAGGGCTTTATAAAACTCCTTAACGGCAGGTTCATAATTTGATTTATTCAAAAAAGCGTTTCCCTTTCTAAAAATTGCAGTGGCTTGTTTTTTAACATCACCCAATGTTTCATATAATAATTCCGCTTGTTGCTGAGCATTCACTACTGAATCGTAAAAACCTATAGTACTATAAAAAGCTCCCAGATAATCAGAATAAGTATCTGCCAATTCCTTTTTATTGTCTGTTTCTATATATAAATTAATGGCTGCTTGATAATAACTGCTGGCAAAGCTTTGACTATCACGAATACTGGCATACATTCCACCCATAGTTCGGTTAGATACTGCAAGAATCTCCGCATTCAGATTTTTTTTGCTCTTTATTACTTTTATCAAATAACTATAAGCAGCGTCATAATCTTTCATTCGCCGATAAAAAGCGCCCAAATTAAAATTGGCTTCTGCAATACCATTATCATCTTTAAGTTTTGTATAAATATCAAGAGACTTCTTATAACCTTGCTCAGCTTCCTCTACTTTCCCTAAGTACTTTAAGGCATCGGCCTGTAAAAAAATCGCTCTGGCTCTATTTGCTTCATTTTTTTGCTCTCCTGCCAATTTAATAGCTTGCATTGCATATTCTAAAGAATTATTATCGTCGGCTATTTCACTATAATACTTTGAAATTTTTATAAGAACTTCAAACCGATCGTTTTCAGTCCCTTTTTGGGAAAGATCAATCAAACTGTCAATATTTACAGGTACCTGAGAATAAAGTATCCCTGTATAAAAAAGAATTAATATTATTAGCGTTTTACGCATTTGAGGTATTATATTTCAACTGCTAATTTACAGAAAAATGTTAAAAAATTATACAAATACATATTAAAATCTCATATCATTAATGATAAGGTCTTTATATTGATTTTGCTGAAAAATAAAATCATTGTTTTCTACTGGAACATTTTTACTGAACTTGATAATTTTTACTTCAATATCTGTTCCTGATTTGGCAGATGTTTTCATTGTAACCAATTCATTCAAAACGGGATCAATATATAATTTTATTCTAAAATAACTCGTTTTTAATAAAGTTGGATATAAATCTATTTCCTTACATTTTCGTCCATATACCTGTGCATCGCCTATTAACTTATATTTGTAGTTTTTATGGTACAATGTAAATATTTTTGTGGGATCTTCCATAAAAGTATTCTCATTATCTTCATCAGTGTTAACCATAGTAATATTCACTTCTTTTGAATCTTTTAAAAAGGTATGCATTTCTATACCATTTGAGTATACCTCTTGCTCTGGCAATATCATTTTATATTTTTTCCCCGATACAAGAATACTACCCGTACTCTCTTCTTGCATACCATTCTGTTTGTGATGAATCATTATTTTAAAATCAACATAGTATGATTTCAATTTGCTATTATTTTCTGCAAATTTCTCAAGAATTTTACTGGCATTGACATCTTGTTGAGCAAATAAACAATTAAAAGGAAAGATTAAGATAAAAAATAGCGTCTTTATCAATAAATATAGCTTCATATTCTTTTTTGAAAGTTTTATTAGCATTGTAATGATTTATGAATATTATTAGTTGTGCATAGAGGACAAATATTGATCCAAACTTACCAAGTCAGAGAACAAAACTTGACGGGCTTTAGCTCCTTCATTTTTACCAACAATACCTGCAGCTTCGAGTTGATCCATTATGCGACCGGCTCTATTATAGCCAATAGAGAATTTTCTTTGTATAAGAGAAGTTGAGCCTTGTTGATTGGCAACAATCAAGCGCGCTGCCTCTTCGAAAATATCGTCTCTCTTGCCATTATCAAAATCGGTGTTGGTGTTTTCCATTCCTTCTAAAACAACTTCAGGTAATATATATGCAGTGCCAAATCCCTGTTGCTCACCAATAAACTCAGTAATAGCCTCAACTTCTGGAGTATCAATAAATGCACACTGCACCCTTACCAAGTCGCTTCCCTGCGAAACAAGCATATCGCCTCTACCTATAAGCTGATTGGCTCCTGGACAATCGAGGATAGTACGTGAGTCAATCATTGATGTTACCCTAAATGCAATACGTGCGGGAAAATTTGCTTTAATAATACCCGTAATTACGTTGGTTGTAGGTCTTTGTGTTGCTATAATAAGGTGAATACCTATGGCCCTTGCTAATTGTGCCAAACGAGCAATGGGCGTTTCAACTTCTCTGCCTGCAGTCATTATAAAATCTGCAAACTCATCAATTACAATAACAATATAAGGGAGGAAACGATGTCCATTATCTGGATTTAGTCTACGGTCTGCAAATCGACTGTTATACTCTTTAATATTACGAACCGCTGCTTTCTTAAGTAAGTCGTAACGGTCTTCCATTTCTTTAACTAAAGAATTCAGTGTATAAATTACCTTTTGAGTATCGGTAATAATAGCCTCATCTCCATCGGGTATTCTGGCCAGATAATGATTTTCAATTTTCGAATATAGAGGCAATTCAACCTTCTTGGGATCTATCAAAACAAATTTAAGCTCCGATGGATGCTTTTTATATAATAATGATGTGATAATTGCATTTAAACCAACCGATTTACCTTGTCCGGTTGCCCCCGCAACAAGTAAATGGGGCATTTTGGCAAGATCTATACAGAATGTTTCATTTGAAATGGTTTTACCCAGCGCAATGGGCAGCTCAAATGTTGTTTCCTGAAATTTCCGTGACGAAATAATTGCCCGCATGGAAACTATTTCGGGATTTCGATTAGGAACTTCAATGCCTATAGTTCCTTTACCTGGCATGGGCGCTATAATTCTAATACCCAGAGCGGCCAGATTTAATGCGATATCATCTTCTAAATTTTTAATTTTGGAGATGCGCACTCCCGGTGCTGGAACAATTTCGTATAAAGTAACCGTTGGACCTATAGTGGCTTTTATCTGATCGATTTGTATTTTATAATGACCCAGCGTTTCCACTATCTTATTTTTGTTGGCTACCAATTCCTCATTTGAAACCTCTTGTTTTCCTGATTTATGCTCCTGTAAAAGATCAATAGTGGGAAATCGGTAATGAGACAAAGAAAGTTTTGGGTCATAAGGCCCCATATAGTCCAAAGGCGTTAATTGAGCTACTGTTTCTTCTTCTTTCTTTTTCTCTACTGCAATTTCAATTTCGCCAGGCGCTTTTGCAGCAATAATCTCCATGGCATCCTCATCAATTATAATTTTGGCCGGAGTTTCAAAAACCAATTCAACATTATCATCATTAATTTGAAGCGTTATATCTTCATTTACTTTTTCAATATTTTCAGGTTTTTCTAATTCAGTATCATTTTGAACTGGCTCTTCACCTTGTATTTTATTAGATATTTTATTATTAACACCTGACAGCAATATTTTAAAATAATCATACGCTTCCTTGCTTACAAAAAATACAAAGACCATGCATGAAAGAAGGAGTAACAAGCCGGTTCCCAATTTACCCAAAAAAGCATTCAGATACTTCACTACAAAAAAACCATGAGCACCTCCCAAACCACTCCCTAAATATCCCCATGTATTACCAAAAAGATAGCCCAAGACGAATGAGGTAAGTATCATGGCGAAAGAAGTGTAAACAAGGCTCTTTCCAAAAGTAAAATTCTTAATACGCAAATTGAGAAGGCGCAATCCCACAGCAAAAACCATAAATGAAACTCCAAAGCCTGCCACCCCAAACCAGTTATACATAAAAACATTTGCCAACCATGCCCCCATTTTCCCTCCCCAATTTTCGACTAAAACTGCTGCATCCCAAAAATTATGGAACTTCATACTTTGATCGGCTTTCCAGGTAAACAAAAAGGACAGGCAGGCAAAAGCACAGAAAAGAGAGAATAAAATCAAAGTGATACCTAATACCACTCTTATTTTTTCAATTTTTGCTTTTTTTACATTTGGATCGGTAGCATTCCCTTCGGCGCTTTTCTTTGACTTGCCCATAAAAATAATTTTACTGCGGAATGATCAACTATTTCAACAAACTGTTGATAACCTGAATCATTTGACTCTTACCAACAGGTTTAAAATCTTCGGGGATTTTATTGAAATCATCCTTTACTGGTTCAAAAATTACTTTATTGGCGGTAAATCGCATCTCCAATTGGCTCAACTTAACATTAAACGCCAATAATAAACCGTCAATTTCTTTGTACGGATTCGCAATATTCGGACTATATATATCTACTTCGTTAGTAAAATAAACATCAAATGAGGGCCTATCTGTTCCAGGAAAGCTAATTACGGCTTTTTCACATTTAAGTCCTGCTATTGTTAGAGTGTCTTCGGGGAAAAATTCTATTTCGCGGCCTTTCATATCGTCAAAACCAGCAGGATACTCGTTTTTCTCTCCGGTATAATAAAATCGATTGTCTAAGAATTTTAACAATGTGGTATTGATATTCTTTTTATTGTCAGCAATGTATGTTATTGAGAATAAACCCATAAATCCATCAATCCCGGTTGATGTATACTTTTCTTTAAATCGAAGTACCATGCTTTTGGGCATAAAATTCATTGGCACTGACTTCAAATCATTACTAAGATATTTTATGTCATAATAAACAGTTCCTTCATTACCCTTTCCATTTTTCTTGGGAGCACATGAAAGTACCATAAACAGTATGGAAAACAGTACCAAAATCCTAAAAGAGAGCTTCGTGGCCATTTGCATATTTTATATTTTCAATTGGTGTAAAAATAACAAATTTTAATATATAAGTCTATTTTTTTTATAATAACAAATATCAAAGTTTTGTTTACTCCTCTTTGCTATATTATTTTCGGAAAAAATAAAAAAAAATACTTCATAAACCAGAACAATTTATAACTTTGGAGCTCTTTAAAAACTAGGGAATTATGTCAGTAAACTTAAAGAATAGGAGCTTTTTAAAGCTTCTTGATTTTTCAAGCGAGGAGATTATGTTTTTTCTCACTCTGGCCGGCGATTTAAAAGCCGCTAAGAAGACGGGGAAGGAAATTCAACAATTAAAAGGAAAGAATATCGCATTGATATTTGAAAAGACTTCAACCCGTACGCGTTGTGCATTTGAGGTTGCTGCATATGATCAGGGTGCTCATGTAACTTATATAAGTCCCGATGGTAGTCAGATAGGTCACAAGGAATCAATGAAAGATACTGCAAGGGTATTGGGTCGCATGTATGATGGTATTGAATACCGTGGCTTTGGACAGGATATTGTTGAAACATTAGCAAAATATTCAGGTGTTCCTGTTTGGAATGGACTTACCGATGAATTTCATCCTACGCAAGTATTAGCTGATTTGCTAACCATGATGGAACATTGTGACAAACCTCTTAATAAAATTAAATTCTGTTACTTAGGCGATGCCCGCAATAATATGGGTAATGAACTAATGGTAGGTTGTGCAAAAATGGGAATTGATTTCAGAGCCGCAGCCCCAATAGCTTGTCAGCCCAACGAAGAATTGATTAATGAATGTAAAAAAATAGCCTTGTCAACTGGCGCATCTATTACTATAACCGATGATATAAATATTGCTGTAAAAGAAGCAGATTTCTTATATACCGATGTTTGGGTTTCGATGGGTGAACCAGAAAGTGTTTGGGATGAGCGTATCAAACTTTTAAAGCCTTATCAGATAAATAAAGAGATGTTAGAAAAAACAGGCAATCCTAAAGTTAAATTTCTGCATTGTCTCCCTGCCTTTCATAATTTGGAAACCAAAGTAGGCAAAGAAATATATAAAAAATTCGGATTAAACGGATTGGAAGTGACCGATGATGTTTTTGAATCGCCTGCATCAATAGTTTGGGATGAAGCCGAAAATCGTGTGCATACCATTAAAGCAATAATGGTAGCCTCATTAGGCTTTTAAACTGCCTCAATGTTACGAGATCCAGTATATTGACGCCATTTGTCAATTACTTTTTTCATATCTTCAGGTAATTCTGAATCAAACTCCATTTCCTGAGATGTAGCAGGATGAACAAAGCCTAGCGTTTTTGCATGCAATGCTTGTCGTGGTAACAATTGAAAACAATTTTCTATAAATTGCTTATAGCGGGCATGTGTAGTACCCTTTAATATTTTATCGCCACCATACTCTGGATCTCCAAACAAAGGATGCCCCATATTCTGAAAATGCACCCTTATCTGATGTGTTCTTCCTGTTTCTAATATGCATTCAACAAGACTTACATATTGAAAACGCTCCAATACATTATAATGCGTAATTGCATGTTTTCCTATTTCAGGATCGCTATACACTATAAATTTCTTCCTATCGCTGAGGCTTCTGGCAATGTTACCGGTAATAGTGCCGCTATCATTTAGCACATTTCCCCATACCAATGCAATATATTTTCTTTTGGCTTTATGATCAAAAAATTGCTTGGCTAGTTTATTCATGGCAATTTCATTTTTTCCCATCAATAATAACCCAGAGGTGTTTTTATCAATCCTATGAACCAAACCCGGACGCATTTCTCCCTTTTGAAACAAAGGAGTATCTTTTAAATGCCAAGCAACAGCATTTACAAGTGTGCCCGTATAATTCCCATGCCCCGGATGAACCACCATACCCGCATCCTTATTAATAACAAGCAAATCATCATCTTCATATACTATTTTTATGGGTATGTTCTGGGGAATCAATTCTATTTCCCGCACCGGAACACTCATAACTATAGTTATTACATCAGCAGGTTTAACCTTGTAATTTGCTTTTACAATTTTACCATTTGCATATATGCTATCGGCATCTATTGCATTTTGAATGCGACTTCTGGAACAATTTTCTATGCGATTGGCCAAGAATTTATCAACCCTAATCAACTTAACGCCCTTATCGGCCACAAACTTGTAATGTTCATACAAGCCTGATTCCTGCAATTCATCTTCTTCCGGAAACATGAAAATTTATCTGATTATGTTAATCTTAACTGTAATAGAATTTGTATGCTTTCTGTTTATCCTTACAAAATACATACCTGGTGTTAAATCACCAACATACATGTCTTGGTCTATTTGTGAGTATTGTCGTATTATATTTCCTGCTATATCAATTAAATCAGCAGTCCAACCAATAAAGTCATTTTTTTCAAAAGAACGACATCTTAAATAATCAGATGCGGGGTTTGGATATACTTCAATAGCAGCCTCTTTAAAAGCACTAAATTTTGTGGCATTTTTTTTCGAAAAAACTGGCCGCATCATTAGTGAGCCTGGAAATGATGACTGCACCCAATAATTAGCTATATTATAATAAAGCTTATCATTATTAATTTGGTTCATATCATACCCCACATTCAAATAATACGAAGTTGGTTGTTGCCATCCAATAAAGAATTCATCACTTACAAAAACAGGATTATTCAAATAATATCTGTAAAAACCATCCCGCAAATCAACAAATTTAGGAGTTTGATCTGTTAAAACCTCAATAAGGCTACCGGGGCTTCCATTCAAATTTTCCCACACATTAAGATTAAAATAATAACCTGAGGTAACATTAGCACGTGTTTGATTAAATAATATATCAATTGCAAACAAGGTGTCAGGCTTAAAAGTTCTATATCGCAAAGCTACTTTACCTCCATCAGTACCAACACCACCCAGTCCGTATCCCTGCTCGGGAGAACCGTCATCATAGGCATAACAATCTTTAAATAGTTGATAATGAAGCATATTTCCGTTAGAAGGGAATATATCGTATTGACTCACATCTATTTTGAACTGATATTTCACTAATGCTGAATCTGCCTTTGACTGATCGTTTATTGAAAAGCGATTGCTTCCATCAAGTAGAAGAAGCATATCATATTCAATTCCAAAGGTTCCGTTTTCTCCAATATAATTATTTCCAGAATATAAATTTTTTAATGTAGATTGATAAGAAATAGTAGACATAGGAACATTCTCAAAATTACGCAGAGTAACTTTAGTTTCTTTTGCCTGTTCAATGCTCTGAACATTTTTATCTGAAAAATGATTCCACGGCATCGATTGATATGTTCGCAACAACCCTTTAATTGGATCTTTAATCGCTACATCGAGGTACAAAGTGTCGTCAGGAGTTCTTTCAGCACGAAGTATTATATAGTCAATATTCCATATATCTCCATTTCCGTTTCTTCCAGGCTCATCAAGCTTTTCTGTAAAGCTTCCTAAATTTTTGAATCTGAACTGAAATCCATCTTGTAGGAATAATGAATCAGCGGGTAAAAACCCTTTAGGCAAAGTATTCGTATCCTGCAAAGAAATATATACTTGTTCAAAAGCGTGGTTTCTTTTACCAGCAACACTCCAGACCTTGTACCACTTTGTTGTTTTCGGGGAAAGAAACTCTAATACCAAAGAATCTGCAATTTCTGGCATTTCTCCATAACCTTGTGCTTGATAATAAAAGCTTAATGCAATATTTTTCTTGGATAAAAAACGAATAGGCATTGATGTTAAAACATCAGCTTCAAAAAATCGTCCTGATTTTTCATACAAATTACCCGCACCATCTAGTAAATCAAATGTAGCAACTCCTATACTGGGTGGATTAATTCCATAGCTACTGTTCAAAAAAACATCATATCCACTACTCCACAATTGGGGATTAGGCTGTTTGATTTTATTTTTTGGAAATACATTTTCATTTGATTCATCAAATAACTCAGAAAAATCGTCATAAAAACCAAAAAGACTATCAACTTCAATCATATTCCCCACTTTTCTTACGTATTTATTCAATATCAAAGTATCGGAAACTGAATTTGATTGAGATTTCAAAATATATATGCCTTTATTAGAATGAAGCAGATGATTTGAAGTTAGGGGTGCGAGCTTCTCTTGGCTAAATCCATTAAAAGCAAAAACAACTAGGAAAGAAAAAAATATAGAATAATATAAAAAAAAATGCGTCTGTTGATGGGTCTTCAAACTCAGGCTGGTTAAACAATCTTTTTCATTCATCATATTCTTATTCATTTTCTGAAATTGAGAGCCAAACATCAACAAAAGAACCTAAATTGATTGTATTTCCTGGTACCGGATTTTGCTTTATGATAATTGCATTAGCAGAATCAGCTGCATCAACAATACTTTTATCATAAACAACAGCACCCAGATTTAAAGAATTATCTGAAAGATATTGTTTAGCTGCATGTAACTTAAGGCTAAGAACATCGGGAACATTGGTTGATTCATTTCCAGAAATTCTTCCTACTACAAGATCTATGCGAGATCCTTTAGCTAATAAATCCTTGGGTTTAATGTTTTTGTTTTTAAATTTTTGCTGTTTAATCCTATCAGATATGTCAGCGACATAACGTAAGTTCCCTACTTGCAAACCCCGAGATTCGATAATTGTTTTGGCTTCTTTGTAGGTATAATTAATAATATCGGGCATTTCAACCATTTCGGGGGCAAAAGCTACGATGGTTACATAAATTTTTCTTCCGGATTTGGCTTTATAACCAGACCTTGGGTTTTGATCAATAATGGAACCTGACTGACGGTCTTGCAAGAAAACAGAATCATTGATTACCAATTGAAGGTTCTTCTGCTTAGCCAATTTTTGAGCATCCTCCATGCTAAGAGCTGAGAAATCAGGCACGCTTATTTTCTGACCATGATGGGTGTAAAACCTGAGGAAAATTGAAGCCAAAAAAACTATAAAAAAAGGCACCAAAACAAGTAAAAGGATGTTTCGAAAGGCCTTATTATTAACAAACAATTGAAAAAATTTATTCATATTTATCTTTACATACAATAGCTAAACGAAAAAACATGCCGGAAATTATCTTTTGGCTATTTTTTCCGAAAAGTACTAAAAAAATCAGAATATTAATAATTCTTTATGATATTATAGAGACTGTCTCGTTCAACCGGTTTTTTTGAAGATTGACGAATAATACTAATCATTTCAGGAACATCCATTTTATTTTTATCTTTAACCCCGGCCATGGTATAAATTTTAGTAGTGTCATCAATAGTTCCATCTATATCATCGGCTCCAAAAGACAAAGCCAATTGCATTACCTCTTTACCCAACATAGGCCAGTATGCTTTAAGGTGTCGAATATTATCCATGTAAATCCTTGAAACCGCGTAATTTTTGAGGTCCTCAATGATTGAAACTTCACCTATATGGGACAATTGATTGTTTGATTTTCGGTATTTCAATGGTATAAAAGCATTGAAACCATTTGTTTTATCTTGTAATTCACGTAGCTTAGAGAGATGATTCACTCGGTGTTCATATGTTTCAATGTGTCCGTATAACATGGTGGCATTTGAAGGCAATCCGCACAGATGGGCATTTTCGTGAATATTAAGCCACATTTCAGTGCTCGATTTTTCATGACACAATTGTTTTCTGATCTCATCATCAAATATCTCAGCCCCACCCCCTGGAATTGAATCTAGGCCGTGAGCTTTCAAATACTGTAATCCATCTTGTATTGACATACCTGATTTTTGAATCATATAATTCAATTCAACGGCAGTAAAAGCTTTAATATGGATATCGGATCGGTGATTGCGGATGGCTTGTAACATTTGGGCGTAAAAATAGATATCTCTATTTGGATGCACACCACCAACGATATGCACTTCAGTTACTGGAGCACCATCATACAGTTTTACCTGATTGAGAATATCTTCAATGCTATATTCCCAGGCACCATCTTCATTGGCTTTACGCGAATATGCACAAAATTTGCATTGGTAAACGCAAATATTAGTAGGTTCAATATGAAAATTGCGATTGAAATATACAACATCGCTATTCAATTTTTGGCGTACCCAATCAGCCATAATAGCCAATTCACCCAATGAGGCATTATTATATAAGAAAAGGGCGTCTTCATTGCTGATTCGTTGTCCTTCTGATATTTTTCCGGCAATTTCTTGGGTTTTATGGGATGCCGAACTAGATAATAACAATAAAATATCATTGCTCATAGAATGCTCCTGCTAAAAACAAAAATATCAGGATGGCTTGCGCGTCCTGATATTCCTGTAATAATAATATCTTACTATGACTTGTATCTCAATTCATCTGAAACAGATAGTCTTTTGCGTCCTTTTCTGCGACGTGCAGCCAAAATCTTACGACCGTTGGCGGTAGACATTCTTTCACGGAAACCGTGTTTGTTCTTCCTTTTCTTATTCGATGGCTGATATGTGCGTTTCATAATTTAATTTTTATTGTAAAAAACGGATTGCAAAAATAATACTTTTTATTTCTATTCCAAATTATTTATGAATTATTAAACGGTAAATGAATAATTTTTTTTGTTTCAAAATACTCTTCTTCAAAATACTCCTTTACGTTTATAATGTGAACTTTAGCTTTAAAGCTTTTGATTTCGTCCTCAAAATCGCCGCCTTTTAAATAAAGTATAGCCGATTTAGCTGTAGCAGATTTGTCAGTTTGAATCAGATTCCGGCATGTTTTTACAAATTCGGGAAATGCTGATACAGCCCTACTAACAATATAATTACATTTAACAGATTGATTTTCTGCTCTTCCGATTAAAGTATTTACGTTATTGATTGACAATAAAGATATTACATCTTCAGCTACTTTTATTTTTTTTGCGATGGAATCCATGAGTGTGAATTGTACATCGGGAAACATTATAGCCAAAGGTATACCAGGAAAACCGCCTCCAGTGCCAATATCAAAGACCTTGCTATTGGGGAAAAATTGGAAGTATTTAGCAATAGCAAGTGAATGCAATACATGCCTTTCATAAAAATGAGGAAAATCTTTTCGTGATATTACATTCACCTTTTGATTCCACTCTTCGTAAATGGGATATAATTGTTCAAACTTCCCGATCTGATCTGAATTCAGATTTGGAAAATATTTTAATAGCAGTTGCATTTAAATTTGCTCGTTTTTAAGCTTCAATATATTAAAAAGAAGCTCGCGTGCTCTAAATAACTGAGCTTTAACGGTTCCTATAGGTAAATTTAATTCTTCAGATATTTCCTCGTATGATAATTCACTGAAATAGCGCAGCTCAACAAGCTTACGGTAACGGGGCTTTAACTTATTTACAATCTCCCTAAGCAAATCTGATTTTTGTCCATTTATTAGCGTCTCTTCCGGATCTGGATGATCTGAATGTATGATTATGGTAGATATTTCTGAATCTTCAGTTGTATGCTCAATAGGTATATGTATGCCCCTTTTTTTTCTGATAAAATCAATACAATTGTTGGTTGCAATTTTAAACAACCAGGTACTAAAGGCATAATTGGGTGTATACTGATTGATGTTTTTAAACGCCTTGCCAAAAGCTTCTATGGTAAGATCATCAGCATCATCAGAATTATTTACCATTTTAAGGAGCATAAAATAAATGGCATCCCTATATCGACCCAACAATTCAGCATACGCTTTCTGATCACCACCAGCAGCTTTCTTCACCAATGCATAATCATACTGTCCTTTAGTTGATAACTGGGTATTTAATAGTTCCATCTTCTTTTCTTCGTAAACTTATTATTTAACATTAAGCCCATATAAACAAATGGTATAACAATATCGAACAATTGCGAATATAGAAATAATTTCCGTTCGTTTAACTTTTTCGCAGTTAAATATATTACAATATGGAATAAAATTAACCTAATAAAAAATAAAATTCCTGTTGCTATAAATAGTACATCTGGGTAATTAATCATTAATAAACATACAATAAAAGTCAGGTAAAACAAAACTCTCGAAAGTGGCTCAAGGCCAATAAGAGCCTTATGAATTTTCTTGTAATGAGGAGATGTAGTTAAATGGCGTTGTTTTTGCGTATACCATTCCTTAAACCCTGATTTGGGTATGCTTCTAGTATGTGAACCTATAACAAATTCAACTTTGGTATTATTGGCATTTGCTACCTTATTAACAAACAAATCGTCATCACCCGACAATAATTTCATATGACCAGTGAAGCCCTTATTTTCAAAGAAAAGTGATTTTCGATACGCCAGATTTCTTCCCACCCCCATATAGGGAATTCCAGCCTTTGCAAATGTTAAGTATTGTAAACCAATAAACATCGTATCAAATCGAATGATTTTATTAACCAGACCAATTCTTTCTTTATAGCCTCCATATCCAAGAACCAGCTGCGTTTTATCATCAAAATTTCGTGCCATATTTTGCAACCAATGGGGACCATCGGCGTAACAATCTGCATCGGTATGCAATAGCCATTCATTCTTTGCTGCTTTAATGCCAACCAACATGGCCATTTTTTTTCCATGGCTAAACTTTTCATCTTCTACTAAAAAAGTAGTTTTTAAATGGGGGTATAATGCAGAAAACTTTTTCAACACCATATCGGTGTCATCTGAAGAACAATCATTTACCACTATCACTTCATAATCAGGATAATCTTGTTCTAAAATGCTGGGTAAAAAACGTCTTAAAAATCGCGACTCATTTCTGGCACATATTATTATCGATACCGGTGGCAAAATATCCGGTAAATCTTTTTTCTCAGTAAATCCGATTCTAATATAAATAATTGTATAATAAAAAAATTGGATCAAGAAAAAAAAGCAAAATATGGCGAAAATAGCTTCACCAGCATTCCAATGTAAAAAGTATTGAGTAAACTGCTCCATGATATTTTAAGTGAATAATACATAAAACCCGGCAAATATAAGTTTTCAGTTTCTATAAATCATCAAAAGTGAAGCAATTTTATCCACAAATTATAATTTCTTAAGCATCAGATATAAAAACAATTCAATAAAATAGCTTTCTATTTGTGTTTTTTTTCTTTAGGTTTGCGCAAGGAATGATTAGCAATGCAATTTCAATTAATACACAAAAGTGCCCAATCAAAAGCCAGGGCTGGATTGCTTGAGACCGGTCACGGTAAAATAGCAACCCCCATATTCATGCCTGTTGGAACAGCAGGCTCGGTAAAAGGCATACACCAACATGAACTAAAAGAGGATATAAAAGCTCAGATAATCCTGGGGAATACCTATCATTTGTATCTTAGACCAGGCTTAGACGTGCTTCGCAACGCAGGTGGGCTGCACCGCTTTATGAATTGGCAACTACCAATACTTACCGATAGTGGTGGATATCAAGTGTTTTCACTTTCTGACAATCGCAAACTCACCAAAGAAGGCGCCATATTTAAATCGCACATTGATGGTTCTAGCCATGTTTTTACACCTGAGAATGTGGTAGATTTTCAAAGAATTATTGGTGCAGATATAATGATGGCATTTGACGAATGTCCGCCATACCCATGTGATGAAGCGTATGCATCAAAATCATTACTACTCACCCATGAATGGTTAAAAAGAGGCGTTGATCGTTATAAAAAAACAGCATGCGAATATGGTCATTCTCAATTATATTTCCCTATAATTCAAGGGAGTGTATATAAAAATCTGCGCATCCAATCAGCCGAATTTGTAGCAGAATTAAATTTAGAAGGCAATGCAATTGGAGGACTATCTGTAGGAGAACCCGCACCATTGATGTATGAAATGATTGAAATAGTGAATCAAATACTACCTGAAAACAAACCAAGATATCTGATGGGAGTTGGTACACCGGAAAATATCATAGAAGCCATTGACAGGGGTATTGACATGTTTGATTGTGTTATGCCAACCCGCAATGGTAGAAATGGAATGTTGTTTACCCGTGAGGGTATTATCAATATCCGTAACGAGAAATGGAAGAGCGATTTTTCACCACTCGACGCCACTAGTGAATGTTTTGTAGATACTTATTATAATAAAGCTTACCTAAGACACCTATTTATCAACGGAGAAATGCTGGCATCGCAAATTGCAAGTATTCATAATTTACATTTCTATTTATGGCTTGTAAATGAAGCCCGCGAACAGATATTAAAAGACAATTTTCATAATTGGAAAAACATTATCATTCCTAAAATAAAGAACCGTATCTAAATGAATAGGATTATAGACTCAATACAATCATTAAAGCTAAAAATTCTAGATATTTATATTATCAGAAAGTTTTTAGGAACTTTTATTTATAGCATTACTCTTATACTTATTATAGCCATAATTTTTGATATTTCAGAAAAAATTGATGATTTCATAGAACATGAAGCACCTATGAAAGCAATAGTTGTAGACTATTATTTAAATTTCATCCCCTATTTTGGAGTACTTTTTAGTTCTTTGTTTACTTTTATTTCCGTTATTTTCTTTACCTCAAGAATGGCATATCGTACCGAAATAATAGCTATTTTAAGCAGTGGAATAAGTTATAGAAGACTGCTTTGGCCCTATTTTCTTTCAGCTCTTTTAATTGCATCTACCAGCTACTATTTTTACGATTTTATAATCCCTCAGGCTAACAAAAAACGCTTGGCTTTCGAAGAAAAATACATCCGAGGTACACCTCATAATTACACCAATCGAAATATACACAAACAAATTGAACCAGGCGTATTTGTTTATATGCAGTCCTTTTCAAATTATTTAAATACCGGCTTCAAGTTTTCTATAGAAAAATTTGATGGTAAAGAATTAAAATATAAACTATTGTCGGATAACATACAATGGGACTCAACAAAAAGTAAATGGGTTATTAGTAATTATATGATTAGAGAAATAGATGGTATTAATGAACGGATAAGCAGAGGAACTAAATTAGATACCAGTCTTACAATTACACCCGAAGATTTCAGAAGAAGGGAAAATGCGATTGAAGCAATGGACTATTATGAACTGAGAGATTTTATTGCGGAGCAAAAATTACAGGGTTCGGAAGATGTTATTATTAGTGAAGTTGAAAGACACAAAAGAATATCTGTACCATTTAGCACTTTAATTTTAACCTTAATTGGTGTATCACTTTCTTCAAGAAAAGTACGGGGTGGTATAGGTATGCATATTGGATTGGGATTAGGTCTAAGTTTTTCGTATATTTTATTCTTGCAATTCTCTTCACAATTTGCAATTGGCGGCTTGGTAAATGTTATAACTGCTGTTTGGATTCCCAATATATTCTTTGCGTTAATTGCCTTGTATTTATACAAAGTAGCACCTAAATAATGAATGGTAAAAAATTAATTGGATTCTTATTCGTTCTATTTTTTGCTTTTATAAAAATAAATGCAACATCTGATACAATTGAAATCAAGAAAAAAGGAATCAACATTTTAGGCATTCCGGCTGTTGCATTTGATACAGACATAGGTCTAAAATATGGAATTCTGGCTAATCTTTACCAATTTGGCGATGGAAGTTTCTATCCAGAGTACAAACATTCATTTAACATAGAGTTATCCCGCACTACCAAAGGAAATAAAACCTATCAAATAATTTATGACTCAAAGCATCTGATAGAAAAATACCGGATCAATGCGGAGTTAAGCCACCTATCTGAAATAGCATTTGATTTTTACGGATTCAACGGATACCAATCTGTTTATACAAAAGAATTTGAAAATGCAAACTCTTCACGCTACATATCACGAGCCTTTTATAAACATAGCCGAAGCATTAGTAAATTTAGATTCGATATACAAAAAGAAATTTCTAATGTGAAATACGCCCGTTTTCAATTTGGAATAGAAGCAACAAACACTCTTGTTAATCCAACCGATATTGACAAAATAAACAAAGGATTAGCTGAATCAGATAAGTTACCTGACACCGCAAGTCTTTTTGAAAAATACATTGAATGGGGTTTAATAAAAGAGAATGAAAAAAATGGAGGCTTTCATACGCTTTTAAAAGCCGGATTCATCATCGATACCCGAAAACATGAAGTTAACCCCATGCAGGGCTATTGGTCGGAAGCTTTAATCTTATTTGCTCCATCATTCATATCCAATAGAAATTTTAATTACGTTCGATATGCATTCACTCACCGACACTACTTACCATTAATTCACGAAAAACTAAACTTTGCAACACGAGTTTCATTTCAAGGTAAGCTTTATGGCGATATTCCTTTTTATATGTTGCCATTTGTATACAATACAGCACCCAATTATACCCGCGACGGACCGGGGGGCTTTAAAACCATAAGGGGAATTCTTAGAAACAGGATGGTTGGTGATGATTTTGCTTATGCCAATCTTGAATTACGATATAGCCCATTTCATTTCGCATTGCTCAGGCAAAACATGTACTTTACTTTTATTGCCTTTTCCGATGCCGGTTGGATAACCAAAGAGCATACATTAAAAAGCAATCTGGCAGCATTAAATAAACCTGATTTTTTTTCAGATAAGAAAAATATACACCTATCTTTAGGGACTGGCGTTTATCTTGTAGTAAACCAAAATTTCGCACTATGCGTAAATGCTGCTCAGCCGGTAAATAAGCAAGATGGTGGCATAGGGTTTTATATGGGAATGAATTTTCAATTTTAAAAATCATGTTTTCGCATTGTATATTTATGAACACACACATTTAACCTTTATGAATTCCATATTTCATAGGCTTTTTCTGCTTGTTGGTGAAGCATTTCCAGCCCATTCTTTATAGTTGCTCCTGCATTTAATCCAAAT
>JFJP01037822.1_pt1 | contig 22235 bp, 20 predicted proteins | sample 431651 | NCBI WGS metagenome assembly JFJP01 (sample SAMN02602958, study PRJNA72255) | Microbial mat metagenome, whole genome shotgun sequencing project. | biome: fresh water; feature: sink hole; material: water; isolation source: purple microbial (photo- and chemosynthetic) mats found in...
AACCACCTGCTGCGCCGCCTGCCTCTGCTCATCACTCAAGGAAATAGCCTTGGTGGCGCAGTAATCGGCGAGCCATCTACTTATCCGATTCTGGTCGCAGTGGATGTCCCCTGTCATCTTCGAGAGTCGGCGAGCCACCGCCTCCTCATCATAGTAAAGCGATTTACTATAGTAGCAGGGAACATCCGGCAGACCATTGTCACCCAGCAGCCGAAGCCGCAGGTGGTCCTCATCCTGCATCTGCTGCAGGACCGAATCCAGACGGTCATGGCAGTCCATATCCAGAAGTTGTCGCAACTCACTATCAATCTGGACCGTCGTGAGATAGCAGTGTCCCTGCTCCCGGCTGGCGGCCAGGATATGCTTCACTGCAGCCATCAGCCGGCGTTGACTGTCTTTCGCCAGACCGATGCTGAGAGCAACCTTGTCCGCCGAGAAGAAACCGATGCCAAAAAAATCATTGGCCAGCCGGTAGGGATCCTCAAGAACCATTTCAATGGCCCTGTCTCCGTATTTTTTGTAGATGCGCACTGAAAAAAGGGTTGAGATGCCATGGCCCTGCAGGAACGTCATCACCTCCCTGACCATCCGATGCTCCCGCCAGGCCTCCTCGATCATCGCCAGTTTCTTGTGGGCGATCCCCGGAACTTCTGTAAGCCGGGATATTGAATTTTCAAAGACCTCCAGGGTCTCTTCGCCAAAGTGCCGGACAATCTTTATCGCGGTCGACGGACCGACACCCTTGATCAGCCCCGATCCCAGATATTTTTCCAGAGCGGCAGCAGACGCCGGTTTTTTCTCGATGGCCTCGGTCGCCTTAAACTGACGGCCGAACTGGGGATGAACGGTCCAGGCCCCGTGGAATTCCATGGTCGCCCCGGCAAAGACCTTCGTCTGATGAACGGTGACCGTCAGCTGCTCATGGGCGTTATCAAAGGGGTGAACCCGCAGGACAGACCAGCCGCTATCCGGGTTATGATACGTAATCCGGCTGACAATGCCTCGGACGGTTTCATTGATAATGGTCATGAACAGGCTGATTATTGATTACCGGATAAAAAATATCATCATTGAACACCCTCTCCCTGCCATGTCGGATATTTCCAGGATCATAGTAATTGCTGAAGAAAAAGGCAGTAGGTCTGCAGCCAACGCATATCCGAAAAATGTCTGTCGGTCTCCTTGAGTATATTGATCATATCTCATTTCCGCCATTTTTTCGCTATCGAGTAAAAGGTACATGAAGATACGTTTTCCCTGGAGCGGTCTCTTTTCATACAAAGATGAGAAGATGAAGGATTCCGCATAATACTCAGTAGTTTTATAGAGAAATTGCCCGATCAGCATATATGTTGTACGATTACTCAGCAGATTGGTGATGTTTCTGTCTCTACGATAATGACAAAGAGAGAAGGCCCATCTGGAAAATCAGAACATCATCAAATCCCAAACTTTTCATTGCTCGTCACCCAGAATCCGGAGCACAAGGCCAATGACAACACGAGGAGAACTCTGCATCGACACCCCTTCAGGTGAATTATTGCAGGTCATTCTCACCGGGGATTGGCTGCTCGACAGCTCGCTGCCTTCAATTGACCAGATACAGCGTGCAGTCAAAGAGAAGCCTGAAGTCCAGACTATCATCCTCGACGCCAGGAAGGTAACCAACTGGGACAGCGGGCTGCTCACCTTCCTGTTGAAACTTCACACGTTTTGCACCGACAAAAACATCAATCTGGACGCCAGCAACCTGCCGCAAGGGGCCTTAAGGCTCCTGAAACTGGCGTCGACAGTTCCTGTTAAGAAAGACGCCAGACAAAAAGAGAAGCCCATTTCGTTTCTCACCCATGTCGGCGATGAAACTGTCGATTTTTTTCAATCTTCAGGCGAACTGCTGGCATTCATCGGTGATGCGCTTGTCGCTTTCCTCAGATTGCTGCAAGGTAAGGCGCAGTTTCGTCGCTCTGATTTGAGCCTGCTCATGGAATCAAGCGGAGCAGCAGCACTGCCCATAGTCACTTTGATTTGTTTTCTTGTTGGCTTGATCCTCGCCTTTATTGGTGCCATTCAACTACAGTTGTTCGGCGCCCAGATCTTTGTCGCCGACCTGGTAGGCATTGCCATGGTCCGATTGATGGGCGCGATTATGACCGGCATTGTCATGGCCGGACGAACCGGGGGTGCCTTTGCGGCCCAACTCGGGACCATGCAGGTCAATCAGGAGATCGATGCCTTGAAGACACTCGGCATCTCTCCAATGGAGTTTCTGGTGTTGCCGAGGATGCTGGCCCTGGCCTTGATGATGCCCCTTCTCTGTCTGTATGCCAATGTCATGGGGATTCTAGGAGGGATGGTAGTCGGCGTGTGGATGCTCGACATCGGGTTTATTCAATACTTTAATGAGACAGCCAAAGCGGTGAACCTCTGGAACCTTGGCATCGGACTTTTTTCCGGGACTGTTTTCGGTATCATAGTAGCTCTGGCAGGCTGCATGCGAGGCATGCAGTGCGGCCGGAGTGCCTCTGCAGTAGGAGATGCTGCGACATCCGCGGTGGTCACGGCTATCGTCGGCATAATCGTCACCACAGCGATTATCACCATTATCTGCAATGTGCTTGGAATTTAAAGGTAATAATCTTCGTTGAGTGACCCACAGAGAACGCCATGAACGAACGACATCCTCATATCGTTGTACAGGACCTGACCATGGCCTATGGCGATTATGTCCTCATGCGTGATCTGACATTTACCATCAACCGAGGAGATGTCTTCATCATTATGGGTGGCAGCGGGTGCGGCAAGAGTACCATGATGGCCATCCTCATCGGTCTGAAGAAACCGGCCAAAGGCCGGGTGCTCTACAACGATGTTGATTTCTGGGGGGCATCCCACGAGATCCGTGACACGATCATCCGCCGTGCTGGGGTTATGTATCAGAGCGGGGCCTTGTGGAGCTCGATGACTCTGGCAGAAAATATCGCCCTGCCCCTGGAAACCTACACCAACTTGAGTCCAAGCCGTATCCGAGAAGTTGTCGAACTCAAGCTCGCTCTGGTCGGCATGGCCGGATTCGAAGAGTTCTACCCTGCAGAGATCAGTGGCGGAATGCAGAAAAGGGCCGGCATTGCCAGAGCCATGGCCCTTGACCCAGAAGTCCTTTTCTTTGACGAACCCTCAGCCGGCCTGGATCCGATAAGTGCCTGCCATCTTGATGATCTCATCCTCGAACTGCGTGAAAGTCTTGGCACCACGATGGTAGTGGTAACCCATGAGTTGGCCAGCATTTTTGCTATTGGCAATAATTCTGTTTTTCTCGATGTCTCCCAAAGGACGATGACCGCGACAGGGGACCCGAAACTGCTATTGCACGACACTCATAACCCGGAATTGCATCGTTTTTTGACCCGCGGTGCAAAATCTTAATCAACAGGAATTCTATAATGGCAAGACAAGGGAACAGGATGATGATCGGCGGCTTTGTGGTGCTGGCTGTGATCATTTTAATGGCCAGTCTGGTGGTTTTCGGATCCGGTAAATTTTTCAAAAAGACCGAAACATTCGTGCTCTTTTTCGATGGATCAGTCAAAGGCCTCAACGCAGGCTCGCCAGTGCTGTTCCAGGGAGTTCAAATAGGATCAGTGACCAGTGTCGTTATTCGGAGGTATGCAAACGAAGAGAAGGTGAAGATTCCGGTAACAATCGAAATAGAACCCCAAAAAATAGAAATGGGGGATAATCTCTCCATTCGGAAAAGCGCCAAGGAAGGGCTGCAGAATCTCATTGATCTAGGGCTTCGGGCCGTATTGACAACGCAGAGCTACATCACCGGCCAGTTGATGATCGAATGCGATTTCTATCCAGGTTCGCCCGTTGTCTATAGAGATGTTGAGAAAAAACACCTGGAGATTCCCACTATCAGGTCGACAAAGGAGCGATTGGTCCAGACCCTCCAGGACCTTGATGTGGAAGGAATACAACAAACTCTGGAATCCATTCTCACTGGTATCGATCAGCTCGTCAATAATAAGGATCTGCCTGAAAGCATACGCATTTTCAAGCAAACCGCTGACAGAGTACAACTGCTCGTGCAAAAGATCGACACCACGATGTCACCTTTGGCGGCAGACCTGGGCAGCACCCTGCAGGACTCCCGCAAGCTTGTCAACAGCCTCAACAACCACGTTGATCCTCTGTCGAAGGATATTCATACAGCAGTCAGCCACTATAGTGCCCTGGCTAAAACCGCCGAGACACAACTCACAACCTTGACATCTGACTTGGATGCGGCATTAGCAGCAGGCCAAGATGTAATATCCGCAGACGCCCCGTTCATGGTTGAATTCAAGACAACAATGAAGGAAATTTCCAACGCGGCACGGGCATTTCAACAATTGGTCGATTACCTGGAGCAACATCCTGAAACGATTATCAAAGGCAAACAAGACACTGAAAAAAAGTGAGCTTATCTGGAGAAGACTATGAAATTTATATCCTTTTTTTGTAACACACTGCTGATCTTGGTGATTGCTTCCTGTTTGAGCGGATGTATGGGAAAAAGCCCTCCGCCTAATTTCTATATCCTTACGCCTCTCCAGGAAATTCAACAAAATTCGCCAGAATCTGCCACAGAATCGACGATTGCAATAGGCATCGGTCCGGTCACGCTGGCTGACTATATCGACCAGCCGAAAATCATCACCCGCACCGGCGATAATCAACTGGTTCGAGCCGAATTCGAGCAGTGGGCAGGTTCCTTCAAGGACAGTGTGACAAATGTGCTTGCCGAGAATATCGGCCTTCTGCAAGCGACAGAACAGGTGCATATCTACCCCTGGCGTCTCTCTCTGCCTATTGATTATCAGATCCAGCTGGATATCCTGCGATGTGATGGAGTATTGGGGAAAGAGGTGCAACTCGTGGCCCGCTGGAGTGTTTTTCAAGGCCGCGACAAGAAACTGCTTGTGACCAATCGGTCAAACATACGCGAACCGGTGGGTGATATGAGCTACGCTTCATTTGTGGCTGCTCAAAGCAAAGCCCTTGAAAGGCTTAGCCGTGAAATATCCCAGGCCTTGCACCCCCTCAATTAAGGGGATGCAAGGAGTATTCAATTTATACAAGCCAGATATAAGCAACAGCTGAAATACAGAGCAGAATTGCCGATAAAGAAAATATTTTCAAGGAATATTGACGCATTACCAGCAGTCGCTGGATAATGCGCTTTGAGGCGTAGAGAGCAGCAAGCAACCCGCCGAATACCGTTATAAACTGCAGAACAAAGGTGGCATCGCGGCTCATGAGCCGGCTGGAAGTGTAATCCCCGCCAATGCCGATCATATCCAGGATATTGGCCGGCAGCAGCAGCAGACCGCCGACAAATATTTCCAGGTGGACCGCCATGAAAGCCCCAAGCACCAGGGGAATCATGCCGTAACCAAGGCTTGATGCAGTCGTCTTCCAACTATTTCCGGTTATCCGCGCAATGATCTGCGACATTATCGCATAGCCGCTCAGATAGATGCCGATGCAGGTAAAGAAGAAAATGCTCGCGGCCATGGCTTGACTGTGGGGCAGCCCTGTGCCGTGCAGGATTCCTGCCCAATTCTCAACAAACCCGGGGAACTTCTGATTGATGGCGAACGGGTAAAAGATTGCGGCCAGACTGACCACCAGGAAACTGTCCTCCAGGCGCGGCGACTGGATATTCCACAGTTCCTGGGGAGCCAGGCGCAGATTCAGATGAATCGAGTCCAGCTTACAGTTCTTGATGCATTGCCCGCATAGAATACAGTCCCGGTTATTATCCACCAGGAAAGGGTGACGAAACATCGGACAGCCGGCGGCACTGTCATCACCGGTATAGCACACATGATCGCTGCAGCGGTTCAAACACACATGGGTGTTTGAACGCAGTTCCAGGATCGAAGGCATGGCAAAAATGGCATTGATTGCCCCCAAAGGGCAGAGATATCGACACCAAACCCTCCGCTTAAAGAACATGCTGAAAAAAAGCGCGCTTAACGTGATGGTAGAGATGATCCAGGCTGTTAGATGCGGTGATTCATAAGCATTCCATGTTATTTCGATCCAGAAAAGGAGAATGCAGAGCACCGTCATGATCCAGCCGGAATATTTCTTGATAAACTGGGGAGTTGGTCGTTCTGGCCTGAAAACCGATTGCGCCAGCCAACCAGGGACCGACAGACCACAAACACTGCACCATGTACGAGCCAGGAAGAAGAAAGAGAAGATGAGCAGAGGCCAGCCGACTATCCAGCTGAAGGTGATACCGATATTTTTTTCGGCCTCATCCGGCCCAAAGAACAAGGCTATCAGCACAAGCCCAAGGCCCACCCCGACGAAGGCTCTCGGCAGCACCGGAAAGAGCCGATGCGTGATAAATGTCCGAACCCCACGGACCCGAAGGAGATTAAATTCCCATTTTCCTTCTGATTTCGGCACACCCAGCAGGATCTGACTGCTCAGGGGCTCATTACTCCGACCAAGGATAACCGCCCGCTGCAGCACACTGGCCATCTCGGTCAGATTTCCCGGCCAATCGTAATTCATCAGTTTTCCAAGGGTCTGGTCATCCACCTGGTTGATGTTTTTACCATACTGCTGGCTGTAGCGTTTCAGATAATAGTGAGCCAATCGCGGAATATCCCGACGGTGCGCCCGCAGCGGAGACATTCGGAAATGCTGAGTTGCAACAAGAGCATAGAGTGAAGGCAACAAACGGTTATGACCGTCCTGCAGCATGGGCGCATCTTTGCAGATGAGGATGATCCGGCAGCGGAGGTCGACTTTACGCCCCCCGGCCACTTTGGTGAAATACCTTTTCTTGATGATGTCGGTCAATTGACGCTGGAAATCCGGCTCCATATTTTCGGCGTTATAGAAGACAACAGTACCATCCTGGATTCGTTCGAAAACTCCAAGCTGGTCTATCTGCGAGAAGGCGAAAGCATCCCGCTCATAGCCGAAAAACTCAACTTCCAGCTGGCCGGAATCAACATTTCGGATATCAACTTCCAGGTAGGGTCCATTCCCGCATGCACTGGCACGATGAATCTCGTAGGCTGCCATGCGGCGTCCAGTTCCAGTCTCACCGGTGATGAGGACTGGCTCAAGATTGCTGCTGAATCGTCTTGCGGCTGCCAGTATTTGTCGGGCAATTGTCGACTCGGGCGGCTGGCTTAACCGATCTGTAAGAGTAGAGAGTTTTGCTGTCTTTGCTTGAGGTGCAGTTTCCGAAAGAAATGTCGCATCAAGGTTGTGCTCAGAACTCCTGTGCGTGCTTTTGGCTCTTACCAGGGCGTTTGCATGGTCATGAAAAGAAATCCTCAGACGTCTGGCCAAGGCAATGCTAAGTTGGCGTTGGATTATCTGATTGGCAAGGAGTAACGAGTTGAAGGTTTGCGCATCGAAGAAGAGCAGTGACAGGCTGGTCAGCGCCCGGACATTGAGACTATTGCTACTGTTGGTCAGCAGGGCAGTCTCTCCGAAATGCCCTCCGGGACCGATGTGACTGACAAGAAATTGGTCGCCTCCGACCACATTCATGGTCAACTCGGCTTCACCCTGTACGACGATATAGAAATGACAGTCGGACTCACCCTGCCGGTAGACATACTGCCCCTGCTCGACCGTCCGCCACTGACCGACGGCGATAATCCGACTCACTTCCTCAGCACCGACATCCTTGAACAGAGCAGATGTATAAAGGTTCTGTATCAGGGCATTCTGTTCAAGCATGAGCCAAGCACCATTGTATTGCCTTGTTTTCTGACAACCCTTTGCCTTTATCTTTTCAGATATGCGGCCTGCCAGGGTTCATGCCGAGTTGTGCTGTAATCGTTCAGAGCAAGATAAAAGGCCCCGACCACCAACTCGGCGCAGTGTATGTGGTCGGGAGGAAGAGTCTTGAGGTAATCGACCAGATTCTCCGGTAGTATCTGCCAACTGTCGACAACGCTTCGCCCTTCCACCAGATAGGCCAAGGTATTGGCGCAGGCGTTGGTGTTGAGGCATCCCTGAATCTGGAAGGAGACCATCTGAATTCGACCGCCGCGTACCGATAAATACAGTTCAATAGTATCCCCGCAGTCACCGACCCGTTTGCCATATCCGTCGGGATTTTGCAGGATTCCCAGGCGGTTTGTCCGGGAAGCCATCTCGATGAAACGATCTGAATGTTCCTGTTCAACATTCAAATGATCTTTATCCATGTTATTTCTCTCTGATAAGCCATTGCGAGAACAATGGCACAATTCGGCAGGTTGATTGTTTTCTATTGCATCCTGTCCAAGCGGTAGATGAAATCTGCCTGGATAGATCATCCTCATTCATGACATTATCCTTTCTCTCCTAGGGTCGCTCCAATCTTTTACTCTTTTTTGAGAATATCCCCGTCCCCTTGGACAGGGTGTAATTCCGCATCTTCTTCCATCAGTGAATCACCCCCAAGAGCCTTGAAGAGTGTGACATGGTTGACGATTTGATTGAAACGGCTCTGGGCCAAAGCGAGTTCGGCCTGGCGCCGGTTTTCCTGGGCGTCCAGCCAGAACTTGAGTGGGATGCCGCCTGCCTGATAACGTATCAGGTAGATTTTTTCAATATCTCTGGCTGAGGTCAGCGCCAGTTCAAGTTGTTCTTCCTGGACCTGATAATGCATTCGTGCAGAGAGACTGTTTTCCACCTCCAGCATGGCATCGTACAAGGTCTGCCTGAACCTGATAATGGCTTCCTCATATTCGGATTCAGATATCTTGATATTGCGCTGCATATCGCGCCATTGGATAAAGGGCAAGGCCAGTTGTGCTCCCAACGTGGCAATGGGATTGTTCAGAAGTTGCTGGAGAGCGGTGCTCGTTGACCCCAGATTTCCGGTGAGGCTCAACGAAGGGTAAAAGCTGGCCCTGGTGGCGTCGGTCGTGGCCAGGGAAGAGCGCAGTCTGGCTTCTGCCGCCCGGAGGTCGGGCCTTCTGGAGAGGAGGGCGGCAGGCAGACCGGTATCCACCGCCGGGAGTTTGACCCCGGAAAGATCCTGCGGTTCTGTCTTCAGCAAGATCAGGGGCGGACCGTTAAAAAGGATGGCCAGGCCGTTTCGGGTTTCTTCCCGCTGCTGCAGAAGGGTGGCGTGGCCTGCTTTCTGGCTGGCCAGGTTGCGTTGGGCCTCGAGTATTTCCACGTTGCTGGCTGCGCCTGCCTTCTTTTGAACCTCTATCAGATGTAAGGTTCGGCGGGCATAAGCGATAGACTGTTCCGACAGGGTGATGGCTTGGTTTAGATATGCGAGTTGCCAGTAGGCAGAGACTGTGGTTGCAATCAGTGAAAGAGCTGTGGCCGCCCGATCCTCCTCGCTGGCCTGGGCTTTCCATCGGGCCGCATCGTAATTGCTGCCCAACTTCCCCCAGAGATCCACTTCATAGCTGACGGCAGTCGCAAGAGAAAGATCCCGGGTTTCGCCAACCTCGGAATTTCCCAAGCCACGAGTGATACTGGCATTGCCTTGCGCTGATACCGAGGGCAGTCGGTCGGAGCCAGCAAGATCAGCCTGCAGCCAGGCCCGCCGGACAAGGATAGTGGCCGCAGCCAGATCATTGTTGCTGGCCAGGGCTTCATCCACAAGGCGATTAAGGGTGGAATCACCAAACCGCTGCCACCATTGATCTTTTAGTTGGCTGGCGACAACACCGGTCGCGGCATTCCACTCCGAGGCCAGGGTGACCTCAGGAGTCTGGTAGGTACTTTTAAAGGGAGTGGCACAACCGACAAGCAGGAGCAGCAAGCCCAGGAGGGAAAGAATCATGGAGAGGTGCGTTTGTTTCTTCATCATGTCATTCTCTTGCCAGGGCCATTACGGGATCAAGCCGGGCAGCATTGCGTGCCGGCAGAAAACCAAAGAGGACGCCAATGCCGGTGGAGCAGATGAAAGCACTGACGATGGCGGTGGAGGAAAAGACCATGCTGAAGTCACTTCCCGAAAGAGAAACTGCAAGGCCTCCAGCCAATGCAAGCCCCACCCCGAGCAGGCCGCCCAGCAAACACACCAGGACAGCCTCAATCAAGAATTGCTGCAGGATATCGCCATGACGGGCCCCCACAGCCATGCGGACACCGATCTCCTGGGTACGCTCGGTCACCGACACGAGCATGATGTTCATCACGCCGATACCACCGACAATCAAGGAAATCAGGGCAATGGAAGAAATCAGCAGGGTCATGGTTTCGGTTGTTTTTTCGACAGTCTGGCGAATCGCGTCAAGGTTCGAAGTAAAAAAATCCTTACTACCGTGACGGGTAGTGAGCAGTTTGGTGATCGCCTCCTCGGCCACTACGCTGGGAACATTGTCAGCTACCCGCACGGTTATGGTCCGCAGATAGTACTGGCCAATAATCCGGCCCATGGCTGTTGTGTAGGGGACCCAGAGATTGAGGCTGTCTGTGTCGCCAAAGGATGAATCCTTCTTTTGAGTGACCCCGATAACCCGGCAGGGGACACTGCCAAGAAGGATGACCTTGCCGAGTACGGCAGTCGAAGGATCAAACAGGGAATTGCGGGTGTTCTGGTCGATAACAACTTCCTGGGCCCGACCTTGCACAGCCTGCCGGTCAAAAAAACGCCCCTCGGCCAGCTCCAGGCCACGCACCCGGAAGAAATGCTCACCCACGCCATTGACCTGACCATTAACGTTAATGCTGCGGTAGCGAAGAGTCTTGGAGGCCGACACCAAGGGAGTGACAGTATCCACATAGGGTTGCTGCGCCAGGGCAGCAGCGTCTTCAGGGCGGAGAGTGCGGATTCTGCCAGAACGCATATCCCCCCAATTCTGTCCAGGGTAGATACTGATCGTATTGGTGCCGATTGAACTTATATCTCGGAGTATTCGCTGCTGAGATCCTTCACCCAGAGCCACCACAGAGACCACCGAGGCAATACCGATGATAATTCCCAGCATGGTGAGGATGGTCCGCAGCCGATGAGAGGCCATCGCCAGCATGGCCATTCTGAACGCCTCGAAGAATCGATCCCGATGGGCCCTCCAGAAACCTTCACCTGGCGGACTCTTCAGGATGGGTTGAAGTCTATCGACGGGATTGCCGGTACGCCGGTCAGCTATCACCTTGCCATCGCATAACTCGATGATCCTCTCGGCATATTTGGCAACCTGGCTCTCATGGGTGACGAGAATAATCGTATGTCCCTCATTATGCAGTTCCTTGAGGATCTGCATAACCGCTTCGCCGCTGGCGACATCCAGGGCTCCGGTCGGTTCGTCGGCAAGGATGACATCACCGCCGTTCATCAGCGCCCTGGCAATGGAAACCCGCTGCTGCTGGCCCCCGGACAACTGGTTGGGTTTATGGTCAAGCCGGTCTGCCATTCTCAAGCGCTCCAGCAAAATGCTGGCCCGGTGACAGCGAGTTTTTTTATCGACCCCAGCATATATTGCCGGTATTTCAACATTTTCCAGGGCCGTCAGGGTGGACAGCAGGTGGTAGCGCTGAAAGATAAAACCGAAGTGTTCGCGACGCAGATAGGCCAGCTCATCCGGCTGCAAGGTACCGGTTTCCTGGCCGTCGACCCGATAGCTGCCGCGGGAGGGGCGATCCAGGCAGCCGATTATATTCATCAAGGTGGATTTACCCGACCCGGAAGGGCCGACAATGGCGACCATCTCTCCGGCACAAATTGTCAGGTCAACATTGTTCAAAACACTCAGAATGTTACCGCCGGAAAGATAATCGCGGTACACACCGCTCAATTCAATAAGCTTCTCGGCCATTAATGCAGCCTCAGCATCGGCCCGCGGCTACGCGGCATTGTCGTTGAAGAAACCGCCGGTTTATCGCCGATAACCACGTTTTCCCCTTCACGAAGGCCTTTCAGCACCACGGCCTGGACATTATTGTTTATACCAATCTGCACCTGCCTTTTTTCTAATTTGCCCTTTTCCTGCTCCACGCTGACGGTATAGGAACCGTCCTTGTTCGGATCGCCTAGCGCGGCGGAAGGAATGGTCAAAGCATTTTTCGCCTCAGCCAGGACGATGTTCACCTGGGTGGTCATCGAGATCCGCAGTTTGGCATCGGGGTTGGGGACATCCAGAATTCCCATATAGTAGATTGCCGTGCCGGCACTACTCGAGGAGGAACTGCCGGCAGCAGTGCCGCTTTCACCGGCGACCGACTCCGGGGCAGGCTCAATGGCCAGCAGGGAGGTGTGATAACGTGTATCGGGTTCGCCAAGAATGGTGAAATACACCCGCTGACCTGGCTTGACCCGTACCACGTCAGCCTCGGAAATCTCGACTTTAACAGTCATTGTCTCAAGCCTGGCAACCTTGATGATGGTCGGGGCGGACTGATTGGCGTTGACGGTCTGACCTTCTTTGGTGACAATCGCCACCACTACGCCATCAATAGGAGAAGTGATGCGAGTATAGTTGAGATCAAGTTGGGCGGTATCGACAGCAATCCTGGCCTGCTCGATCTGTGCTTCGAGAGCGGTGATTTCTGCCCTGGTCACTTTTAGCTGGGCCTCTGCCGCTTCGTAATCCTCACGGGAACCGGCCTCGCCGCGCAACATCTCCTGCTGCCGCCTGAAGACCAGTTCAGTCTGGTACAGCGTTGCCTCTTTAGACTGCTTCTGAGCCCTGACTACCGCGAGGGCAGCAAGTTTTGTGCGCAAGGTATTCTGCTGGGGCAGTGAATCAATCTCGGCTACCAGTTGACCAGCCTGAACTTCTTCGCCCAATGCCACCTTGAGCGATTTGATCTGTCCTGAAACCTGGGCCCCGACGCTAACCAGGTTTTTCGCTTCTATTGTGCCGGTAGCCAGTACCGTACTCTCGACATCGAGGCGGGAGACCGGCGCGGTAATGTAGCCGGTCGTGTCATCTTTGCGGAAGAACAGATAGCCGCTACCGATTGCTACGGCGAGTACACCAACAAAGACTGAAAGATACAGCCACGATCTTTTTCTGGGTCTGAGTGTCATGAAATCATTGCATTGTGTGAGAAAACGGAGGAACCCGCTTTGTCATTTTTCTGGAATGGGGCACCAGCATTATTTGCCCCTATAGCCTTTCCTGAAAATAATAAAGGATATTTGCCTTCACAGAAGTTACAATAGTACATCAGTGGCCACATGCCAGCAATGGTGGCTTTTTCAGGAGGTCACCTCCCTCTGTTCCAGAAATCCAGATGGCTCCAGGTGGCCATTCCCGCAGACAATTAAAATACGCAACCCATGAACAGTTACCTCATTTTTATTCTGGCCATTCTTCTCCTGAGCTATCTGCTCGAACAGGCCGTCGCCTTTCTCAACCTCCGCTCGCTCAGCCCGGATCTGCCGGCCGAGTTTACCGATGTCTATGATGCGGAACAGTACAGCCGCTCCCAGAATTATACGCGAGTGACTACAGCTTTCTCACAGATCCAAGCGACTGTGACTCTGATTCTGACCCTGATCTTTATCCTGATGGGAGGTTTTAACCTGATCGATGGCGTGGCCCGCAGTTTCGGACTATCCTCCATTCCCACCGGGCTGATTTTCTGTGGCTTGCTAGCTCTGCTCTCGGCCTTGATGAACCTGCCTTTTTCGATATACTCGACATTTGTCATCGAGCAGCGCTTCGGCTTCAACACTACCACAGTGGCCACTTTTATCGTTGATCTCCTCAAAGCCGTATTGCTCACTGTTCTGCTCGGCGGGCCATTGCTGGCCAGTATTCTCTGGTTTTTCGAAATCAGTGGCCCGCTCGCCTGGCTCTATTGCTGGATCGCCTCGGTAGTCTTCGTGCTGATAGTGCAATTCCTTGCCCCGGTGCTGATCATGCCGCTGTTCAATAAATTTACCCCGCTGGCCGAAGGTGAACTCAAAGAGGCTATCACCAACTATGCCACCAGACAGAATTTTGCCTTGCAGGGAATCTACACCATGGACGGCTCCAAACGTTCGACCCGTGCCAACGCCTTTTTCACCGGATTCGGCAAATTCCGACGTATCGTCTTTTTCGATACCTTGATGGACAAACTGAGTACCGGCGAGATCGTCGCCGTTCTGGCGCATGAGATGGGCCATTACAAACTCAAACATATTCTCAGCATGATGGCATTCTCCATCCTGCAGATGGGTTTCATGTTCTTCATCCTTTCCTTTTTCCTCGACAATCCCGGACTCTTTGCGGCATTCGGCATGGAAAACATCTCTGTCTATGCCGGCTTGATCTTTTTCGGTTTTCTCTATGCTCCGATATCCACCCTGGTCGCTCTTGGATTCAACGCCTTTTCCAGGCGCAATGAATATCAGGCTGACCATTTTGCCGCCCAGACTGGCGCCGATGGCGAGGCCTTGATCAGTGGCCTGAAAAAACTGAGTGTCAGCAACCTCAGCAACCTCACCCCTCATCCTTTCAACGTCTTCCTCAATTACAGCCATCCGCCCATCCTGGCTCGCATCGCCGCAATCCGGCAACTCGGCGCCGAGGATCGGAAGCATTGAAATCCATGGGACAGTCAGACAATCGCTCTTTAAAAACGGGAGGATCAGCTTTGTTCCAGGTAGCATGTCCATTATCGACCCCAAGGCTCTATCTTCAGCCTGCTGCCATCAAGTCCTTGCCAACGACCCAGTAATATTCTAAAAATAAGATCTTCCTCAGCTTCATTACCACAGCCTGCTCTGCCAGGAGACGGAGTCGCGAACCACTCAGAAAGGAGTCATCAATGCCCACCATGAACAACATGATCTTTCAGAACGTTCCAGAAAACCCCGACAACACGCAGCGCTATCTCTTCTATCTTCATGGCCTCATCGTAGAAGAAGCTGGGATTCGCCCAAAGAGCGATGAACATGGATACTATGAATACGAACTCATCCTTGAAAACCTGGCCAGTGAAGGATTCATAGTCATAAGTGAGGCACGGGAGAAAGGCACCGAGATCAAAGCCTATGCCGAGAAGATCGTCTCCCAGATAAGAAAACTCCTGGAACACAGAGTTCCACCTGAGAACATCACTGTGGTCGGAGCCTCAAAGGGCGGAATCATCGGTTCATACGTCTCCGCCATGCTCCAGGACCAACGTCTGTATTACGTAATCCTGGCCGGTCTCTTCGACAAATGCCTGAAAGATGAAAACCTCAAGCTTTACGGCAATGTTCTGTCGATCCATGATCGGTCAGACAAACTGCCTATTACTCCGGAACTGTTCTTTCAGCGATCGGAGGGACTGGGTAATTTCAAGGAGATCGTCCTCAATCTTGATCTCGGACATGGGGTGATCTACCGTCCTTATCGGGAGTGGATCGATCCGCTTCTGGAATGGGTGGCGGCCAAATAATCTGAGCGTGATCAATTTGTTAAGATCACAGCCTCGGTAATGAGAGCAAATTTTTATCTGTCAACTGGATGAGGATCCTGCCACATGACTGATTATACTGAAAAGAAGTGTGAGAAATGCGGCCAAAAGCTCAGAATTCCCAAGAATATTGGCGGTATGCTGATGGCTTGCCCTTCTTGTGGCGATACATTCCATTCCGACTTTAAGCTGGGTGGAGCAAGACAAAACGCACATCGAGGGATAGCAAAAACACTCTTTGAACTACCCTACGATACCCTGAAACGCGTGCGTCGATTGTTTCCTTCATAAAGAGAACAATCGACGCCCTGACAAAAAAACGAGGAGCTTCATTTTTCCCCTCTGCGACTTGACCCAATCACTTCACCAGTAACACCGGGACGGTGGCGTTTTTCAGCACTTCATGGGCCACAGATCCCAGTAATACTTCCAAGAGGCCGCCACGGCCGTGTGTGCCCATCACAATCTTGTCGATGTTGCCTTCACGGGCAAAGCGGACAATGGTTTCAGCCACGCGACCAACGGCGATGTGATAGTTGCAAGGTACCCCGGCAGCTTCAAGGAGTGCCCGAGAACTGGCCAGGGCAGCTAAACCTTCATCCTGGTGATAGGAATTAACCTCATCCTGACTTATGAACATCCGTACGTGACCGGAGGCAATAGGGACCTGCACGTTGAGGAGGGTTATTTCCAATTTTGCACCGCTCTCGGCCAACTCCAGCACTTGCTTAACCGCCCGCTCGGAGTGGCTCGAGCCATCGACTGGAATCAAAATTTTCAGCATCTTTGCCTCCTTTAGTATTTTGAAGTGTCCTTGTGAATATTCAAGGTTTCCTTACACTATGATTATCCTTCACCACTGTCACAACTATAGGTTGGAGAAAATCTCCAGCGTATTTCTTCAAGCCCCAGCGAGCTGATCACCTCATTCAGGCGCTCTCTCGGACGGCGCCGCGGCAGATCCTTGTAAGCCGCGATGATAAGTTCATTTTTCATCGAATGTTCCCACCCCACGAGTTCGGTCACGTTGACCTGATAACCATGCGCCTCCAATTGCAGGCAGCGCAGAACGTTGGTTATCAGGCTACCGAATTCGCGGGTATGCAAAGGATGCCGCCATATCTCGGTCAAACTGCTTTCGGCCAGCGCTTTGCTTTTATTTTTTCTCAGTAACGCGGCTACTTCGGCCTGGCAGCAGGGCACCAGGACGATGAATCTCGCCTTTTTCTTCAGGCCAAAACGAATGGCGTCATCCGTGGCGGTATCGCAGGCATGAAGGGCAGTCACAATATCAACTGTCGCGGGCAAAATATCAGACTCACTGGATTCAGCCACGGACTGACGCAGAAAAGACATGCCGGAAAAGGCCAGGCGTTCTGCCAGGGCACGTGATTTCTCCACCAGATCATCCCGTGTTTCTATACCGAAGATCCGAGGACTGCTCTGCTGTTCCTTGAAAAACAGATCATAGAGGATAAAACCAAGGTACGATTTCCCTGCGCCATGATCGACGACACAGAGATCAGGAGACTCCTTCTGGACTTCCTGCAAAAGGGGCTCGATGAATTGATAGAGGTGGTACACCTGTTTGAGCTTTCGCCTGCTATCCTGGTTCATTCGCCCATCACGGGTAAGGATGTGCAACTCTTTCAGCAGTTCAAGGGACTGACCCGGTCGTATCTCGTTTTTTTCAGGCATTGAATTCGTTCCATTGATGATTGGGGATATCTGCAACAATCGTTTTACCATTAACCATGACGTGGTTATGGCACGAGGTCAAGAATTTGCTTACCTCGGATACAAGAGAACACATCAGAAGACTTTGGCTGAGGTGGGGGATCACCACGACCCTCAGCCAAGCTGCACAAGGTCTAGGTGATGAACCTAGACCCCTTAGGATACATCCCCAGGATAAATTCAGCTTCCAACCGATTACGTATACCTGTGAAATTCCCGTATTCTCCACAACACAGCAGAGACAGGTCCCTGTTGGCTATCAATGGCAGGTGAGGCGGACCATTCTACGTACAAGGAGATCACAGTGAACAGCACAAGGGCATATAACAGCAGATTGATGAGTCCAGGTGAAGCACAGTGCAGATGATCAAATCGACGACTGGGTGGATTATGGGCTGTTTTCTCGCAACCCCCATCACCCTCGACAAGGAACTAGCCAAAGCTGATGACTTTTGCTCTTCAGTTGTAGAGCAGGAGTTTTTTTTACCTGCAAAGGCTGATAAGATAATCAGGTTGCAAAGGATAATGATGTTGATACAATTCTCATCGGACAGGCAAGTAAGTCGAAGAAGAGAATTGGCAGCTTGGATCTATGATAGTTACTGTCTGTTATGCGCTCACTGTTTGTAAGACAGTAATAGTCAGTGCCCTGAGGGCACTATATTTTTAAGAGGGTGACACGATGTTGCATTCGATTCTGGCAATCAGCCTTGGGGCCTCAATCGGGGCGGTTATGCGCTGGTTGCTGGGCCTTTCCCTCAACTCTCTTTTCCCCACCATTCCACCAGGTACGTTGGTAGCCAATATGCTTGGCGGATATCTGGTCGGAGTGGCTGTAGCCTTTTTCGCCGGAAACCCTGATATTGCCCCTGAATGGCGGCTTATGATTATCACCGGTTTTCTCGGTGGCCTTACCACCTTTTCCACTTTTTCATCAGAAATCACGACATTGATTCAACAAGGCAGACTCATCTGGGCCGGAATAGCCATATCGGCCCATGTCGGCGGTTCTTTGCTGATGACCATTCTTGGCATTGCCAGCATGAGTCTTTTAAAACGAATCTGAAATGGAGGTGAAAATCATGCAGGGCTATCAACTCACTTTTTTCACCCAGCAGGATCGAAAACATCATACACTTCCCCTTGCGCATTGGTTACTCGAGGAAGCCCGCACTCTCGGGATCAAGGGGGCAACGTTAATTCCGGCATCAGAAGGTTTCGGCCATGATGGGAAAATCCGCTCTGTCCATTTCTTTGATCTTGCCGACCAGCCAATCGAGGTTACCATGGCGGTCAGTGAAGCAGATGCCGTTCGTCTGTTTTCGAGGTTAAAGGAAGAGAGAATCGATATCTTCTATGTCAAGACGCCCATTGAGTTTGGTACTACAGCAGATCTCTGAAACCAAATCGTCCTGATTACCGGAACCTTATCGTGTAAGGGCATTTTGCTGCCAGGAGTTGCTGAACTTGTAGAAAACTGCCGCAACCCTCAGATTTATCGTTTCGGCAAGAATTATCTGCCACTCTCTCACGACAACTCTTGAGCTGTTGCTTCTGCAGTTCAATAACTCATCTTTGGCAATCCCAATCTGGTTCCATGGTTTTCGGAACGCCAAAATTGCTGGATTTCACGGACTTCGTTCCTTTAAATAAGTTTGCGCACATTTCAAAAATTGCCGTGGAATGCAATTGTTCCCCCCGCTTCATGAGTGACTCCACCGTCATGTTATCCTCCGGCGCCATGAGTCTATTATCAGTGTTCAGTTTCATCTTGTACCTCCTGTCAATGGTTCATCTTCTGTAGGCTATTTTCCTTTCTTGATTTCAATAGACCATATATAATTAAACAATCTACGCGTGTTTTTGCGCAGCAGATGTGCATAAATAAACATCACCAGGCGCGCGGAACAAGGCGCACACCACATTGAAATCAGGAGAGGGAGGGGAAGGCAATGAAACTGAACTGGGATGATATGCGCTATTTCCTGGTACTCTGCCGGACTCAATCCTTTGTTGCAGCCGGCACAGAGCTGAAAGTGACCCACAGCACAGTTTCCCGGCGTCTGTCTGCCTTGGAGACTTCATTGCAGACCCAGCTTTTTTCCCGTACGGAAAAAGGCTGCCGCCTTACTGCCGCTGGAGAAAAGCTGCTTCCATATGCAGAGCAACTGGAAACGACTGTCATTGGTCTTGAGGAAGATATATCGGGAAGAAATAATCAGCTTTCAGGGGCAATCCGAATTGGCGCCCCAGATGGTTTCGGCAACTGTTTTCTGGCCTCTCGCCTCGGTAAATTTCAGACTATTCACCCGGCACTTGAGGTTGAACTCATTGCCGTTCCGATGTATTACAGTCTCGCCAGGAGGGAGATCGATATCTTAATTACCGTGAGAAAACCGACGGCAGGAAACATCATCGTAAGAAAGCTGTCACACTACAAATTCGGTCTGTTTGCCACAAAAAAATACCTTGATGGTCGCCCTCCGATTCAAAACAGGGAAGACCTGCGAAACCACAGGACGATTGGCTACATTGATGATCTTTTGTATGATCAGGATCTCGATTTCATTAACGAGTTTCACTCTGGTGTGTCCGCTCAATTCAGGAGTTCAACCCTCGTCGGGCAAAAGCACGCTATCCTCGCAGATAATGGAATTGGTGTTCTCCCCTATTTCATGGCACACTTTGAACCGACTCTCGTCTCAGTATTGCCAGGACTGAGCGCTCAAAGGACTTTCTGGCTTCAGGTCAACCCTGATTCAAGGCAAATTGCTCGGGTGCGGGTAACAATTGATTTTATCGTTGAGGAGATGGAAGCCAGCAAATTCATCTTCTTGGAAAATCCCCAGCCAGGGATTTGAAGCTGTTATCTCAAACCGCCTGTGCCGGCATGACGGTAATATTCAAGATTCCTGTTTAAGACATTCTGACCTATTCGCGACGGAAAAAGGAGCCATCTCCCTGGGCAGGAAAACGGCTCCTTGCTCTTCTGGTCCCCCAATCAAGCACGCACAGTGAAACTGTATATATGATATTGTTTCTACACTATATATCGCGAATCAGCAGAAAATGATGAAAGATCAATCCACTTGAACAAAGATTTTTTTCAGAGCTCCGCAAACGGGACATTTATCCGGCGCGCTTCCAACCTCGATGTAACCGCAAACGGGACAAAGATAAAAATCGCTGCAATCCATATCAGTCCCTTTTTTCACGGCATCAAGAGCTTTCTGGTAGATTTGCGCGTGAACCTCTTCGGCGTCGACAGCAAACTTAAACATGGTTTTGGCCTTGTGTCCGTCGGCCTCGGCCAATTCCACCATCGGCGGATACATCTTGGTAAATTCAAACGTTTCCCCATCAATCGCCGCCTGCAGATTTTCAGCAGTTGAATGAATCATTTCAAGCGCCTTTAGATGGCCTTCCGCATGAATTCTCTCGGCCTCCGCGGTGGTCCTGAAAAGCTTGGCGATATTAACGAAACCATCCTTTTCGGCCCTCTTGGCAAAGGCTTTGTATTTCTGGTTGGCCTGACTTTCGCCGGCAAATGCTTCTTTAAGATTTTCATTCGTTGTGGCCATTGTTTCCTCCTTGGAATGTTTGAATGTCAGATGGAAGGTGTGTTCTCACAAAATCAGCTAAGATATTACCGCACCCGCTCCTAGACTTCAAGTTCAGTCCTTCTTCTGCATTTTAACCCGCGATAGTTGAGGACACCTATATAACAGCAAGAATGAACACGGATTTCATGAACATCCTCACGCGGATGGAAATCAGCGAATGAAATTCATGTAGATTTTATCTTCTCTTTCCGGGGCAACAATCGTCCCTTTGCCATGCTCTACCAGTTTCATCAGCCAGGCCATGTTTCTGCCAAGCGTTCTCATAATCTGTTTTCCCTCTTCATCCTGTGTTGCTTCTCCCGGTCGGGTGCCATGAATTACATTCCAGTAGTTGGATGTCGGAAGCAGCATTTCGGCATAACATAAGAAATTATTGAGTTGATTGAAGGTCGGCAAACCGCCAGAACGTCGCACCGCAACAACCGCGGCCCCCACCTTGTGCCGCAACATGCTTTTATTGACGCCTGTGACATAAAAGGCTCGATCGAGGAACGATTTCATCGTGCCGCCTATGGCCGAGAAATGCACAGGGGAGCCGATTATAATACCATCAGCCAGCTTCATTTTCTGGATCCATTCGTTGACCTCATCATCAACCTGCACGCATTGCTCATTTTTCTTTTTGGCGCATTGACCGCAGGCGAGACAACCTCTGATAGCCTTATTCCCTACATGAAGAATTTCAGTTTCAATTCCCTCTTTTTCCAACTCATCAAGAACCATTTGTATTGCATGGTATGTATTACCTTTCTTATTAGGACTGCCATTGAATGCCACTGTTTTCAAAATCTTACCTCCAGTATTCAGGATATTTTTTTTCCTTCCTTTTCATTTCTGTTCATTTGCTCTATCACTAACCGTAGGATTCTTCCAAGTCACCAACTCTTTGCGCCCTTCACAAGGTGGAGGCATTGTAAGCAACAGCACGGAGTCTGCCAAACTGCATTCCACCATCCAGATGGCTGTTTCCCTGAGAAGATCAAACTGACCAAGATTACAAATTTTTCATCGCTCATTCAAAAAGTTTCGGTTTTTTTCCAGCCAATCCAAAACTTCCATCAACCGTCGTTTGGCTTTGTGGCCCACCCGCAATCTCATGAGCAAGGCTTTCCAATCGTCAAGCCGCCCGGTCCTCTCGTTCACCTTGTGCATCTGGCACAAATATCCCGAGACCTCTTTGTAGGCCTTCGGTTTGACTTGCTGCCCTATCAAGCGCTCAGCAATCAACAGCCAGATCCGCTAGGCTATGGCCATATGACTCATGACGACGGCCCTGGCCAGTTCTGTTCATCAATACTCCTGCTCCAGCGCCTGGTTTTTGATAGTAGTTTCGGAACTACCCCCTATATTCCAATCATATGAGCCTCTTGCAAAAAGAAGAATCGATAACAAGCAAGCGTAGTTAAATATAGATTAATATGTTGAATTAATTGAACTTCATGGCATTTCAAGGTAAAGTTTTGTATCCAGCAAAACAAAGCCAAGGAGAATGCCATGAAGCTCACA
>JFJP01027322.1_pt1 | contig 22232 bp, 21 predicted proteins | sample 431651 | NCBI WGS metagenome assembly JFJP01 (sample SAMN02602958, study PRJNA72255) | Microbial mat metagenome, whole genome shotgun sequencing project. | biome: fresh water; feature: sink hole; material: water; isolation source: purple microbial (photo- and chemosynthetic) mats found in...
ATTCATTTTTTTTTCTTTCTATATTATAATTTTAAAAAAATAAAATAGTTTTTACCAAATTTAAATTTTTTTTTTTATTAAAAAAATTTTGTTCTCAATGTTATTTTTTTAAAATTTGATGAATTTTTATTTAAAATCAAAATAATCAATTCAGAAGCATTGGTTTATAATATATAAGTATTCTGATGATTGGTTATAAAGGCATAAATAAAATTCATATATAAGACAACAACAACAAAAATGATAAAAACTGATATTATCTTATCTAACTACTCTTAATTTTCTCCTAGATCTTTAAATATAAAATATTTAATAAATAATTTCTATAAAAAAAAATAACATTTTTCATTAAACACCAACACCCTTTCAACTTTTGCTCTCATGGGATGAACCATCCTCCTCATCCACTTCACTTATTGAAACCTCAGACTCTTCTTCACTACTAGACGACGACGCTACAAAAGATATAAAAATCTTTCTTTTAAATAAACACAAAATAAAATTAACTATGAATTTCTTTGTTTTTGTTTTTCTGGAGAATAAACTCATGATTTTTGGTCAATTCTTCTATTTGTTGGCTCATAGAGCTGAAATTTGAAGGTTTTTTGACCATTGCAACTGAAGCTCTCATGATTTTTTTGCTATCAGAGCTTTTTTGTAAAATAAAACTATTCATCCGTTTAGAAGGCGATTTCAAAAGTGGACTGCTAGGCAATTTTTCAACGAATTCGAATAGTTTTTTATAAGGAAGACTGTCTAAATCATAGCTAAAGGCAAAAAGATTCAGGAGTAAATATTCAAGTTCAGGTTGTTTGATTTCGATTTCAAGGAATCTGAAAGCATCACGGATGACTTTGAAGGGGATCAGCTCTTTATCTTTGGTTTCTTCCATCAGTTGAAAACACTCGTTTAGAGAGTCGTAATTGTTTTCGATGATCTTTATTTTTATTGATGAATTTTTAATTGAGAATCAATTCAAAAAAAGAAAGAAATTACAAATGAAAGTTGACTTCTCAAATCTTTTTCCTCATTTTCTGAGTATATTCGCACATTCCCCACTAATTTCTTAAATTTGGTTTTGACTTGGACTAAGGAAGAAGTATTATCGAAATCTAACTCAAGGAATTTTTCTGATGAGCTTTCTATTAAATAACGAGAAATTAATAGAGCTTTTTTCTCATCAGTCACGTTTAAAGGCTCCCTTTCATTGATTTTTTTTATAAGCAAAAAAAAAATAAAGGACTTTTTCATGATTTCATTGATATCTTTAAGCGCTATTTGGCCAGAATTCCCCTTTTTCTTAGATTTTTCAGGAAAAATTTGCTAAAAAAGACAATAATTTAATAAAATTTGCAAAAAAATTGTCACTTTTTCCACAAATGCATATTCTAATTTTTTGATTTTGAACTTCAAATTCAATTCATATCCTAAAAAAACAAAAAATTGCTTATATATAAAATTCAATCAACATTAAACCATAATTCATCACATCTTCATAAAGAACCTGCTGAACAATTTCTTTCTTTAGATTTGGTTTTTCTTGCTCTTGATTAATCATTGAAGTTTCATCAAGATTTTCATTTTCATCAATTTCATTGGATCTTTTTAATAGCTTCCCATGGGCTTTATCCTCAATTTTTCTCTCTTCAATCCCATGAGTCTTACATAAAAGCTTATATTTCTCATCCCATTCTTTAAAAATCGCCTTTTGTTTCTCGAGATTGTCTTGTAAAAGCTTTTTTTCTTTTACTTCAAAAGCACTTTTATACTAAAAAATACAAAAAGATTGAAAATTTAATTTAAAAAAATGACTATTTTCATCAAATTTTAATAAAAAATATGAAAAAAACTTTTGGATTTTAAAATACAAACCTCAAGTTTTGAGTTTAATTCGCTAACATATTTTGTTTGATAGTTTATCATTTGATCTTTTTCATAGATCAAATGCTTCAATTGTTGTTCAGCATTCAACCTTCATTTCAAATTATTAAATAAATATATATTAATAAAAAGGAAAAAACAAGGCTTCAGTTTTCATTTGCTCTCTGGAAGGAATTTGTGATTTTATGATCAAATTATTGATTTCTTGATGATATTTCTCAATCAAATCACTGTTTTCTTTGATTTCTATCTGTTTTTTACTCGTTTCTTGCTTCAAATTCAAGAATTTTCTATAGTTTCTTTCCATATGTTTCTCATTGATTTCTTCATTAAATAGCTTTAAAAAGTTGATTTTTCCTTAGATTTTAAAGAGAAAACCTGTAATTCATTTCTTTTATCAATTAAAGCTGATCGTTTTATCTCTAATTCCTGAATTTCTGCCTTTAATTTCTTTAATATTTGGAAATTCAGCTCAGTTTTATTCACAATTTGTGGATCTTCTTCAAGATTTATAAGATTTTCCCTTTTAAAATTAAGAAAAAACAATGAAATTTATAATTAAATCTAAAGGATAACTCAAGAAGTTCTTCAGATAAAATTTGCGAAGAATCTATCAAGAGATTTTGAAGTCTTCTCATTTCTTCAATATTTGCTTTGATTTCAAGCTTTTTTATTTAAATTCATTTGCTTTTATAGATAAATTGAGAAAGAAAAAAACATCTAATTCTTCAATTTTTAGGATTTTCGGATGTTTTTTTAGTGTTTTTAGCTTTTCTTCATATATTTTTTCCTCTTTTTTCAGTTTATTCAGCTCGTTTTTCAAACAAACTATGAAAATAGTCTATAAAAACTAAAGGTTTATGAATGAAAACTGAAATTCTGACTTGTTTTTGTGATGATTTGAATTTTTGATTCTCATACAGATATTTAGTCGTTTCTTTGATCAAATCCTCATCTTTTTTATTCGCTTTCTACAGAATTTTTCAAAAAACGACACAAATAAATGAAACCTTTGTATTGGAATATGCCATTCTTAATTGATTATTCTGTTTCAATAGTTCCTTTACCTGTTCTTTTAAACAGAAAACATCTTGATTTAAATCTTCCTTGAGATAGTATTATGTATAATTGTTATATTTTATTATATAATTATCGAAATTTTCAAAAGAAATTCACTTTTTCATATGGAATTTTCTTCATTTTCACAAAGTTTCTCATCATATTTTCATAGTATTTAGTAGGTCCTTTTCTTAGTCCATCCCTAAATAAAATAATCTATTGAAAAATATGAAGAATTTCCTTTACAAATCTTTTATATGTTCTGGATTCTCTTCATCTTCCTTTATGGGTTTTAACTCTTCTTGTGTATGTGAAAGATTTTTCGAGATATTTGTTCCATTTTTCATCATAAATATTGATAATTTTCTATTAAAAAAGTGTTTTTTCTAATATGTGTAAAAAGAAATACCTGGTTTTTGAAGGATTGTCATTTAAAGAGAAATTTTGGATCTTTTTCTCATTGTATTTGGGGATTTTATAAGAATGGAGGTATGATTTACTAGGAAGTATTGAAATTTGGGGAGATTGAACAAAAGAAAACTCTTCTGAATGAATTCTTTCATTCTATAAAATTGTTAATTATAGGAAGAAAAATGGATCGAGAGGTACTTTCTGAAAGGATTCCAATGATCTAAAAAAAGTGGGATGAAGATTTTTTATAGAAAAATTACATAAACATTGTTTTTTTTTGGAGGTGGAAAAATTTTAATGAAACTTTTAAAAAAAAGAAGAAATTTTTTTTTTTTATGGGAAATTTTTTTTTAAAATAACTAAAAAATTAATTTTTGAAACCAATCTCAAATTTTTATAAAAAACCAAAAGAAAAAATACAAATACAAACAAATATAATCTAATTCATTTGAACCTTAAAAATTAATAAATAAAGACGATTTTTTTTTCGAAAATGAAGAGAAAAACTCTATAAAAAAATCACTTTGTTTAATAAAAAAACTGTTTTACCATAAATAAATAAGAAGTTTCAAATTTTTTCTTTTGAGTTTGATTTAATGAATAATAAGAAATCTTTGGATCTCGAAGAGGATCAACAAATTGAGACAGATCTAGTCTTTCTATTAAACTGCTACAAATCACGAGAAGAAAGTGTCCATTCAATCCGTGAATTTTATGGTAAATATTCCGAAAATCGGAATAAATTCCCTGAATTTGACTCTTTACAAAAGAAAATTTCTTATTTTATTGATGAATTTTGCTTTCATGATAAGGTGATTTCTGTCACAGAAGACGAAATTTCCAAGAAATATGTGTCAATAAAGGGGAGTTCTCCAATAAAGCGTCAATTATTGAGTAAATTCGTGAATAATATCCTAAAGATCAACTCTTCATTTCATAATAAATTGAATCATGGGAATTATGATGTAGAATTTTTAAAAGTTAATGAATATATTCTTATGGGCAACTTGTTCAGAGACAATGCCTTATCGATGCTCAAAGAAGAGAGCTTTAATATTTACAAATTGATAATGTTTATCATCAAGACTTCTAGAAGCAAAATACAACATGAAACGAAAAAATTAAAGAACGTTTTTGTGTCAAATATAACAAAAAGCTTTTTTGAGGGTAAAATTTCTAATTCTAATGAAAATGATGAGATAAAAAAAATAAAATATAATAATAATACTCCAATTCCCCTAAAAAAACCAAAAAATCTGAAGAAAAAAAACAAAAATGAAACGTTTATAAGCAAAGGTTTAATGGATCAACCTTTTCAAATCGACGCCTTTATGTTTTTAGATTCTGTTCGAAAAAAATACATTGTGCCAAATGCATTAAATTTGCCAATGACTTCAAAGAAAAATGGAAAATTAATGCAAATTTCTAACAGTTTATCCAAAACAAAATCAAACAAAAAACAACAGAAAAATGTTCATATACCACATGAATATAATATACTACAAATTTCTGAATATAAACCTGCTTTGCATCTGAATGAGAATCCCAATGAACTAATTACTGAGAAATTTAATAGGATTTTCGGGGAATTAATGAAAGCCAATAGTTTTGTGAGAGAAACTTTGAAGAAATATCATGAGGATTTCATGAAACATATCGAAAAAATAAAATTTTATGAAAAACCGATCAGAGGGCTCGATGAAGAGAATAGTGAGAAACCGAAATCTGAGGCTAAGATTTTGAAAAATAACTCAAAGATTTCGGTGAAGGAGAAAGGAGCAGGAAATAGAAGATCGATTAGTATGAAAGGGTGAAAGAAATATAGTTATAAATAATATTCTTTTAGTATTTTTGGGGGGTTTTATATTTTTTTGTTCATTAATTTTTTTTTCTCTCTCAAATTTGTGAAAAATAAAAATTAAATTAAATTTATGAGAAGAAGGAAAGAGATTCATTCATAAAGCAATTAAATTAAATTTATTATTATAAAATAAAAAAATTCTTTAATATTTAAAAAAAAAAATTTTCATTTTTTAAAAAAAAAAATTTAAATTTAATTAAAGCAGTGTTTTAAAAATTAAGATTGAAATAATTAAATAAGAATTTTAATCAATAAAAGTGTAAAAGATTATTTAAGTTTTTTTTCATAAATTTTCAAAATTTTGAATCATAAAAGCCTAAAAACATTGAAAAAAATCACAATTTTAAAAAATTTGAAACAAGCTGTGCAGCCAAAACTTTATTTCCCATTTTCTTATGTATGATGACTAAATTGTACACACATTCTTTAAAAATGTTTTCTTTTTTATCATATTCTTTCCCATTCTCGCATGTAATTTCATTTGAAAGTTCTCTTTCATTCCAAATATACATTGATTTCTCAAAATATTTTATGGCTTGAGAAAACATTGAAAATTGAGCATAAGCTCTAATCCGAAAAAATTCATATTTTATTATATTTTTTTTAAAACCTGCCAATATTATAATAAGTTTCACATGGATATGTTGATTCCCTTGAATTTTTGTAAAGCTGAAGAAAATAGAAGGTTCTTTTCGCTGATTTTACTTTGTTTAAAGTCGTTCGAGACGTAGTTGATTGCAAGAAAGCTGTTGCTAAACCCCTAAAAAAAATATTTGAAATATAATATCAAATTTAGAATATATGGAAACAGATTGATCAAAGAGTTTGATGGGTCACTTTTATGCAGGCTATAAAAGCTTTTGATTGCTAAATCATAATAACCACTTTGCAAATAAGAGTTTCCCAATATTTGATTGATAATGGGATGTTTATTGGATCTTTATAAAAAGATTTAAGTTTGAGAGAATAATAAAATATTGATAAATTACAATTTTGAGAGTTTCAGAATAAAAGTTCTATATATTTGTGGATCTTCAATATTTTTCAAAATAATGGAAAGAATTGTTATTATAAAATAATTGTCAGGGTTTTTTCTTGCAATTTTTTTGATGTAAAAAAATGATTGATTAAACTCCTAAAAATATGATATTGAATAATTTCAGTAAAAAATAAGGTTTACTTTTGTTTTGAAGGTAGAAATCACTCCGCTTATTAATAAATCATGATTTTGATTTTCGAATTCTTTTTCCCTATTATTTTAAAAACAAATTTTTAATTAACAATTTTCCACCATAGAAAAAAACTTTAAAAAATCCAGTTTAATTGCATTATGACATAAATTCATCATTTTCTCATAATCCCCAACTTCATGTAAAATATCTAAAACCTGAAAAAACATATCAAATCAATAAAACTAAATTTGTGTCGAGAAAAAACCTTTGATATAATTTCAAAATATTTATCTTTTCCTAATAATTTGCTTAAATGAGAAATTTTTTCCAATTGTTGATCAGTTAATAATTTTGAAATTTTGGTTTTCTTTTTCATTAGGAACTCTTTATTAAAATGATTAGAAAAAATATTTATAAAATTAATTTAAAATAAGAAAAACCAGGTGTGGATTTTTGTTTTTTAGTTTTCAACAAAGTTCCAGTTTTGTTATTTTCGATGAGTTTTAAAATATCTGTCGATTTCATCGTTTTTTTAAACGTTTTCTTTCTGCTTTCGAACAGATATCTATTCAATATTTTTTGTCGAACAATCTGACCAAATTAATAAATATGATTGCAAAATAAAATTAATAATGTAATAAATTAAGCAAATAATAAGAACTTTTCTTTAAAAAATCTGATTATCATGAATTAACCAGAAATTTATCTAGAAAAATAAGAAACTTATCGAAAATACTTGTATTTCATTTTCCAATCTCAAAGAAACAATCAAACTATCATAAATTTTCTCCAAAAACGCTTCTTCTGAGTTTTCTTTCAAAAGGATTTGTGCTTGAATGAATTTCAATCTCAAATCATCGACATCATAATTCCTCTTGATCATCTCAATGGAAAATTCAATTTTTTCTCCAAAGCTTTGCATGCCTTCCTCACATTCGCTTTTTATGATATCTCTTTCATTCTCATTATTAATGCGATTTTTTTTCATATTAGCTTCTTCAAACTTCACATTTTTTTTAATTTTATTTATTTTTTTGCTTCGTTTGTTAATTTTTGGACTATTTTCCGTTTGTTCTAAAAGCTCTTCTTTTAACAAGAGACCTTCATCATCAGAGAAAAAAACTTCTTCATTATCCAGTATTTTTAAAGCTTCTTTTTTATTGCCTTCTTCCAGATAAATATTCGAGAGATTTATTTTGGCTTCTGTTAATTTTGGATTGCTTTCCAATATTGATTTGAAAGCATCTATAGCTGATGGAATATCACCAATTTTTTTATACAGAATTCCACATCTTAACCATACTTCTTCATTATTATTTTCATCTAAAATCTTCTCAAATATCTCTAATGCTTTTTGATTCTCCCCTAAATCCTCATAAAAATTAGCAGCTTGCTCTAATATATCAAGGAATTTAATCAAGAAATTATCAAAATTCTGGGAGATTATATAGTCGTAAGTCTTGGTAGCTTCTGGTATTTTTTTCATATTCTTTTGACATGATGCATATAAGGCAACTATATCTAAAGGCAAATTATTGAAACTTGATTGGTAAATTGAATCTTGATCAATTAATTCAGAATTTATGAAAAAAAATTACTTGAATATAAAGCTGAGATATCATATTGATTATATTGTAATCACATTGTCCTGTTTCTTTATCATACATAAACGGGGATAATATTTCGATGCTTTTAGAAAATTGATTGATTTTTGCATAAAGCTAAATTTTATATTTTATTAGTTAATCATTAAAAAAAATTGAAATATTAACTTTTGCACATTTTTTCACTATATCTAAACTCCTTTGTGGCAATTTCAAAAGTTTTTCAAGACATTTGATAGCTTTCTTTATATCCCCACTAATCTCTAAACATTCAGCTCTTTCCAATAAACAATCCTTGTTTAAAGGATCACTTTTTAAAGCTCTTCCGAAAGAATAACTTGCTCTATCATAGCATTTTGTTCTCCTTTAAAGAAAATTTATGGAATAAAAAAAAAAAATTATGAAAAAATGAAAATTTATAAAAATTTTTTCTGAAGAATGAGTATTTTTTTAATAATGACTTATAAAGGCTGCCTATTTTCTCCCATAAATCTGCATCACTGTTTCCACACTGTGCTGATAAAGTGTAAAAATCAGCTGCCCTTTTAAAATCATTTTTCTTTTCTAAAAATAAATAATGATTTGAATTTGAATTTTTTTTTTGAACCCGAAATTTTCGCTAATAATTTGTAAGGTTCAGAAAAATTGGGGTATTGCTGGATTATCTCATAGCATTTTTCTTTTGCGCGATCCCAATCGTTTTTTATGTAAAAATGATTGGCTTCACCCATTAATTCGGAAATATCTGCTGGGAGTTTGGAGTTTCGTTCTCCTTTCTTATAAATTTTCAAGATTTCTCGAAAGTTTTCGCTTTCATCCGAATCGGATAGTTCATTCTCGCTATTATCTCTTTATTTTTCAAAAGAAATCAAGTTTTATTCTTTAAAAAAAGTCTACATTCCAGAAATTTCAGATGTTTGATCAATAATATTCATAAAAAAAAAAATGATTTTTTAATGACTAAATTAAAAATAATTGTTTCAAAACAAAAATTAATTTTTTTTAAAAATAACAAATTCAAAAAAAATTTCATTAATTAATTTTTCCTGTTGATTTTTAAAAATTTAAAATTATTAAAAACTAATTATTTCTGTTTGATTCTTTTGTTTATATATTAATTATAAAATTTTTTTGCAAAACTAAAAAACTCCATATTATTTGATTCTCCATATTATTTGATTTTTCAATGGATTTCGATAAAAAACATTCCACTCTCGGCGATTACATCATACTGAAAACTTTGGGCACTGGCTGCTATTCCAAGTATTTTTTAAAGAAATACTCTTTAGTTTTCTTTTAATCAGAGTGAAATTAGCCTGTAATAAAAACGATGGTAATTATTATGCTATAAAAATCCTAAAGCCCAACTGTACAAATAGTCAAGAAAACACTTTAAGAAATGAGTTCAATGTGTTAAAAAACTTGACCCATCCACATATAATAAATCTCTTTGAATTTTATGAAACTGCCCAATATAGAAAAAGGAGCGGAATGAAAAAAACTGTGATGTTTTTGGTGTTGGAATTAGCGACTGGTGGTGAATTATTTGAATATTTGTTTCATACTGGAAAGGTTGAAGAAGAAACAGCAAGAGCATTTTTCTATCAAATTATTTCAGGTTTCTTTTATATTTTGAATTTTTTATATTTTGATAAATTTAAAGCTCTTGAATATATGCATTCCCAAGGGATCACGCATAGGGATTTGAAGCCAGAAAACATTCTACTGGATGAGAATTTCTTAATAAAAGTTGGTGATTTTGGCTTTTCCACTTTTCTCGATCGAAAACTATCAACAATTATTGGAACACAATTGTAATTTATCAAAATAAATCTATTTTTTCTAAGAAATTTTAGGTATATGGCACCTGAAATTCATTTGAAAATGTCTTACAATGGCCCTTCTATTGATTTATTTGCAGCTGCAATCATTCTTTTTATAATGTATGCAGGGACTCCGCCCTTTAGCAGAGCTGATCCTAGAGACGATTTCTACAAATTTCTTTGTACAAATAAACATGAAGCTTTTTGGAAAGCCCATTTGAAACATAAGCCAAGTCCTTATTTTTTTTCGGAAAGCTTCAAAAATCTGATGAATTCAATGTTGGCTTTTGACCCGACTCAAAGACTTTCTTTAGCAGAAATTAAGGCACATCCTTGGTTCAATGGAGCTTTGACATCGAAAGAAGATATTTTTAATATGTTTTATGAGAGAAAACAAAGAGTTGATATTGAAACCGAGATTCAAAAGAAAAGGAAAGCTTTAAAGAGAAAAATGCAAGAAGAACAATATAGCAATTTAGTTTATGTCGGAGTTTCGGGGTTTAGAGATCTAGAAGATGTTAATTTTTTATACATTTTTCATCGAGGAATTTATGCTTTTATTTAGAAAAACAATGAGTTTAATGACCTTTATGAACTGATGCCTGATTTGAAACAAAATAGGGAGATAAAAAAACAATCAGTAACATTTTTTTTTTAGGCATTTATTTTTCGCTTTTGTCATTGTTCTTTATTTTCGCATTTATTTTTCTAAAAAAATATATTTGTATTTTATTTAAAATTTCTAATTTTTTTTTACAACTAATTTTGATTTTTTTGTTTTCAATACATGTTTTGATAGAAACTTTGCAAAAGATTGACTACTTATACAATAGTTTCAAATGAAGATTATTTGTTAAGATATTTAGTGAAAGTTTGTTTGAAACAATTCAATGAAGTTAAATTAAAACAAAAAAGCTACAAGGTTCTTTTTTTTTGTTGATAAAATTCAAATAATTTTATTTTAAAAAAAAAGATCGTTTGCAAGTATATTGATGAAAATTCTGAAACTCTTGAGCTCTATATAACCATTTTCAAATTAGATGATGAAGCAAATGGCATTGAATTCACCAAAAAACAAGTAAAAATTATATTTTACAAAAAATAATCTAAATTCTTTGTTAAAAATATGTTTTTAGGGATGTTTGACAAGTTTTTATTCAAAGATCAAAACGATTAGAGAATTTTTAGACAAATTGAATCAAGAAGAAAAAGCTGAGATTTCTGGAAATATTAATATTTAAAGAACTTTTATTAAAACCTAAATTTACCATATGTCATTCATTTATCATCTTTTTTATGAAAAAGTAAAAGAAAATTCAAACACATCTCATTTGTTTTCTTATGTTATTTATTTTTTTGAAAAATAAATAAAAAATGAAACAAATTTTAATCAGAAAATTGATCAAAGTCAATAAATTTTATTAAAAAACCTTTCTTTTTTCCATCCATTTTGGATTAAATTCAATGTTTCAAAAAACTACTCTTCTCTTTGACACGTATATCATTTGTTTCTTAGAAAAAACAAATAAAAATTTCAAGAGAAAGTCTGTTAAAATCACATAGCCATTCAAATAACATAGAGAGACTTATTGGTAAAATCGATAAGGAATTCCTCCGAAAAATGAATGGTCTCTTGGAAGATATCCAAAATGTCGATATTTCTCTCGAAAAACTCTCATATTTTAAGAAATTTTATGATTTATACTCGATTTGTCTTGTTGAGATATGCAATGAAATCCAATTTTTCGGGTTAGACTACCTATGTTTTCTTGTTTTAAAGCTCTTCAATTGTTTTAAATTACACCTGGTTTATTTTATGAAATACAACAGTGAATTCCTTCATATGAAAAACACAATGGAGTCTGAGATAGAAAAAGGTTAAATAAACAGTAAAATTTCATATTTTTATTTATAATAGAACTAAAAGACATTAAAGAAGTTTATGAGAAAGAGGTCAAAAAACTAAGAAAACAAGGGGTGGAGGTGATTGAAGACAGTCAATTGGGGTTATTTAGAAAGAAAATTGATAAATATGAACGATTGGAAAAGGCTAAATTCTATTTGCAACAAGAAGAAGTCGAATTAGATAGAATGGTGTATAAAATAAATAAAGGTAAAGATGAAATAGACAATCATTTGAGAAATGAAAAAAATATTTTGGAGAAAATAATGCCTTCAGGAACAAAAAATGTTTTATTGGCAATTTTGAGAAATATGAAACTTCCAGAAAAACAATTTAAAGGTATTTATTTTTAAAAAAAATTGGGTTTTGAGGTTGGGCAGTAGAATTTGAAGAAGGACTGGATCTGAATTTTGAGGAGGAGAATAATGGGTTAAAATTCGAAATTATAAAAAATGAGTTTTTGTCAAAAGTCGATGAGTCCTCGAAAAAAGCGTTTATAAAATATTTTACAAGTCATATCCAGAAAAACGTGGAGGATGAAAACAAATACACACAAGTAAATAAATTTTTTTTTTTTGGAGGGGGGGAAAAGCATCTTTTTTTTCGAAACTTTTGTTTTTTTTTGGGAAAACTTTTTTTTGAAAATAAAAAAATTGCCTTTAATAAATAAAATTTTGATTTTTTTCATTCAATGAAGCTTATTGCTAAAAATTAAATTAAATTACCTGATTTAATTTATAATCCGAAAAATGGGAGTTAGTGCATTCAAATTTTGTATATTTCTTATTGAATTTTTTTTAATTTATTGTATTTTATTTGTTTAATATTTTTCCATAATGAATTTACTTTTTGAAAAAGACGGAATTCATCATTGAAATCGTTGAAAACAAGGAAAAAGAAGAAAAGGATAAAAAAAAAAAAACTAACAATAAAAATCAACAACGACCTATAAAAAAAAGCATTTTAGATATCAATGATTTTGACACAGAACGAGAAGATTATGAATTGAAGTTGAGAAATCTTAAAGAAAAGCTGGCTAATTTCGAAGAGAAACTCACTTTAATAAAAAATGACAAGGAAAATAAAGATTTCAAGCTTTTTAAGAAAATAGAGAAAATAAAAAACCTTAAAAGCGAAATGGAAAAACTTAAGCAAAAAGTCGAACACTATGAATCAAATGAAGTTGAAGATAAAACAAATAAGAAAATAAGAAAATTAAAAGAAAAGTAAGTTTTACTCAAAAGATTATTTTATTTTTTTTAAATTTTATTTTACGGTAATATATTTTTTATTTTTTTTAAATTTTCATTTTACAAAAAAATCAATAAACTAAAAAATTTTTTATTTTAAAAAAAAATTTTCATTTTTTTTAATCAAAACCCAAACTGTTTAGTGAAACAAGATTCTCTGAAGAAAATTTCAAATTAAAGCTCACCCAACATCTGGAAACAATCCAGAAATACGAAGAAAAACAGAAGCTTTCTTCACATGAAAACCAATCCCAAAAAGAAAAAATAATTTATTTGCAGACAGAGCTTGATCAATTAAAGCAATTATTAGACTTATTGCAAGAAAAAAAAGAATCTGAATTAATTTCTTCTCCAAATGTTCCTTCTCCTTCTCATATCATAAAAACCTTGCAAAATGAGGAAAATCTTGTTGAAAAACAGTTACAAAATGAGGAAAAACCAAAAATAATATTAGATTTAATGAAGAAAAAAAACTTAATTGAGATAAATTTACCAAAAATTGAGAATGTTGGTAATAATGAAGAGATTTTTGAGAAAATTAATGAAAATTCTGGCAGAAAAACTGCAAATATTTCGAAAATAAAGAATTCAAAGAAAAGTGGTTTGATAAAAACTGCCAGTTTATCAAAAAAAATGAGTATATTTGAAACAAAAAAACCAGACAATAATGAAAGAAAAGAATCAGAACTTCAAATTCCAAAACAAAAAACAAAAGAGTTTGATTCAAAAGAATGTAATACTGATGAAATGTTTTTTTCAAATGGAAACAATTATAATTTCAACAAGAAAATAGCATATTATTTGACAAAAATCGATTTTTCAAAGGAAAGAAATTTGTTTCATTTGGAGAATTTTCTTGGAAAATACTTAAATGAGCAAAATATTGCTCCTGAAGAAAACGGATTGAATAATTCGAAAATTGAAACAAATGAAATGGGAATACAAACGGAAATTGATGACGTTTATATCCATCAGATCGACAATTCTCCAATAAAAAATCCCAATCTTTATTTAGAAGAAGCTCCTCTACAGAAAAAACTAAAAAATCATTTACAAATTACCGAAAGTACAATACCACAATCAAAAAAACTTTACAATTCAATAGATTTCAATGAACTATTGAACTCAAGTAAAATTTCTACAAAGCTAGACATTTCTAACTTTGAAAGTCAAAAAGCCATTCCAAACAAAAATAAAAACAACAATGAAATTATTGAAAAAATTAACAATTTGGATCAAAAGTCCTCAATTTCCAAAAGCATCCCATTATGTATCCAAAAAAACTTACAAATAACTCTTCCCTTTCTGAATACTTCTTTAGAGAACTCATCAGAATTTCCTTCTAATTTTCATCAAAAAGAATATTTCACCCCTCAAAGCTTTATAGAACGAATAAAAAATCAGAATGATAAGGATCTTAACAAAACATTAGACTTTCAAAAGAAATTGATGGAATCTAATAATAAATCTATTGTCGAAGGTACAAACCCTGTTGAAGAAAATGAAAAATTCATGAAATGGAAACAAAATGATAAGGAAGTCATTGAAGAGGTAGAAGAACAATCAATTATTGCTAAAGAAGTTTTCGAACATTTAAATAAAAACACAAAAAATGTCGATAAAAATTACTCAAAATTCAAACATTTTTTCAATTATCCTTTCAGAAAAATAGAGGATTTCAGTGAAATTAATAAAAGCGAGAACTTAACTAAAAATATTTTGAATAATACGAAAGATGATTTTTCGTTTGAAACGTTTAAGCTGTTATTTGATCGATTGGTTAAAGCTCATCAAAAATGCGGTAGAAACTGCAAGCATTTGAAAAGGTTTTATAAAACTATTGGCTTTGTCAGAAATTCAGAAAAAAAACAGATGCTGGAGATTTCCAAAAAAATTATCAACAAACTGCCTAAAATTTAAAGTTTTGATCAGATGATTGAACTTTCTGTGATTTTTTTTATTAAAAACAAAGATTTTCCCAATAAACTTCATAAAATTTAGAATTTATGAGTTTATATGATTTTATTTTTTTTATTTAGAATTATGTTTTCTTATTTTGGTTTATAAAAAACGTTAAAACAATTTTTTTTTTTTTATTTGAAACAAGCAAAAAAATAATTTATTAATTAACATTTCATAATGTTTTTTCAGAGAAGAAAAAGAAGAACTATTTTGAGATTTAAACAAAAAAAATAAAGTTTTTCTTTAAGAACTATTTTTTTTTTTCAACCTGAAAGAAGAGGGAAATAGTTTAAAAAAAAAATCCTAAAATTAAACTTAATTGCAAAAAAATTTTAAATCTTCTCCGATAATGCAATGATTCCGCATGCAATCCTGGCCCCAGCGTGTCCAGTGGTCTTGGAATCAGCGAAATTCCCAGTTCCTAAATCATCTTCATCGCTATGAATAACAATTGATCTTCCCAAAACATTATTTTCTCCTGTTAATTTGATCAAATGATCCACTATTTTCAATTGACTCTCATTGACTCCATCTGATTCCAAATTGCCCAAATCTCCTACGTGTCGCTCAGCCGAAGCAGGTCCTCCATGGGTTTTACCATATGGGTTATAATGAGCTCCGCATGATTGGCAACCTTCTTTGAGATTTCCAAATTCATGAATGTGGAAACCATGTTTGCCTTTGGTTAATCCTTTGATGGTTGCTGCTATGGTGATTTTGTCACCTTCTTGGGCAAAGGTCACAACACCAGAGACGCCAGATTTATTGTCTTCACGGACAAGACAAACTGCGAAGATGGTTTTGGCTTGCATTTGAATCGAAGATATTTTTATTTTTGTTTTGTTTTTATAATTTTAAGATTTTTCTGGAATTTTTTGAAATACTTCCACTTTTTTAAGAGAAAAACGTTTTATAAAATTTCCAAATTTAATTTTTTTTATTTTAGTTTAGAAATTTTTGAACATTTGTTCGAAATTATTACTTGGTTTTTTTTATTTACAAATGAAAAAAGAAAGTCACAATTTTTTTTCTCTAAAATCTTGTTAAAATAAAGAGGCAAATTTTACAATATTATTTTAAGGGTTAAATTTTTTGTAATTTCTTTGACAACCAATCCAATCCTTCGTACAATCCCTCTCTTGTCAATGCACAAGTTGATTGCACATACCAATCATGTCCCTTTAATTGCTCAACTTCAATTTCTTTTGCGATTTCTTTTAATGAAGTATTAGCAACATCTGCTTTATTCGCAAATATTAAAACAGGAATTCCATTAAGTTCTTCCTCTTGTAAAAGGCTTTGTAAGGTTTCTTTGGCTAAAACAAAACGTTCTGAATCAGAACTATCTAAAACATAGATCAAAGCATTGGTGTTTTGAAAGTAATGTCTCCAAAGAAGTCGTAATTTGTATTGTCCTCCAACATCAAAGACATTGAATTTGATGTTTTTATATTCAACAGTCTCGAAATTAAAGCCTATTGTTGGGACATGTGAGACTGACTCACCGAGTTTTAATTGATATAGGATTGTCGTTTTACCAGCTGCATCTAAACCTAACATCAATATTCTGCAATTTTTCTTGGAATAAAGAGAATCAAATAATTTTGTGAACAATGAACCCATTTTGGTTTATGTAGGGAGAAGGCGAAAAATAAAAGAGAAAACTGTTTTTGGAATGAAAATCTTTAGAAAAAATGGGAATTTATAAGGCATTTTTTTCCGAATAGGATTTTTCGTTTTTTTGAAGGAAAAATAAATGAAAATTTATCTGACAAAATCTGATATTTTTCGATTTTCTAAAAAAAAATTTAAATTTATCAAAATAAGGAAATTTTTTTAGATGAAGAAATTTTTCAGAAATCACATTTGAAAAATTGCTCTATATCAATTACTCCTTCATAAAATTGAACTATCTAAAAAAGTCTTATTTTTTAATTTTTTTTTAAAAAACTATAAAAATAAAGAGATTTGTTATATATTGATTCATTTCAGTAATTTTTAAGCATTGTTTTTTTGATAAAACAAAAAATCTTAAGTTTTTTTTTCACATTTTAATTTCTTAATTTAGTCAAATGATAAATTCCTTGCATAAAGACACTCAGCTTCAAACCACAATCAAAGATGAGAACAAACCATTAAATAACCAAAGTTGACATTAATTAAAATGCATTTATAAATTAATTCTTTATAAAGCCACTAAATCGCCCAAAAACAATTTTCAAACATCAAGGGTTGTAGATTCTGATCGAAAATTTGCAAGCGAAATAAAATTTCAGAATTTTGAAGTCAAAAGTTCAAAAGATTTTGGTGAAGCCTGCAGATCGCCAATCATTTCAATAAGAACTAGCAGGTTTTTTCAAAAAAACAAAAGCAAAATTTTGATAAATGATGAAAAGAGTCCCACACATCAAAGTGAAAAAGCCATTGTAGAGAAAATCAAGGAAAGAAAAAAGTTTTTGCATAATTTCAATGAAACATTAAAGAAAGAAGAAAATACAGCTGATATTTCATTAAATATTGAGAATAACCATTGTAAAATAGGAGCGTTTTCATCAAAAATTTATAAAGTAATAAGCAAATTTTATGTTGTTAAGAAATTCATTAAAAATTTACGAAACGCTGCTCATATCCGGATCCCATCAAAATATCAAATAAACAAAATGAATATATTAAATGACCTAAGTTTTTTCAAGGAAGGCTTAATCAAAGAAATTCACGGGAATTTTATTAAATTCAAATATCTTGCAATTTTTTTCGCATGTATTATGAATTTTTTTCGATGGTTGGTCAAACCTTTCTTTTATTCAAAAACCAAGCATTATTTCCTTGTTTTCGATCCAGGAAAAAGCCTTCGATCGATATGGGACGCAATACATTTATTGGTGATTTTCTTCTTCTTTTTCAAAATACCAGTTGAATTATCATTTGAAATCAATTTATTTCAACAAATTTCAGAAATGAATTATAATTTTGCATGCTCTTTCAGGTATTTTGGAGCTATTTTCCTTTTCCTAGATTTCCTCGTGAATTTTAATACAGGCTATTATAAAAAAGGGTCTTTAATTTTCTCAAGGAAAAATATTGCGAAACATTATGTGAAATCAAGCTTTTTATTTGATTTTCTGAGTTATTTTCCAATTTTTTTGGAAGTTGTAAACTTTCAGTTCAATGAAAATTTGAAACTATTGTTTTTTTTTCGAGTTTCAAATTTTTTCAAAATTTTTTCCAAAATTGAAGAATCCATTCATATTAATTTCAAATTGTTTAATTGGTTGACTTTGATCAAGGTTTTCTTTCGAATTGTGTTGCTTTCTCATTTGTTCGCTTGCGGATGGCATTACATTTCCTATCAAAGTCTAAATCAATCATCTGTGAATTGGTAAATTTTAATATTTAAATAATTTAAAATTTTTGGATTTTTATTTTTTTTTTCTAAATTTTTTTTTTGATTTTTAAATAATGATTTTTATTGATTTAGGCTTACATTTTATCACCTTTTAGATGAGATTTGGTGGAAAAAGTACTTATCCTCCTACTATTTTGTTTGTGTCACAATGAATACAGTTGGTTACGGAGATGTAACTCCTCAGAATGATGTTGAGAGAATCTTCTGCATATTTTTCATTTATGCAGCATGCGGAATTTTCGCTTATACTCTAAATGTTGTTGGTTTTATCATTCAACAATTTAAAAAAAACAAGAGCCAATTTTTACAGAATGTTATGATAATAAATGAATATATGAATAAAAAAAATATAAATTTTGATCTGAGAATAAGAATTCGTAAATATTTGGAATATGTATGGATGGAGGAACAATATCGGAACTCAGAAGAAGAGAATGCCATTATTGATAAATTATCATATTCATTAAAAGAAGAGCTAATAATGGAAACAAATGGAAAAATTTTAAGGGAAATCCCATTTTTCGGTAATAGCAATTTTTCTGAAAAAACCTTAAAAAAAATAGTTTTCAAATTGAAGGAGTTTCATTATATGCCAGGAGATATAATTTATCAAAGAGGTGATCATTTCAACAATTTCTTGTATATTTTATGGAAAGGAGAAGCAGAGCTTTTTATGGACATTTTTAATAAGGATGATAATTGTCAATGGATTCAAAAGATTGAAAAAGCAAAAACGTTCGGCGAAAAAGAATTTATCATTGGATGTGAAAAAGAAGCTTCAGCAAAAAGTACTTCTTTTTCAACAGTTTTTGTTTTAAATTTTGATGAGTTTATTTCAATTCTTCTTGAAAATATGGAGGATTACACAAAATTTATTGAAATTAAGCACAATGCTTCCCTTTATAATAATTATTTGAATGTTCACATAAACTGTGGTTTTTGTTTTGATTTAAATCATTCAATAACAGAATGTCCTTTTTTGCATTTGAAGGTTTCACCTCAAAGAGTGATTCAAAAATACTGTTATTATAACCCAAACGAGAGAGTTGCTTGGTTCAGAAAAAAAAAAAAATACAACGCTCTTAATAAACAGAAATTTTATCAATTTGTGGCTCAAACAATTCAACAAGAACACATTTTTTCTGAGGAATCAGAAATGTCCGAAAATGTAGCAAATTCTTCCTCTGCAAGGATTGTTTTGGATTCCAATAATGAAAAAAAAAATGCATTTAATAACCTCAGTGAATTTGATGAAGCTGGTAGTGAAGAAATAATTTCAGATTCTAATTATAAAATTATTATGCAGAAAGACATATGTGTGAAAACTAACCCTGATAGAGAAAGTACCAAGGTGAATGAAATAAAGCTCATTGATTCTAAATCAAGTTCTGTTGATTTTGAAGAAATTAATAAAAATGTGCATGATCTTAATCATAAAACCAAAGTTCTCAATTCTAAAAAAATTACCAGCGTGAATAGTTTGAAAATTCCAAACGTAAATGAAAAAAAAGAAAAAGAAAATCAGAAGAACTTGGTTGAAATTGAAAAAAATGTTGAAATAGATTTAATTCAAATTTTTGAAAAAAAAATGGATTATGAGAATTATTTCCCACATAATAATAGCGAAAATATCATTAGGTTATATAATCAAGCGATGGAAAGGAATCCCTTTCATTTAACAAAAAAAACTAGAAGAAATTTGGGGAGAAGAGGCATATTATCACCAAGCAAAATAAGCAAATTATTTTCTTCTAATTTTAAAAAAGAATTTGATAATTTTAGTCCAACTTCCAAAAAAATTCCTTTTCATCAAATACCATTTATTTTTAATAAATTTGATGAAATTTCGCTAGAAAGTAAAATTAATTTGGACAGAAAGGCGATCATAAAACTGTTGAATACGAAAAAAAAAGATAGAAAAAGAAATATTTTCGTCAGATTGATAAGATGCTTAATTAATGTGATGAAAGAGAATTAAAAGGAAATTATTATTTTCAATTGATTAATTTTATTTGAAAAAGAAATCGCACTTTTTTTGAATTTTTAAGTTTTTTACAATATTTTTTTAAAAAAATTATAGACTTTAAAAAATGATTATATTTTTAATTTTTTTTCTTCAAAATTAATATTTTTTTAATTTTTTGAAAAAAAAATAATTTAGATTCCTTTTATTAAAACTTCTATCAATTGTCTATTGATCCATAAACCAGTCCCTCTTGTTGATAAAAACTTATATTTTTTAAAACCCGTAATTTCATATTCTATGGTTGAATCAAACCTTCTTTTCTTTTCTAATTTTTTAATATTTTCAAATGGTACTCTTAGTGTTTTATTAAAACAGAGCAAGGAAAAGTAATTTATCTCAAAAATTTTATCAGAAGGCAAATAATAAATCGATTTAATTATCCTTTTTCCCATCCATGATGTAATCATTAATCCAAAAGTCGAAGATAATAAAACAAGAATAAATGAAGCAATTATTTTTATTCTCATTATTCTGGCTCTTTCTGTTTTTTTATAATAATATAGCTTGTAGTATTTGAAATATAATGCGTAGAAACCATAAGTCAATGTGCCCATGCTGTAGGCTAAAACCTGTAAGCGAGTTCCAATGAAAAGAAATTTGGTCAATGATATAATTTGGAAAATATGGATTTTTTTTTCGGAGTTGAAAAGAGTTTTAAGTTTGGAGAGATTTTCTGAGGAAAATTCTTTGAGTTCTTGCAAAGTTTTAGTGATGTTTGGCTTGTTTTTAAAATCGTTGTATCGACGAAACAAATTAAAATTTTTGCTTTTGTGAGCAAAAATGCTTAGTCTTGATATTTTCATCATCGGTGTTTGCTAATTTATAAACTATGGCCTTTAATAAAATTTTTTCGTTTAAATAAAGTTTTTCAAATAAATTAAACAAAAAACCATTTGACTATTATTCTTTAAAAAATATTTATAATAATTTAAGTTTTCCTTTGAAATTTACACAAAATTTAAAAAAAAAAATGAAAATTACTATTATTTTGAAGCTTCTCAAAAGATAATTCAGAAACTTTCTGATTTAGAAAATTCCAGAAACTAAAAAATTAATAATTAAATAAACATTCTTAAATTAAAAGAAAATTCCCTATGTTCAGGGCCCTTTCACGATCTTTCCAAAAGCTCACTCTTCAACAAACCCATCTCTCTTTGTTAACTCCTTTAGCCTCTTTAAATGCTTCATTTGCTGTCTATAAACAAAAACCGAAACCCCATGAAGTATTCAAATCCCCAGAACTTGATCCAAATTCCACGGCCTATTCCGTAATGCAACATGTTGGTTTACAAAAGCATTTGAATGCGATGTATAAAACAACTGTGGTTAGTTTTGGTGGAGCATTGGGTATCTCTTATTTGACAGTCGCATCAAATTTCGCCTTGTTTTCTCCTGGATTTTGCTTGATGGGAGGAGGTATTGGCAGCTTGGTCAGTGTTATTGCTTTTATGTTCACCAAATGTAAAAATAAAATGGTGACTGATGACAGTGGAAATCATTATTTGACCAGCGAGAACAGTTTATCAAGACAGGCGATTTATGGTACTTTTATAGGCTGCAGTGGTGTTATGATGGCTCCTCTTTTAGGCCATTACTTCATGGTGAATTCTATGATTATTCCAACGGCTTTAGCACTAACAACAACTATTTGTTCTGGATCATCACTTTATGCTTATTCTAAGCCAAAGGATTCTTTGTTATGGCTTGGTGGACCTTTGACTGGAGCTTTAGTGGCTTTGATTGGAGTTCAATTTGCTTCTTTAGGAGCTTCATGGATTTATGGACCCAATATGTTTAGTTTATTAGCTCATCGAATGGATTTGTATGTGGGCACTGGAATTTTCACTGCTTTTATAGCTTATGATACACATGTT
>JFJP01037955.1_pt1 | contig 22227 bp, 18 predicted proteins | sample 431651 | NCBI WGS metagenome assembly JFJP01 (sample SAMN02602958, study PRJNA72255) | Microbial mat metagenome, whole genome shotgun sequencing project. | biome: fresh water; feature: sink hole; material: water; isolation source: purple microbial (photo- and chemosynthetic) mats found in...
AGGCCCAATCGTTGTGCTGCCATAATGATGCCGGTACCAACAGGCTTTGTAAGAATCAGATAGTCACCTGGCTTAGCACCTGCATTAGTAATTATTCTGTCGGGATGAACATACCCGGTAACAGCCAATCCGTATTTCGGAGGGAAATCATCAATAGTATGTCCGCCAATGATCCTCACCCCTGCTTCATTAGCCTTGTCAAATCCCCCTTTTAATATTTCAGCATATGCCTTCATCGGCAGCTTTGATGCGGGAAACATCATGATATTGAGGGCTAATACCGGATCACCTCCCATAGCATAAACATCACTTATTGAATTTGCTGCAGCAATCTGACCAAATTCATAAGGATCGCTGCAGACAGGCGGGAAAAAGTCGGTAGTCAGCACTAATGCAAGATCATCATTAACCCTGTACACACCAGCATCATCGTGAGTGTCAATATCAACAAGAATATTAGGATCAGCAGGCAAGGGGAGATATTTCAGTATCTCTGCAAGCTGTTTAGGAGAAATTTTGGCTGAACAACCACCATACTCAACCATTTGAAGAAGATCGACCTTCATTTAATTATAATTTTATTTTCAAGGCTTTACAATATTACCAGCTGAAGCCATCGACTCTGCAATAACAAACATATTGCTCAGAATTCCCGTCTCGACAAATGGCTCGATCTTATAATGACTTACACATGTCGCACAAAGCAATAATTCTACTCCCATTTTCTCTAAATCCATAAGATGCTCAATATGAGGCGAATAGTTTGTAGCAAGAGTTACACCCTTATTGTATAATATTATCTTTTGGGGCAGTTTATCCATATCCTTAATTGCCTTTATAAAATTGGTCATGAGTAAGAGGCCAAGGTCATCATCACCTTCGCCCATTTTATCGGATGATATTACTATAATGAAGTTCCCCTTTTCAAAATGAGATACAGGGACAGTGCAATATTCTTCCGCATTTGGATTCACCAGTTTTCCTGATATTTTGGTAATTGTCAGCTTCCACACTCCTCCTGACTCACTTACCTGAAAACCGGTGTTGTTGTCTTTAAGAAAACGGCTCACGTTATCGAAAGAGGTTTTGTTATCAGTTAATACAATGAATGACTCACCAACGGGAGTCTCCTTCAAGGCACGCTTTGTTGCAATCAAAGGGGCAGGACATAGCTGCCCTTTGGTATCTACTATTCTCATAAACCGATAATAAAAATGAATCGCAAAAATAAGAAATATTGTTAAAGAATTGTCATTCGCTGCGCGTCATTCATGGTCATTTGCTTCGCTGTCATTCGCTGCGCTGTCATTTGTTGTCATTAATTGTATTACAACCGAATGACTATCGAATTACAACCGAATGACAATTGAATGACAACCGAATGACAATCGAATGACTACTGAATGACTACTGAATGACAATCGAATGACTACTGAATTACTACTGAATGACTATTGAATGACAATCGAATGACAACCGAATGACTACCGAATGACTACTGAGTTGCAAGCTTTTTTAGGATGGAATGGCCCCTGGCGAGGACCCCTGCTGATCCTTCACCCTGAAGTAAATGGATTGTCGCCGATAGCTCAATAGTCAGTTCAGGGTAAATTATAGCAAGTTTGTAAAGGATCTCCATAGAATATGCCTTTATAGCAATAGCTGAGAAACCCGATTTTAATGCCGCAAAACAATGGTCCGCAAGAATTCCATGGTGCTTATTAGTTATTTTCGCAATATCACTCAGAGAAATAATCCGTAGAAAAGATCTCTGTGCACTTTCATTCTCAATTTTGCCGAGAGTCTCAATAATACCCGGGAGGTAGGGAAAAACCTTCCCGGGGAACCTGTCATATATCTTGGAAAATGCCCATGAAGAGTGGAAAGCCAGCTTCTTATCTTTCGAAAAAGAATATTCAAGGAGTTTTTTAAAGATCAGAGGATTCTCAATTGCAGATAAGGCGATCCATTCGGCCTCCTTTGTACTCATTATCGTGTTTACCATCGACTTAAGCCCTTCTTCGTCTACCGGTGTCATGTCATTGTTACCACCAGTTTTAATCTCCTGTCTGGTAGTTGTCTGAATTGTCTCCAGGTAGCTCTCTGCTACAAAGATATCGGCTTCTGAAAAATCGGTAGACAGCAAATCCCCCGGTGACAACCACCTGTAAGCCAGATGTTCCGAAAGCATGGGAAGTTCATCGAGAGTATCACAAATGAATGGAATGAGCCTGATCTGCTTGTGTCCATAATCATGTTCCACATAAGGAAGCTTACCACAAATTACTATATCCATAGATAGTTCTTCTTCCACTTCTCTCAGAACACACTCCTCTTCTGTTTCTCCGGCAGCGATCTTACCTCCCGGGAACTCCCACTTGAATGGATGATCAGTTGCCTCTCCCCTCTGGACAACAAGCACCTCATCATCTTCATTTCTTATTACAGCACACGTAACGTCTATCATATAATAAAAGTCAAATCAGCAGATCTTCATAAAGCGGAATTACTAGCAGGTAGTCGAACTTCACGGCCTGATGGTCGATCCTGCAGGCATAATGATGCAGACCGTTTGTAACAACAAGAAATGGCACCTTAAAGCTCATGTTATATGTTGCTATCTGTTCAAATACCTTATCATCTATTTTAACATCAGGAGATTTACATTCAACAATCATTACTGGTTCACCTGAACGATTATGCACCAGGATATCAACTCTCCTCTTCAGTTTATTAAACCTGAACATTACTTCAACACCAAGTAACCCTGCAGGATACTTACCCTCACTTATAAGGTACTGTATAAAATTCTGCCTCACCCATTCCTCAGGGGTAAGTTTTACAAATTTTCGTCTTATCGGATCGAGGATCATCTCATTACCCTCTTTTCCCGATATTTTAAACGAATATTGAGGCAGATTTAACTCTTTCAACTTAGTTTTGTATTTTTGACAACTATTAAGTTCCTGCAAATATATTGAGATAATTAATAACTGAAGAAATTGTATGAAGACCAAAGATGAAATTGTTAATAACTGGCTTCCTCGATATACGGGCAAACCGATAGACAGTTTTGGAAAATACTTCCTGCTCACAAACTATCTATACTATGTTGAGCTTTTCGCAAAATGGAACAATGTTCCGGTTGAAGGGAAAGACAAGAATATGCCCAGTGCCACGGCTCAGGGCATAACCATAATTAACTTTGGAATGGGAAGCCCCAATGCTGCAACAATTATGGACCTTCTAAGCGCTGTGGAACCTGCTGCAGTTTTGTTCCTGGGAAAATGCGGGGGACTGAAAAAGAAGAACACCCTTGGAGATCTTATACTACCAATTGCTGCTATCAGAAGTGACGGAACATCAAATGATTACCTTCCCAATGAGGTGCCTGCTCTTCCGGCCTTTAAGCTCCAGAGTGCTATATCTGCTACCATAACACGTTACAACAGAGAATACTGGACAGGCACGGTATACACCACAAACAGAAGAGTGTGGGAATATGATGAAAGATTCAAAAAATACCTGGTTAAGACCAGGGCCATGGCAATAGATATGGAGACAGCAACAATCTTCACTGTTGGGTTTGCCAACGAAATACCAACAGGCGCGCTCCTTCTTGTTTCGGATCAGCCAATGATATCAACAGGGATAAAAACTGAAGCCAGTGATGTAAAAGTAACAAATGATTATGTTGAGATGCATCTGAAAATAGGCATCGACTCGCTAAGGGAGATAATTGATAACGGAGTTTCAGTTAAACACCTAAAATTCTAAGGATGGCAGTAACCTATGAGGAGATAATCTCGGACCTCAGGAACCGTATTTTTAAACCTGTTTATTTTCTGGCAGGTGAGGAACCATATTATATTGATCATATAACCAATTACATTGAAGATAAGGTTCTTCCTGAGGATGAAAAATCTTTCAACCAGACTATCCTGTACGGCGACGATACGAATATTCCCTCAATAATTGATACAGCCAGGCGCTTCCCAATGATGGCCAGTCATCAGGTTGTCATAATAAAAGAGGCACAATCGTTAAAAAAACTCGACGACCTGGTGATTTACCTGGAGAAACCACTCCTGTCAACAATACTGGTGTTTTGCTATAAATATAAAAGTCTGGACAAGAGGACGAAGCTATATAAAATGCTGGAAACACACGGTGTTTATTTTGAGTCGGCAAAGGTACGTGATTATCTTATTCCCGGCTGGATAGAGAGATATCTCATGACAAGAGGGATAAAAACAGATCCAAGTGCAAGCGCTATGCTTACAGAATTTCTTGGTACCGATCTGCATAAAATTGTCAATGAACTTGACAAACTGATAATCACTCTGCCAGAAGGCAAGCCGGTTATAACTACGGCTTTAATAGAAAAAAATATAGGCATCAGCAAGGATTATAATAATTTTGAGTTACAGAAGGCTGTCGGGGAAAAAAATATTCTCAAAGCCAACATGATAATTCAATATTTTGCCAATAATCCAAAAGACAATCCAATCACTCTTTCAATAGCATCACTCTTTGGTTTTTTCAGCAAGTTGCTCACCTACCATTACCTTGCCGACAAGTCGAAAAATAATGTTGCCGCTGTTCTCAAGGTAAATCCCTTCTTTGTTAAGGATTATGAGAACTCTGCATCGAAGTATAATGTAACCAAGACTGTTCAAGTCATCAGTCTTTTACGAACTTATGATATGAGATCAAAAGGATTTGGTGATCCTGGTACCGAGCCAGGAGACCTGATGAAAGAATTGGTTTACAAGATATTGCATATATAACCTCATCCCCCTGGCCCCCTTCTCCCAAGAGAGAAGGGGGTATCTATGTGAGATTATTCCTACTTGGCCCCTCTCCCTTGGGAGAGGGGTTGGGGTGAGGTATAAATCTAATTCATCTCCGGGGAATCAGGAAAATCTGCCCACACCCTGTATTTGTTATTAATACTTCTTAATACTCTTTTCCAGGTGTCATCACCTCTGTTATTCATAATGACATCTGATTTTACTTTGGTAATGACCCATGAATTCTCTTTTAACTCCCGGTCAAGCTGACCAGCCGACCAACCTGAGTATCCAAGGAAAAAGCGGATCTGCGATTGTCTTATTTTTCCCTGCCTTATCAGCTCCCTGATAGCATCAATATCCCCTCCCCAGAAAATATTATCATCAACAAGCACGCTGTTTGGAATGAGATCTCCCTGGTTATGAAGATAATGCAATGTATCAGGGGCTACAGGACCTCCCATATTCAGGTTCTCGTTCCAATCATCAAATCCATCAACAGCTGAGCTAAGTGTCAGATCTATCTTTTTATTCAGGATAAATCCAACAGATCCCTGAGGATTATGGTCAGTAAGATATACAATACTGCGGTTAAAGAAAGTATCAGGGAGAAAAGGTTCAGATATCAGGATCTTCCCTTTAACCGGTATTTTATCCTCCGGCAAGATTGCAAACAGGTCAAGCTCAGGTTTCATAAAGGAAAATATAGTTGACAACTTAGTAATACAAAAATAATTAAGTAAAAACTAATCTTCAATTAAATATTATCATATTTTTGCCCTCATTGTTAAATAATATTATGCAAAAAAGTACATTACGTATTATAGGGAAAAAAGCCATCCTGAATATTCGCGAAAGGATGTGCGAAACAGCAGAAGAGATGCTGGGCAGCGACAAATTCCGGAAAATACTGGATCACTGCCTTGAAAATCTCAGATCGAAAGATTCACCCTTGCTTGAAATTTTCGGCGATCGTGATATTAATAAAGAATCAGTTAGTGATCTGGTTAAAACGCTTACATTTCTTTATAAATACGAGAGTAAAGTTGTTCCTCATATTTTTAAGGAATCGTCTGAGTTTCTTAATAAACCTGATAAACTGGCAGGTTTTGTAGAATATCTTTATGACTACTGGCGCCATTTTGATCGTTTTATAATAAATGATTCAGAGGGTGACCGTCTTGACAAAAGACCGTACCGCACATTCCATGAAACAATTGAACACCTTACACATCTTATTCGTACTGTTTATCGTCACATACAGGAGAATATTACCGGAAGTCATCCGACTGTTTACAGGCAAATCAGGGCTGGAGCTGAAATGGCTGTTATATCATTGCCAAAAAAGATAGCTTATAAGGGTGAGAAATACAAAATACTAAACAGCATTCCGGTTATTCGCCAGATGCTTATCTATCCGCCACTGGTTATAGAACAACCAATGAATAAGCGAACCGGTCACTTTAAGCGCATATCGCAAAATCCTATAGATCTTGTTGAACTGGCTCAGGGGGAATGGATATGTTATCCGGCTAAAGTCGGGAAACTTCTGATAATGGTCTATTGTCATCAGGAGTTCTTTGAACTCGGATTTTCAATGTGTAATCTTTTTCAGCTTGCCAGCGACAAGGATCTGAAGAAAAAACCTGATGCACTTTTCATTTACGGAGCTCCCGGAAATAAGCTTGATGGTCTTTCAGAATATTCCACTGTATTTTACGATGATAAAGAGAATGAAATATTCGTAGGAGCCATACCTAACAGGAAGGAATTCGGATATTTCGGATACCTTAAAAAAATGGTGCTCACTCTTCATAATTCGATAATAATTAAATCGGGTAATATGCCTTTCCATGGCGCTATGATTAAGATACTGTTACATGGAAACAAAGAGGCAACCATATTGATGATGGGAGATACAGGTGCAGGTAAATCCGAGACTCTTGAAGCATTCAGGGTTCTGGGAGAAAAACATATCAGGGAGCTTAAAATTATAGCAGATGACATGGGCTCTATTGAGATTGATAAAGATGGCTGCCCAATAGGATACGGAACCGAGATCGGAGCATTTCTTCGTCTCGACGATTTGCAGCCGGGTTATGCCTTTGGTCATCTTGACAGATCAATCATAATGAACCCAAGCCAGGTAAATGCAAGAATAGTAATTCCTGTAACCAATTTTGAAACTTTAATAAAAGGTCATAAAATAGATTATATCTTATATGCCAACAACTACGAAGAGATCGATGGTGAACATCCTGTAATAGAAAAACTTAATTCAGATAAGGAGGCCCTGGCAATTTTCAGAGAAGGTGCTGTTATGAGTAAAGGGACAACAACATCAAGCGGACTTGTACATTCATATTTTGCAAATATTTTTGGTCCTCCCGAATACAAAAGTGAACATGAGCTTATAGCTGAAAAATATTTTGAAGTTTTCTATAAGAACAATATTTTTGTTGGACAGATGCGCACCAGACTTGGTTTGCCGGGTTATGAATCAAAGGGTCCTCAGGCAGCAGCTACTGAATTGCTTAGAATAATCGGGATTACTGAATAGGTCAATTCGCCCCCCTGCCCACTAAAGGGGTTGGGGGGCATAGGTTTATATTAATATTTCACCGGAGCAGCCTCCTTCATCATACTATATATTACATCGAAAATATCCTCAGCACTGGGTTTTGAGAAATAATCTCCATCGGTAGTATAGGCAGGACGGTGTTCTTTCCCGGTAAGAGTTTTGGGTGGGCTATCAAGAAACTGCCAGCCACCTTGTTTTTCAAGAACTTCCTGCATCATGTAAGCAGTTGTACCACCCGGAACATCTTCATCAAGAAAAAGTATCCTGTTTGTCTTTTTAACTGAGTCAAGGATCATTTTATTGATATCAAATGGAACCAGGGTCTGAACATCTATCAATTCAACGGAAATGTTATGCAGGGCCAGCTGCTTAACTGCCTCATGTGCTACCTTAACAGTTGAACCATAGGTAACTACAGTAAGATCTGTTCCTGTACTCATCACTTCAGGTATACCAAGTGGAAGGCGGAATTCACCAATATTGTCAGGCATAATCTCTTTCAGCCTGTACCCGTTAAGCGGCTCAATAACAATTGCCGGGTCGTTACCTTCCAGAAGGGTATTATAGAAGCCTGCTGCTCTCGTCATATCGCGGGGAGAGCATACATATACGCCCCTTACGGAGTTAATAAGCATGCTCATTGGTGACCCTGAGTGCCATATCCCTTCAAGACGATGACCACGTGTACTTATGATCAATGGAGCTACCATTCTGCCTGCAGTCCTGTAGTGGGTTGTGGCAAGATCATCGCTAAGCAGCTGCAGGGCATACATTAAATAATCAAGGTACTGAATCTCTGCAATAGGTCTCATACCTCTGAGCGACAATCCAATGCCCTGACCAAGGATAGTTGCCTCCCTGATCCCTGTGTCGGTTATCCGCAACTCTCCGAATTTTTTCTGCAACCCTTCCAACGACTGGTTTACACCTCCAATGCCTCCGGTGTCTTCACCGAAAGTTACCAGAAGAGGGTACCTGGTGAACAGCTTGTCATAGTTATCCCTCAGTATCTGCCTTCCCGGGACTTCCGGAGAGTCTTTTGAATATACAGGGGGAACAGGTTTTACTTTCAGTACCGATGTAGGTGTTTCGTTATAGAGATAGGAATTATAGCTATTATTAGCATCCTGGTAATTGCGTTTTAGCCAACCCTGTAGTTCCTCATTGAGGTTGTCTGCTTTCTGACATGTTCCGCAAACATTTCTCAATATTTTACGGGCTGTTACAAAATTATCTTTTCTTATAGGTGAGATCACTTTTGAAAGGTCTTCAGCAAGCTTTTCAACAGAATCCTCTTTTGTCTTTTCTTCACAACGACATGAGCGGTCGTCTATTATTTTGAGCAGAGCATCGCGTTCCACTTTAATGGGATCCTGAAACATCTCCCAACCTTTCTTCCTGGCATCCTTAGCTTCTTCTTCAGCCTCTGAAGCAAGCTTATCAAGCTCTGCAACTGTGGCAATATCAGACTTAAGAATCCATTCACGCATCTTTTTTATTGGATCAAATTCTGATTCCCATGCTAGTCTTTCCTCGTTTTTGTAGCGTTCATGCGAGCCTGATGTTGAATGGCCCTGGGGTTGTGTAACCTCCTCAATATGAAACAATACAGGGGTATGTTCTTCGCGGCAGACTGCAATACCCTCTTCGTAAAGTTTTAGAAGTCCGGGATAATCCCAGCCTTTTCCTTTATAAATCCTTATACCTATATTATTCTTATCTGTTTCAAATCCTTTTAGGATCTCAGAGATACTTCCTTTTGTAGTCTGATATTTCTTGGGAACTGATATTCCATAACCATCATCATATACTGATATTGCCATAGGCACCTGCAATACGCCGGCAGCATTCATTGTTTCCCAGAAGTGTCCCTCGGAAGTACTGGCATCACCAATTGATCCGAATGCAACCTCATTTCCCTTTTCAGTGAGCGATGTAAATTTATGAAGGTCCTTATTCTGTCTGAATAGTTTTGAGGCATATGCCAGGCCAAGTAACCGGGGCATCTGACCGGCTGTCGGAGAGATATCTGAAGAAGAGTTCTTCTGTTTTGTCAGATCGCGCCATGTTCCGTCGGAGTTGATATTCGGAACTGAGAAGTGGTTATTAAAAACTCTTCCTCCGCTCCCGGGATTTATTTCCCTGTCAGTATTTCCATATAACTGGTGAAAAAACTCAAGGGGATCATATAACCCCATCGCCATCATCCAGGTCTGATCTCTGTAATAACCTGATCTCCAATCACCATTACGGAATTGTTTTGCAAGAGCCAGCTGTATTATCTCCTTCCCGTCACCAAAAATCCCAAACTTGGCTTTGCCAGTAAGCACTTCGCGGCGACCGATAATGCTGAGGTTCCTGCTCAGGTTTGCCAACCTGAAATCGGCCAGAACGCTTTCCTTGTTAATACTTACTGCTGATAATTTTTTGTTTTGCTTCATATCAAATAATAATGAGTTGGATTTGACTTACATTACCTTAAACAAATTATATTGATTCTTGTTTAACAAAGTATATAGAAATGATAGCTATCTTTGAAAAATAAGACCATAGATTCAACTATTGGTCAGCAATGTAAAGTTACAAAATATTGGAAAGGAGTTACTTGAATGTTTTTTAAACTATTGATATTAAGCGCAATATTTCTGACCCTTGCTGCAATTGGCATGGGAATCAGGATGCTTATCAAAACAAATGGTAAGTTTCCTGAGACACATATCAGCAGAAATCCGGAGATGAGAAAAAGAGGCATTTCATGTGCACAAAAAACAGACACAGGATGTCACTCAATAAAAGATTTCCCGGGTTGTGCAAGCTGCAGCGGCGACAGTTACCTGGTATAAGGTATCCTTAAATTAGTATTGATTGAGCATAAAGCCCTATGACTTTCTGTTACTCAGGATCTGTTTCCGAAATAAAATCTTTCAGGCTCTCAGATGTCCAGGTTTTAAAGTTACCATCATCGTCAGAAAATACAAAGTAGCCGCTTAGCTCAGGATGCTTATTAATAAAATCTATTGCGGCTTCCTTTCCCATTACCATGCAGGCAGTTGCAATACCATCAGCCACCCCACACTCGTCAGCAACTATGGTTGCACTTAACAGCCTGTTTTTTGCAGGGTAGCCTGTTTTCGGATCAATTGTATGAGAATATTTTATTCCATCTTCAACATAGAACTTCCTGTAGTTGCCGGAAGTCGCTATTGCTTTATTTTTTAGTTTTATTATAGCCTGGAGGTTTTGGCCGGGAGACATATTGAAGTCCTCCGGTTTATCTATTCCTATTCTCCACAGGGGACCACCTTTTGTTCCCCTGGCTTTTACCTCTCCTCCAATCTCTACCAGGTAATTTTTAATACCAAGATTGTCAAAGAAACTACAAATCACATCTACGGAGTAACCCTGGGCAATTGCATTAAAATCGAGACAAATGCCGGGATCAGATTTAACAAGATGTCCATCAACCAGAGATACTTTATCCATCCCAACCAGTTTCATCAGGCTGTCGAGTTTCGATTCTGAAAAACTTCTGTTCTCGTCAGGTCCGAATCCCCACGATCTCACCAAATTACCAACTGTTATATCAAATGCTCCTCCAGTCATCTGGTTAATGCTTTGCGATCTTTTAAAAACCTCGGTAAAGAAGGTATCAACAACAACAAACTCATTCCTGTTTATTTTTGAGACAATTGACGAATCGCGGTAAAGGGACAGCGACATATCAAAGTCAAATAGGACCTGCTCTATCCGGCTTCTAAGTTCCCCGGGATCTGTTGCTTTACTATTATCATAAATAATATTATAGGTAGTACCCTGGGTGAATCCGGTAATGCTTTCAAAAACAGGCTTTTTAAAAACACAGGAAGTCGCTGAAAATACGAGTACCAGCAGAAATATGGATAATCTGTTCATCATATACCAAAATCATCAAAAGCTATATTCTCTTTTGGCACTCCAAGGCTGTCGAGCATTCTGACAACGGCACTATTCATCTGAGGAGGGCCGCAGAAATAGTATTCAATGTCTTCAGGTTCTTCGTGTGCGCAGAGATAATTATTCATGAGTACCTTGTGAATGAATCCGGTATAACCGGTCCAGTTATCTTCAGGTAAAGGTTCAGAGAGCGCAAGATTAAATGTGAAATTCGGGAATTTTTTCTCAATGGCCCTGAATTCATCCTCATAAAACACCTCCCTTAACGATCTTGCACCATACCAGTAAGATACCTTACGGCCAGTCTTCAGAGTATTAAAGAGATGAAAAATATGTGACCTCAAAGGAGCCATGCCGGCACCTCCACCAATATACAGCATTTCGCTATTTGTATCCTTAATATGGAACTCTCCGTAAGGGCCTGAAATAATAACTTTATCACCAGGTTTCCGGGAGAAAATATATGAAGAGCACAAGCCGGGAGGGACATTCATGAACTGCTTCTTAACATTATCCCATGGAGGGGTAGCAATTCTTATATTCAGTTTAATAAGGTTCTTCTCAGCCGGATAGTTAGCCATTGAATATGCTCTGAATGACTCTTCAGTATTTTTAATATGCAGGTCCCACATTTTGTATTGATCCCAGTCACCCCGGAACTGCTCCTCAATAACAAAATCCTTGAAAGTAGTTTCATACTTCGGAACATCGATCTGTATATAACCTCCAGGATCGAAGTCAAGAGACTCTCCTTCAGGCAGTCTTACAACAAACTCTTTAATAAATGTTGCGACGTTCCTGTTAGAGACAACCTCACACTCCCATTTCCTGATACCCATTACTGACTCAGGAACTTTAACATTAATATCTTCCCGGATTTTAACCTGGCATCCAAGACGCCAATGATTCTGCTGTTCCTTGCGTGTAAAGAACCCTGTTTCAGTAGGGAGAATGGAGCCTCCTCCTTCAGTTATCTGACACTTGCACATACCACATGTTCCTCCGCCCCCACATGCTGAAGGAAGAAAAATTCCATTTGACGAAAGTGTGGAAAGAAGATTAGACCCGGGTGCGACCTCCATATCCCTTTCATTAATCTGCAGGTTAACCTTTCCCTTGGGAGCAAGTTTATCCCTTGCATAGAGAAGAATGCTTACAAGAAGCAGGATAAGGAATAAAAAAATAATTATACTATATAATATTGTACTTCCTGTTGTTATAGCTAAGATCATAATCAGTATATCCGTTAGAGTTTAATACCCATAAAGCCCATGAAAGCGATTGCCATAAGTCCTGTTACTATAAATGTAATGCCCAAACCTTTGAGTGGATCAGGGACATTGCTATACCTGAGTTTTTCCCTGATAGCAGCAATCCCCACGATTGCAAGCATCCATCCGACACCTGACCCCACACCAAAAACTGTAGCCTCTGCAAGTGTTTCATATTCACGTTCCTGCATAAAAAGTGCAGCTCCCAGAATGGCACAATTTACAGCAATAAGCGGAAGAAATATTCCAAGAGAATTATATAATGAGGGGCTGTATTTTTCAATAACCATTTCAACGAGCTGTACGATAGCTGCAATAACTGCTATGAAGACCATAAAAGTAAGAAAGCTCAGATCGACATCAACGAATCCTTCTCCAAGCCATGAAAGAGCTCCTTTTTTAAAAACATAATTTTCAAGAAGGAAGTTAACAGGTACAGTGATCAGTAAAACAAAGATAACTGCTACACCAAGTCCGACTGATGTTTTAACAGTCTTTGAAACAGCCAGGTATGAACACATACCCAGGAAGAAAGCAAAAATCATATTATCAATAAAAATCGACTTTATGAATATGTTAAGCAGATGTTCCATAGTTCTTATCTCTATTTATTATCAATGAGGCTTTTATCCTTACTTCTCTGATACCATATTATGAGCCCCAGTAATATCAGGGCCATAGGAGGCAATATCATCATTCCGTTGTTTTCATAACCTGTCGCATAGATACCAGCTTTTGAAATGACCGGATAGCCGTATATTGTACCAGATCCAAGCAGTTCTCTGAAAAAGGCTACAATGATCAGTATTATTCCATAACCAGCTCCGTTTCCAAGTCCATCGATAAATGAAGGCCAGGGTTTGTTTGCCATAGCAAAAGCTTCAAGCCTGCCCATCAGTATACAGTTAGTAATTATAAGACCTACAAACACCGAAAGCTGCTTGCTAACATCAAATGCATAAGCTTTAAGGAACTGATCTACAAGAATTACCATAGTCGCAATTACCACAAGTTGCACAATAATCCTGATTCTGTCAGGAATGTATTTTCTCATTGAAGCAATTACCACATTTGAAACCGCAACCACAATAGTAACTGACAGCGCCATTACAATAGCAGGCTTGAGTTTGACAGTTACAGCCAGTGCTGAACATATCCCAAGAACCTGAACAGTAATAGGGTTATTTCTTCCCAATGGCCCAGTTAAGAGTTTCAGATTTTTAGCCGAAAATATCGGCTCTCTTTCTTGTTTACTCATATCTTAATTTCTGTTTTTCAATAGATAATCATTATACTTTACAATACAATCCTGAAGCATTTTCTCAAGTCCTTTGCTTGTTATGGTACCTCCAGAAATGGCATCAACCCCATGATTATCAGTTTTATCTGCGCCACCTTTATGAACTACTACAGATACAAACTTCCCATCCTGAAAGATTGTTTTTCCAGGAAACATACCTTCAAAGGCCGGAGTGTTTATCTCAGCTCCAAGTCCTGGAGTTTCTCCTTTATGGTCGAAAGTCACACCATAAATTGTATTCATATCTGCTTTAAGTGATACATATCCGAAGATTGGTCCCCATAAACCTTTCCCTTCAACAGGAATAATAATTACTTTTTCACCATCAACGGAAGTTGCACTGAATACAGGAAGATATTGCTGATCCAGAGGCTTCTTCTGTTCAGCTTTAGATACTACATTAAAAGCATCAATACCTTCAATTTTATCGCCTTTATAGTTGATAACAAAACTCTCCTTAATAAATTGTTCATATAAAGACTCTGTTGTTTCAGCTGTTGACTCAACTCTAATTGACTCGAGCATGCTTTTTTTCTTTTCGATTTCGAGATTTTTCAACTGACGTGGTTGAAGCAAAGTGGCAGCCAAAGAGAGCAATGTTGCCACGGCAATTACCATTACAGCTGAAAAAATGAAGATATACCTGTTACTAAATTCTTTCATTTTGCTAAATTATTTGATGTGACTTTTGCCCGCTTCAATCTCTTATTGATACTTGACTGAACAACATAATAGTCGATGAGCGGTGCAAAAACATTCATAAGAAGTATTGCAAGCATAACTCCTTCAGGATATGCTGGATTCAAAACTCGTATCAACACAGATAGTATACCAATAAGTAATCCATATATCCACTTTCCTGTTTCTGTCTGAGAACCTGATACAGGATCAGTTGCCATAAAAACTGCACCGAAAGCAAAACCACCCATAACAAAATGATAATAAAAAGGAAGTTCCATATAAGGATTTACTGCCACGGCATTTAGGAGAAGACCCATTCCCAGTCCGCCGGCAAAAACGCTCACCATAATTTTCCAACTACCTATACCAGTAATTATCAATATAATAGCACCAATAATTATTGCCAATGTTGAAGTTTCTCCAAATGATCCCGGAATGGTTCCGATGAACATTTCCATAAAAGACGGGAGCTTCGTTGTTTCACCTGCTGCACATATAGCAAGTGGTGTTGCTCCTGAAAAACCATCTATAACACCCAGTCCTTTAGTAAGTCCCGAAGTCCAGATTTTATCACCCGACATCCATGCAGGGTAGCTGAAAAAGAGAAATGCTCTGGCAATAAGTGCGGGATTGAAAATATTCATTCCTGTTCCCCCGAATACTTCTTTCCCCAGAATAACAGCAAAAGCTGTGGCAATAGCAACCATCCATAATGGAACATCTATCGGCATGATCAATGGGATAAGTAAACCGGATACAAGGAATCCCTCATTTATTTCATGCCCCCTGATCTGTGCCGCAATAAATTCGATACCCAAACCGACTCCGTAACTCACTATTAACATTGGCAGAATTCTGATAAATCCATACCAGAAATTCTGTATGATGCTGGTTTCGAGGCCTATTGATCTGAAATGTTGTAATCCGGCATTATAGGCACCAAACAGCAAAGCGGGCACAAGGGCAATTATAACAACGGTCATGGTCCGTTTAAGATCAATACTGTCGCGCACATGAGACCCCTTGAATGTGACTTTATCAGGTACAAAAAGGAATGATTCAAATCCTTCAAATACCGAACGCAACTTTTCAAACCTTCCACCTTCAGTGAAATGCGGTTTGATCTTATCTATCTTCTTTCTTAAAGAATTCATTGTATATTAATATCTCAGGTTACTGGTTTAAGCTCAAACTAAATATGTTTAAATTATGGTGATTTCGGATTGCGGAATTGTTTAGTCCTTTTTTTAAGCTCTTCCTTTGTCATTTTTCTATTTTTCTTCAGTTGATAAATCCGAAATCAAAAATCAAAAATCCGCATTTATCATATATTAACTCATCTCCCTTATCATCAGATTCAGTCCTTTTCTGACAATATCCTGGATCTCAATCTTGGAAGGACAAATATATTCGCATAGTGCAAAATCTTCTTCAGCAATCTCATAAATACCCAGATTCTCCATCAGATCAATATCTTCCGATAAAATTGCTTTAAGTAATTGCATCGGATATATGTCCATCGGAACTACTTTCTCATACTGACCGGTCATTACAAAAGCCCTCTCACCGCCATGGAAGTTTGTATCAAGGGTATAGCTTTTACGGGGAATCAGGCTGGAGCCAAATATTTTGTAAAAACTGAACTTATCAAAACCTGGTAACATCCAACCGAAGAATTCATAATAGTCACCTTCCGGTATCACAGTCACCTGGGAATCGTAATAACCAAGAAAACCATCAGATTCAATTCTTGTGCCAGTGAGGATATTGCCACTTATATACCTGAGATGACCTTCTTTAACATTTGCTGTCACAAGAGGTGTCACTGATGCTCCAGAGCGCACTTTATAATACCCAGGACTAAGAACTTCTGAACCAGTAAGAGCTATTATTCTTTCGTGCTTGTATCTTCCTTCTTCAAATAGTCTTCCAATAGCGATAACATCCTGAAGATTAACTGTCCATACAGTTTCTCCTTTATTAACAGGATTTAGATGGTGTATCTGAACTCCAACATTGCCTGCAGGATGAGGGCCAGACAGATAAGAAATCTCCACATCTGAAGCTTTTTTTAATAATTCTGAAGCATCTCCTTTGCCATTCAGAACAAGATTGATCTTCCCGCTGGTGAGCTTCTTCAACACCGAAATTCCACACTTAAAGAGGACTTCAGATGAATTGTCCATAATGAAGTTGTAGTCAGGCGCAAGTGGAGAAGTATCGAATCCGGAAATAAAAATTGCTTTAGGTACAATATCCGGATTTGCAACAACATGATATGGCCGTTGCCGTACAGCCGGCCAAAGCCCTGATAATAACAATGCCCCGATCAGTTCATCCCTGCTTAATCCCGACACATCCTTCCTGCCAAAATCAATAAATTCATCTCCCTCTTTCTCAACAACAACTTCAAGAAGTTTCCTCCGGTCCCCCCTGTTGATCAATACCACCTTCCCGCTGACAGGCGATGTAAATAAGATCGCGGGACGGTTCTTATCATGGAACAGGGGAGTTCCAGCCAGAACCTTATCGCCTGTTTTCACATTCAGTTTTGGAGTCAGATTCGGGAAATCAATTGGCTTGACACCATAGAACGCTGATGGAACATCGGGAGACAGAGCCTTCCCGGCAACGCCTTTTATCCTGATATCGAGTCCCTTTTTGAGTTTTACTGATGATGACATTGTAGAATAATATTGTTAAAAAGTATAATCCCTTTTTATTGTTAAATTATTAACAAGACTACAAAAGTAAAAATACCTTTGCATATCCGGCACAAAGTGCCAAATATGATGCAATAAATTTTCAAAATCAAGGTTATTGCAATGAAATATAGATGTTCCGGATACATTTTTTAAATTATTAACTAATTTTCGGAATGAAATTAATCATATCTCTGCTTATTATCACCACCTTAGGTACAGCAAATGCACAGAAGACACAAGCTGATTCAGAAATCTTCCCAAATCGCATTTACAGTGAAAAGATCCGGACCATTCAGCTCTATAAAGATGGATGGAATCTTTCTTATCCGCTGGTAAAACTTAACAGTAACGAGAAGCTTGTATTACATTTTGACCTGCTTGCTGAACAGGCTGAAACATTCTACTACAAGTTTATTCATTGCGATAAAGACTGGAAAAGGTCTGATATTTTTACAAATGATTATCTCGATGGCTTCCCTGAGAACCCGATAGAAAATTATGAAACATCTTTTAATACAACTGTTAACTATTTTCACTATAATCTCAGCTTCCCGAATGATATGGTCAGTTTTAAGTTGTCTGGCAACTACATACTTTTTGTTTACCAGGCCGAAAGTCCGGAAGAGCCGGTAGTAACTCAAAGATTTATTGTTTCGGAGGATGCAGTTAGGATAGAATTAACGGCACACCGTCCACATATGACAAAAGACAACAATACTCATCAGCAAATCGACTTTACAGTTAATTATAGCGGAATGAGCATAATTGACCCTTTCCGGAATGTATTTGCTTCTATTCTTCAGAACGGCCGATGGGATAATGCAAAAACGAACCTTAAACCTGACTTTTATGGGAATAATGAACTTAAATACAACTCATTATCTGATAATAATATTTTTCAGGGAGGAAATGAATTTCGTTATTTCGACATAAAAAGTATCAGGTACCAGTCAGAATATGTAAAGAAAATAGAATATAACACACCTTATTATAATGTCTTTCTCACCCCTTCTGAAAGCAGGGAATTCAAACCATATTTTTACTGGCAGGATTTTAACGGGAAATACTATATTGCCGTTCAGGAAGGTAAAAAGCATGACACTGATGCAGATTATGTTTATGTATATTTTACTCTTTTATCAAAAGAGCAGGCTCCGGGAGGCAGGGTATTTGTGTCAGGCAACCTTAATAACTGGGAGTTAAACAGTAAAAACCTGATGACATACAACAGGGAAAGAGGTGAATATGAATGTACCATGCTGCTTAAGCAGGGCTGGTATAATTATGAATATGTATTTCTGCCTGACGGTTTATCAGAGGGTTTCTCAGATCTGTACGAGGGAAACCATTATGAAACAGAAAACGATTATACTGTTATGTTGTATTACAGAAATCCACGTGACCGCTACGACAGGGTCATCGGGACATTAACTGCAAATACGCTGAACCGCATATCTAATTGATAAACAGATATTTACTTAAAGACCTCTTTCACTGCTTCCAGGTAAGACATTCCATTAATTGTATCGGGTTCAAGATAACTTCCTTCTGTCCATTCGTTCCAGCAGTTAATATTTAATATCCTTGGACCATCCTTATCCTCAAGTAACCGGTCTTTGGTCATCTGTAATGCTCTCCTGAAGTTACCGGGGGTATTATTACCAATAGTATTCATAAACGGGTACCCAACATTTGCCCATTCTGAGTTCAGATCGCAACGTGGAGTTGGATCCCAACCCATGGTGACATTTGGGAAATATTGGACTCCATATTCTGCTTTAGCCTTGTCCCAGTGAGCAAAATATGCATCACGGACATAATTGTAATCGGTTTGAGTTTTGGGTAATTCAACGTGATGAATCCAAACATAAGATGTACTTGAATCAAATCCAAGCATTTTGATTAAGTCTGGCGTATTCGATGGCGCTTTTTCGACTGGAAGGATTGGATTTCCCCAGGCTACCAGGTTCCAGTGAACACCTTTCAACCCGGCGGAAATTGCTTTTTCACGCATCCGGTCCATTGCCGCTTTCGTGGCTTCCATACTGCCAAATCCTTCAACAAATTTCTGTACATCGTACACCGAGAAATAGGCTTTCCCATCAATTTTCCAATAGTTAGGTTTGATGAAATATTCTTTAATAACGAAATCGCATATCTCCTCAAATCGTTTTGGGGATACTTTGCCAGTGTAAAGTAACTTTTGCTCCGCCCCCCGGGTATAAGGGTGAATATCTACCCAGTCGTGGTTGGCCCACATCAATCCGAATTTTATGCGATCACAATTCTTTGCTTTAATAAAACCTTCATCAATGCAGCGGTTTAAGAATGGTCCGTCTTCATACATGTACCAGTCAAAAATAAAGCAGTCAACGCCATTATCAACAGCGGTATCAATTTTTTTTGCCATCACTTGCGGGTCCTTCTCATCCAGATAACCCCAACCAGGTACATTAGGCTGATGCTGGCCTTTAAAGCGTGGCTGAGCAGCCTTCACAAGCTCCCATTCCGACCAGTCTGCACCCTTTGTTTTTATATTTCGGGAATCACCGGTATGATAGTTTGGGAAATAGTAAGCAGCAACCATTATGCTGTCGCTGTCTGAGCCACTACAACTCTCGATGTTAAACAATGTCGACCTCCTGCATTTATAGTTTAAGCTCACAGTACCCTCTGAATCTGAATAATACGTTTCTCTTTTCTTACCGTCTAAAGTCAGACTATATGAAGATTCCGGCTTCAGTCCTTTTATCAGGATATTGTAATCACCCTCCGGGTTTATTACCCAGATACGCTTGTTATTACTCCAGTCAACTATAGAAATTTTGACAGGGAGCAGGTTGTTGCGTGTAATTGATAGTCCTTCTGAATTCTGATTACCTGGATAGAAGATCAGGGTATTATTATCCATGCTCACCCCGAAACTTTTTGTGCTTTCCACAACAAAATTATCAGTGGAGAGCTGATAGCTATCTTCACTTAACTTAACATTATACTCCTGGTCCCTTAAAGTATATCTGAATTCAGTACCATTTAATTCCTTTAACATGTTTGGTTCCAGGCCCATTCTGTTCCATTTTGGCCTGATGCCGTATATATCTCTATATAAAGCTGTTACAGTGGTACTTATTCCTGCGAGTATATCCGACCCTATCCCCTCCTGGGTGGTCCTGCTGAACCGTTGCGATGAAAGACCATCTTTGTTATACTGTTTCAGTATGTTTTTTATATACTTCAGGGCAATCATACGGTCGTATTTCACATAAGACCTTATCCCTAAATAACCCCAGGTGGGAAAAATATCTCCATTCTCATAAGACGGAAATGGCCAGTTGACCTGCGGATGAACCTCTTCGAGCCTGAAGGAGTCAAAACAAAGGGGCCAGTGAAACAAATTCTCCGCAACTGCCCTGTTCTCAATCTGATCCAGGATATCTTTTATGCGCAACGGATCGTCGCATATTCCGAAGGCTAGAGCGGCAAAATTGACAGGAGTTACAAGATTATCTCCGTGCAGGGATCCGTCTTTATCGCGCCAGTAGATATACTGTTTCTTCCCTTCTGACCAGAATCCGCCATCGCTTGTCGGTTTGTTAAAAGCCATAGATTCAGAGCTTCATACATTTGTGCATTGACAAAGGCATTTTCGAAACTTGCCCAGACAACATCTATCCAGTCGCTGCACTTAGCCTCAGCTATATTGTCATTAAGCATCTCAAAAATCCCATTGTTATTGGAATCTCTGTTAATAAGCCAGTTAAGAACCTTTTCGTTGCTCAGTTTATGCGACTTAAGCCATTCCAGATCGCCGCTCTGATGAAACTGCTCCACGGTATTGATTATATGTCCGGGCTGAGCGTCGATAGTATAGCCCCATGGACAGTCATAATATCCTGTTTCAAAATTATAATTACTTATTTCAGCCTCAGGCACATCGTGCCAGCGGGCCAGCACCCTGCCATCTTCTTCTATAGCCAGATCTCTTTCATGGTCAAGTGTTGAAGAAAAATTCCTGGTATAGTTCTTATCGTTAACAGCCATTCCTATCTGTGCAAAGAAAGGTTCGTGCAGGCACTTCCAGTTGGTTATCCAGCCATTACCCCCTATGATATTCCTATCTACTACACCATAACGACCTGTTGTATTAAGAAGCTCTCGTACTGCTATTGCATCGATACCCGGCAGTATCCCCCTGTCGTACTCTTCTGCATAATTAATATAGTTTAATTTTAATAAGATAACTGACTCTCCTGCTGTCACATCAAATGGGGCAAACACATCAGATTTTTTGCCTACAAAACGGCTAAGATTATAACGCTGCCGAAGTTCCAGAGGAGTAAGATACTGCGTGAATTTAAACTCACCGGCTTCACTGTGGCTGAATGAACAGGCCATATCTCCACCTGTTAATGAGCTTGCCTCAACCCTGAATCCATCGCCAGATACTGGTTCCCAGAATGTTACACCGTTTGTATGAACACCATAAGTATCATCAGTATTCTCAAGATACTTGGCCCAGACCACACCTCCTGTGTTTAGTATGCCCCCTTTCCATGTTGAAAGATTGGAGAAGTTCCAGACAGGCATTGACATATCTTCCAGTTTGCCATCCTGCAAATATCTTCTACGAACTTCCCATATTACGGAGCCATTGGAAAAGGTGAATAACCATGTTTCATCAACACTCATTGTGTTATCGCCGAATACGATATTGCTTATTTCAATCGCATCTTTATCTGCCTTAACTTCAACGTTTTCTGTCGATTGGAGAGACGTAAACTGAGATACAGCTGTTTTAACTGATGTATAAACACCTGATGGAGAAACAGTGTTTCTGCCTTTTACAATAACCTGGCTTATTTTGCAGCCTTTGCTATAATCCAATAGCAGCTGCAAATTTCCTGAAGAGGCTGCAATTAATACTGTTTTATCTGCAACGTTCTGTTTTACAAGTTGCGAATGA
>JFJP01001884.1_pt1 | contig 22225 bp, 20 predicted proteins | sample 431651 | NCBI WGS metagenome assembly JFJP01 (sample SAMN02602958, study PRJNA72255) | Microbial mat metagenome, whole genome shotgun sequencing project. | biome: fresh water; feature: sink hole; material: water; isolation source: purple microbial (photo- and chemosynthetic) mats found in...
TCGGTAATGACCACATTGCGCCCGTCGGCCATTTCCACGACGAAGGAGCTATAGTTCCCGAAATAGGCAATTTCTCGCACTTTGCCACTGAACAGATTCGCTCCGACCGCCGGCCGCGTCTTGGAGATGTAAATTTTTTCCGGCCGCACCGCCACCGTCAGCGGCATTCCGATGGCGCCGCCGATACCATGCGCGATGTGCATCACGCCCAGCCCGGTCGTGATTTCGCAACGGTCATGCTCGTCGACGCTCAACTGGCCGTCAAACAGATTGATGTTGCCGATGAAATCAGCGACGAAACGGTTAATCGGGCATTCATAGATTTCCTTGGGCGTACCCACCTGCAATACGCGCCCGTGGCTCATGACCGCGATACGCGAGGCCATGGTCATCGCCTCTTCCTGATCGTGCGTCACCATCACCACCGTCACACCGACGGACTCGATGATATTGACCAACTCGAACTGGGTCCGCTGGCGCAGTTTTTTGTCGAGCGCACCCAGCGGTTCATCAAGCAGCAACAACTGCGGCTTCTTGGCCAGGCTGCGCGCGAGTGCGACGCGCTGTTGCTGCCCGCCCGAAAGTTGGTGCGGCTTGCGCTTGGCATAGGCCGTGAGTTGGACAAGGTTAAGCATCTCATCGACCCGTGTTCGTATCTGATCGCTTGGCATGCCTTCACGCTTCAGGCCGAAGGCGATGTTTTCCCAGACATTGAGATGGGGAAACAAGGCATACGACTGAAACATCATGTTGATCGGCCGCTCATAGGGGTGAAAAGACGCGATATCCACGCCATCGAGAAGCACCCGACCTGCGGTCGGCTTTTCAAACCCCGCCATGATGCGCAGCAAGGTAGATTTGCCGCAACCAGAACTCCCCAGCAAGGCGAAAATTTCCCCCTTGTTGATGGAGATCGAAACATCATCGACTGCCACCACATCATCGAAACGCTTGACCAGGCTTTCCGTAAGCAAAAAGCCGGGAGGGTGAGGGTCAAGCTGAGTCATGGTGGTCGATTCCTGCGATCAAACAAAATTGTCATAAAAAGGGCTGAGTATCACCGAACGTGGTAATACACAGCCCGTTTCCCTACCCGACGAAAAGCCTGTCGTCGGCTCGAATTACTTGCCTTTCTTGAACAGCGTGTAAACGTTGCTCATTGATTCCCGAGCCTCATTGCTAAAGCTCGACGGCGAGATCATTTTCTCCATGTTTTCGGCATCGACGAATACCGTCTTGTTCTCAGCGATCTCTGGCGTAACCTTTGCCAGTGCCGCCTTGTTGGCCGTGGCATAGGTCAGTTCGTTGGTGAGCGAGGCCGAGACTTCAGGACGCAGGAAGTAGTCGATGAAGGCTGCCGCGTTCTGCGGATGCTTGGCATCCTTCGGAATGGCCAGCGAATCAAAGAAGATCAGGCCACCGGTCTTCGGCAGCAAGACCTCGATGTCGTTGCCGTTCTTGTTTTCGATGGCACGGCTGCGCGCGATATTCATGTCACCAGCCCAACCCATGGCAACACAGGCCTTGCCACCGGCCAGATCGTCGATCATGGTGCTCGTGAACATGCGGATATGCGGCCGCACCTTGGCCAGCATTTCACCGGCCGCCTTGTGATCGGCCGGCTCGTTGGAGTACGCATTCTTGCCCAGCTGGTGCATTGCTGGAGGAAGGACTTCGGTCGGCGAATCAAGAAAAGCAATGCCGCAAGATTTGAGCTTTGCCGTATAGGTCGGGTTAAACACCAGATCCCACGCATTTTCCGGCATCGGGGTCGAGCCCAGCGCCTTGGCCACCTTGGCCTTGTTGATGCTGACCGTGGTGTAGCTCCAGGCCCAGGGAACCAGGTAGTCATTGCCCGCATCGACTGACGCCAACTTGCTCATGATGCCCGGATCAAGATTACCGAGGTTCGGGATCTTGGCCTTGTCCAGCTTCATCAACAGGCCGCCATCGATCTGCGATTTGGCGAACACGGCACCCGGCACCACGATATCGAAGCCGCTATTGCCGGCTACCAGTTTGGCATGCAGGCCTTCATTGTTCTCGAAGGTCTGGTAATTGACCTTGATGCCCGTTTCCTTCTCGAAATCAGCCACCATATTGGCCGAAATATAATCCGCCCAATTGTAGATATTCAATACTTTTTCTTCGGTATTGGTCGCGACCGGCGCAGGAGCAGGTGCTGGAGCCGCTGCGGCGGGGGCTTCGGCCTTGGCTGGCGCTGGCGTTGGAGTTGGCGCCGCCTCCTCCTTTTTCCCACAAGCCGTCAATGCAAAAACCGACAGTGCAAGAACCAGGATCTTCCGTTTCATTCTGTTTAGTACTCCATTAAAAATAGATGGGAATCAGACCAAGCCAGTGCCTAGCCAGAAAACAAGCGGCGCTTGCATTTTATCCCGATTTTTTTGAAAAAATAAGGCAATCTTGTTGTTCAAACGGCTGATATGACTTACCGGACTCAAAAAGGTGCAATAGGCGTGAAGATAATTCGAGTGAGCACTCGTTAGTTTCAAGCCTTTTATCGAACTGTACACTGTAGAAGCCCTTGCCTTGGGCATCGCCAAATCACACACCCCGCACCCCAACAAACATGAGGGTCTTACGACATACATCGCCAGAATGACGCTTGGACGCCCTTGTGGCGCAATGGCGGAAATTACCTCTGGATTCTCCATACGAACCCTTGGCCTTTCTGCCGTTGCAAAGTCGCATACAAGAAGCGCACAACGCCCGAACAAGCCATGCATAACGTCAAAGGACAAGGGTATTGGCCATGTTTCGCCTGCGGCATACCATCCTGATTCTTATCGCGGCCATGTCACTTGCGCTCCTATCCTGCGCACCGCCAGAACCCATTCGCATCGGCTTTCTTGGTGGCTGTCCGGCTGGTCGCCCGAACTGGGTATCGACGGCCTCCACGGCGCTCGTCTTGCCGTCGAGTTGCGGAACAAGGCTGGCGGAATCAAGGGGAGACAGATCCAACTCATCGAAGCCGATGATCAGCAGGACACTGAAACCGCTCGCTTGTCCATAACCCGCCTTATTGAACACAAGGTTACCGCCATCGTCGGTCCGATGACCAGCGCCATGGCCCTGGCCACCGCCCCGCTAGCCAATCAGGCACAACTTCTCATGATCAGTCCTACAGCCACGAGTAATGATTTGTCCGGCAAGGACGACTACTTCTTCCGGGTTGTCCCGGCCAAACGCCAGTACGTCAAAACGAGTGCAGATTTTGCTATAGCGTTTGGGGTCTGCGTAAGCTCAGGCTGGTCTACGACTTGCGCAACCGATCTTATGCGGAAAGCTGGCTCAAGGATTTCAGTGACGTTTTTGCAAAGGCTGACGGCAAGTTGCTTGAACCCATCAATTTTACCTCCAGCGATGAAGTCGTTTTTTCAAGTCTTGCCCTTCGAGCACTAAGCGAAAGCCCTGAAGGCATAATCATCATAGCCAACTCGGTAGATACCGCGATGCTCTGCGAGAGCATTCGCAAGCTCAACTCGTCAATTGCCATTGGCGCAGTAGAATGGGCGTCGACCGGGCAGCTGATCGAATTGGACGGCAAATCGGTTGAGGGCATTGCAGTCGAGCACTTTTTCGACCAGCAAAGTACGCAGCCCCACTACCTCGCTTTTCGGGACGCCTACGACAAACGCTTTGGACAAGCGCCCGGATTTGGCAGCTTATACACCTTTGATGCTGCCAACGTGATTCTGGACGCGCTGGAGACAGAGGCTCCGGGTCAATTGCTCAAACAGACTTTACTCGCGAAAAAAATCTTCACCGTCACGCAAAGACTCGTCGTCTTTGATAGTAACGGTGATTCGGAGGGAGGGTCTTTCATTTTAATCGTGAAGGACGGCGTGTTTGATCCGGGACGAACGGCTCCATGAAAACGTTCATTACCCGCCACGATTTGTAAAATGCCGACCCAGTCATTCTTTCCTCTGAGCACGAAGCAATTCGTGACGCTGACGGCAATACTGGCGGCCGGCATCGGCAGCGTTGTCCTGGCCGGCTATGTGCCAGGCATTACAGGAATGAATGAATTTCTGCAGCGAAGCGTTCCGATGAAACCCAACACGGCTCTCTGTTTCCTCCTTATCGGGCTGGCGCAGATACTGTTGCCTGCGAGCACGGCCAGGCCGATGCCGGTGCGTGGAATCGCATGGCTCATCGCCCTGTTGCCCGCGCTGATCGGTGCGTTAACCCTCAATGAGTTTCTTTTCGGCTGGAACCCCGGCATTGACCAGATACTGGTCAGCGGCAGTAGCGAAATGACAGCTGGCGGATTCCCTTACCGGATGTCGCCCGAAGCCGCGATCTGTTTCGTCCTGCTGAGCATGTCGGTCTCGCTTAACAACAAAGCGCATGGCAACCTGCCATCTGTTATGGGCGCTGCATTTTGCGGAATGATGGTTTGTGCTCTGGCTGTCTCATCACTGAGCACCTATCTTTCCCCGATGCTCGGTGTTTTCGGCTGGCTGGGACGTTATGTCATGGCCGAAAAGACAGCGATTCTTTTCATTCTGTTGGGTACCTCCATCCACATTCCTGGTTGCGTGCAAGCAGAAGGCGTTTTCATGGGAACTCGGCAAAAAATTCACCGCCGGATTTGCATTAGGCATGGCCTTGCTGATCATCATTGGCCTGACCGCCACGCGATCACAGTAGCGAAAGATTCAGCATGGACTATCGCCTTCGCCGGCACGATGGCGAGTGCCGCTGGATTCAGGACGATGGCTACCCGCGTTACGATGCTGAAGGCCGCTTTGTCGGCTACATCGGCTATTGCCTCGATATTACGGAACGCATATTGGCAAGCGCGGCCCTGAAGGAAGGCGAACTGCGTTTCCGCAAGCTATTGAACGAGATTTCGTCGGTCGCAGTGCAGGGCTACGGTGCCAATCTCGAGACACATTACTGGAATCAAGCATCAGAGATCCTTTACGGCTATACCGCTAGCGAAGCCATCGGACGGCCACTCACGGAACTCATCATTCCGCCGGAAATGGTCGCGGGAGTGAAAAATGCTGTCGTCGGCATGCTTGGATCCGACTACCCAATTCCCACCGAAGAGTTGCCGCTGATGCGCAAGGACGGCTCACGGATTGACGTGATTTCCAGCCATGCCATCTTCAGGGTTCCTGGCCGTGCGCCTGAGCTTTTCTGAGTGGACATCGACATCAGCCACCGCAAACAGATCGAATCCGAGCTGGAAAAGTATCGTGATCATCGTGAAGAGCTGGTCGGAAACCGTACCGCCGAACTGGCGGAAGCAAAGGACATTGCAGAGTCCGCGAACCGGGCAAAGACGACCTTCCTGGCCAACATGAGCCACGAAATCCGCACGCCGATGAACGCCATCATCGGTCTCACCTACCGATTGCAGAAGGACATTGCCGACCCGCGATCCAAGGACAAGCTGGCCAGGATCGGCGAGGCCGCGCAACACCTGCTCGGCGTCATCAACAACATTCTCGACCTGCCCAAGATCGAGGCCGACCGGCTTAGCATCGAGGAGAAGGAATTCTCCCCGACCCGAATCGTCGTCAATACGCTGACGATGCTCAACGAGCGCGCCACGGCCAAAGGTTTACGCCTGTCCCGAGCCATCGACAGTTCGGTCCCGGCAAGCCTGCTCGGCGACTCGCTGCGGCTGACGCAGATCCTGATCAACTTTGTCGGCAACGCCATCAAATTCTCCGAACGAGGAAAAATCGCCATACGCATGCGCGTGGCGGAGGAAGACGAGTTGAGCGTTCTCCTGCGTGTTGAAGTTCGCGATCAGGGGATCGGTCTCTCCGCCGAACAGCAGGCTCAGATATTCAAGGCATTCGCCCAGGAAGACAACTCAAGCACGCGAAAAATACGGCGTTACCGGCCTTGGACTGGTCATCATTCGTCACCTTGCGCACAGCATGGGTGGTCACTTAGGCGTTGAAAGCCAGTTGGGAGTCGGCAGTACCTTCTGGCTGACGGCACGCCTGCGCAAGGCACTTACCAGGTCCGGATATTCGTCACATGCACACGGTAGCGTGCTGCTGGAAAACGTCATCAAGGCACGTTTTGGGGGACAACGGGTATTGCTGGCCGAGGATGACCTGGTTGGTCGCGAAGTAGCCCTGGAACTTCTCGGTATTGCCGGTCTCTCTGTCGACTGGGTCGGCAATGGCAAGGAGGCGATAGATCGGGCCAGCAACAATGACTACACCCTCGTTCTAATGGATATGCAGATGCCCATCATGGGCGGCCTGGATGCCACCCGAGCCATTCGCCAAATGCCGGGCAAAGCTGCCCGGCCGTTCATTCTGTCAATGACAGCCAACGCTTTTCACGAGGACCGGGAAGCCTGTCTGAACGCCGGCATGAATGATCACATCGGCAAACCGGTTGATCCTGATGCGCTCTACGCAACCAGTGCTGCACTGGCTGGAAAATGCCGCCTGAGGTATTGCAATTCAACGTAGTTTGGAACCCTCGAGCATAACAGCCCTCAAATCGAGATAAAATCAATCCACCCTTGGATGCACCAAATCGCATTCGATCCGAACACCTGCTAAGGAATCCGCATGAAAATCCTGCACACCATGATCCGCGTTGGCCACCTTGATCGCTCGATTGCTTTCTACACCGAAGTCCTTGGTATGCGCCTGCTGCGCCGACAGGATTATCCCGAAGGTCGCTTTACCAATGCCTTTGTAGGCTATGGCGACGAAAGTGAAGGTGCCGTGCTCGAGCTCACGCACAACTGGGACACCACCTCTTACGACCTGGGCAACGGGTTTGGTCACGTCGCGCTGGCGGTGAACGACGCCTATGCGGCTTGCGAACAGGTCAAAACCAAAGGCGGCAAGGTGACTCGAGAAGCTGGTCCAATGAAGCACGGGACAACGGTCATTGCCTTTGTCGAAGATCCGGATGGTTACAAAATCGAGCTGATCCAGAAAAACACGCTCTGAACGCATGGCTTTCCCGTCCTTCTTTTCCGAAGTTCAGCCGATTGCCGTGCATGACCGATTGGCCGAATTTCTCGGGGCGGCTGACGGTGGCATCATCGAATATCGTTACGCCGACGTGGTGAAACTCGCCGGCCATTCCTGCCCGACTGTAGCTGGCGCGTATCTGCTGACCAGTCGCGCTCTGGTCGCACTGTACCCGGACGAACTGCCGGAGCGCGGCGAAATCCAGGTCGACTTCCGTGAAGCGCAAGAGGATGGAGTTGCTGGTGTGATGGCCGCTGCTATCGGCCTGATCACCGGCGCAGCCGGTGTCGGCGGTTTCAAGGGCATCACCGGTCATTTCTCGCGACGCCACCTGCTCAACTTCGAGGAAATCGGCCTGCCAGGTGATATCAGCTTCACCCGCAGGGATAACGATCAGCGTATTACAGCCGCACTACACCTTGAGCAGGTCGTGCCCGATGCACGTACCGCTCTGTTGTTGCAACGGCTGTTGGCTGGCGAACGCGATCCAGTTGTCGCCGAAGTCTTTGCAACACTATGGCAAGACCGAGTAAGACGCATTCTCATCGACCACGCCGACGACCCGAATCTGGTCAGTCTCACCCACGATCACAAGCAAGACTGAATACTTGGCACAAATTCAACAATAAACCCGCCGAAGCGGGTTTATTGTTGAGACCAAATGAGCTGATCATTTGCGGTCGGGATGCGGACGATCAATCTTGCCATTGTGGTTGAAATCGTGCTGGCGGTCGTGCTTCTGTCCGTAAATTCTCGCACTTTGCTTGTTTTCGGCCAGCTGAAGACCACCCCGCTCGCGCTTCGTCACGACACCGTCCGCCTTGGCTTTGTCTTCCTTTGCCTGCAGACGATCCTGACCTCGCTCAAGGCGCGCAGCCTCTCTCGGCGTTAGCGTACCCGACTGCTCGCCCTGCTCGATGCGCCGCTCCTGAATGGCCTGCCGTTGATCAATCTTGGGCGTAGCCGTTGATTGGGCAAAAGCAGCTAACGGCGCGGCCAATACGAGAGAAACAAATGCTGTCCTGAGTATGCTCATGATTCCGATCTCCATTCTTTGTGATGATTGGTATGGGTTATCCCATGTGCGAATTAACGCATGCCTCCATCAATGGCAATCCGGTACTTTGTAACAACTCGTAAACCAGAAACAAAAATTTACACGCTGGCGACAATATCGATTCGATCAGCGATCACCGACGTCACGCCGCGCTTCAGCAAATCCTCAGCCTCACACCGGTCATTGACGGTCCAGCACAATACAGGAATGCCGATCTCGTTTGCGGTTTTGATTACTGAATCATCAATCTCCGTGCCGGAGCAATGCAGGCTGTAGGCTCCTACGGCATCAAGACGTTGCTGCCAATCAACCGGCGGACGATCACACAGATAGCCCAGCGGCAGCTGCGGCGCCACCCGGCGAGCCGATTCAAGCGCAACCTCAGAGAATGAAGACGCCAGCGGCAAGGGGGCGCCCTGCCACAAGGCCAGAATTCGCCGGGCGACAACTTCACCGGTAAGAGTCTCGAACCCGGTCGCAGGTTTGATCTCAACGTTGGCCTGCAGACCAAGTTCGCGACACAGTGCAGCAATCGCTTCGAACGTGGGTAATGGCTCCCCGGCAAAAGAACGATGCTGATACACACCGGCATCAAGGCCCCGCAGTACCCGGTCCGACGTATCACATACTCGACCCGTGCCATTTGTTGTACGTTCCAAGGTTTCGTCGTGAATCACCCAGGGGGTACCGTCGGACGAAAGCATGACGTCGAACTCGACCGCCTTGAGCCCCAGCGCTGCGGCGATACGCAAGCCGGCCAGCGTATTCTCAGGAGCCAATGAACCGCCGCAGCGGTGTGCGACGACACGCGGGAGCGGCCAATCGACTATCGTTCTGTTCATTTTCCACCTTTGATCTTGGTTGCCACCAGTTGCTGCAGAATCGCATTACCCCGCTGAACGGCGTTATCCAGGGCTTCCTTAGCCGGCTTCTTGTTTGCCCAGACGGTTTCAAGCTCCTCCTCGACAATAATTCGCACACGCTCGATCTGCGAAACACGAACCAACGGCGACAAGGCTTTGCCAAGCAATTGTGTGGAAGCCACCTTGAGTCCAGCCAGATCGGTCTTGAGCAATTTGCTGCCCGCTGCCGCACGAGCCACAGGAGTCATAGGCAGGTAACCACCAGCCACGGTCATTTCGATCTGCACCTCGGGACTGAGGATGAAATTCACGAACGCCGCGACACCCTTCGTTTCAGCCGGTTTCAAGCCGCTGGCGATCCACAGCGAAGCTCCATCAGCCAGCGTATTTTTTGGAGCTCCATGCACATCATCGTGATATGGCAGCGCAGAAACTCCCACTTCAAGTGAGGCACCCTCAGACAGGGTCGCGGAAAGCGACGAAGAACTCGTCAGCATGGCGCATTCACCGTTGGCAAATCGGCGATCCGCCTCGTCACGGCGGCCAAAGTACGAGAAATACTTACTCTTGTGCCAGGTAGCAAGCATGGCGACGTGCTTGATCTCGACAAGGCCATTGAAGTTCAGATTACCTTTGGCATCGGACACGTCGGCACCATTCCAGGCCGCCAGATTGTCAATATGAACCCAGGCAGGCCAGGAAGTTGTAAACGGGCATTTGCTGCCCGAATCAGCCAGTTTGCCGGCTATTTCCTGCGTATCAGCCCAACTCTTTGGTGGCATCTCAGGGTCAAGCCCGGCTTTTCGAAATGCCGCCTTGTTGATGTACAGTACGGGCGTCGAAAATGCCATCGGCAGCGCAAATAGTTGCCCCTTTGCGTCAGCCAGGCCATCGCGCAACTCAGGCGACAGCTTCCCGGGATCAAGTGGCTGCCTGGCTTCCCGCATGACTTCAAAGAGAGGCCTGAACTTCGCCTTGTTACTCAGAAACCGTGAATAGTCCTCGCGTGTAACGAGATTAATGCCCTTCGGCGCATCACCCTCTACACGATGCACCATTTTGACCTGAACATCCTTATGCTGACTGTTGAAGCGCTCGATGAGGGGCTCGAGGCGTGAAGCGCGCTCTTCATCAAGCTGGTGTGACAATTCGACCTGGGCAGGGACAGTTACAACAGGAGGTGGAGCCAGTTTTGGGGGCTTGGCTGCAATTGCGGGAACGGCCAGAACCAACCCGCTCACGGCAATGAAAAATCTCGACAAACGCATTGGGTTTCCTTGGATAGAGCAACAAAGGGAGGATTATAGTGTCTGGAGCACCAAGGGGTCATCCTGAGGGGAAAGACATCGGTCGTCGAGCCAGCTTTTATGGTTAAAATGACACTTATCAAAATAAATCGCCAGGGATCATCGTGCCAGACAAGTCAGGGAAGTCTCTGCGGACAGTCTTGATCGTTGCCATACTGGTGTTCGGCCTGAACGGCTGCGACATCATCCAGCAACAAATGGGAATTGAAGACCAGGTTGCGAAAGCCGCCCGCACCGACGCCGAAGGCAAGGCAGTCGGAGGTGCCTGTCGCCAGTCCGGACGAGCCATTGAAGACTGCTATTCCATTTACTCGTGGCTGCCAAAAGCGGCGATCTACGAGGGCTGGCGCGACATGGACGCCTACATGCGCGACAACAAGCTAGAGACTGTCGAACCTCAACTCCCACCAGTTCCCGCACCAGGAACAAAGCGCCGGGTAGCAACCACCGAAGAGACATCAACCGCGGCAAAAGCCGACAAGAAGCCCGCAGACAAGGTCGCACACTGATTTTGAGTTGGGCAGAACACTGCATCCTCGCCTCCCATTTTCGATACTCTCCACATAAAGGAGTCAAGCATGAGTCAAGAAAAATACCGCCTGGTAACGCGCAGCGATTTCGACGGCCTCGTCTGTGCCGTGCTGCTCAATGAACTCGACCTGATCGACGACATCAAGTTCGTCCACCCGAAAGACATGCAGGACGGGAAGATAGACATCTCGGCACGGGACATCACCACCAACCTGCCCTATGTCCCCGCCGCGCACCTGGCTTTTGATCACCACGAGTCCGAAACCATCCGCATCGCCGGTGATCGTTCAAATCGCATCATCTCGCCGCATGCCCCGTCAGCCGCACGTGTGGTCTATGACTATTACGGAGGCAAGACGACCTTCCCGAACATCGCGAACGACATGATGGACGCGGTCGATAAAGCCGACTCTGCGCAGTTTTCGCGTGACGAAATTCTCGAACCCAAAGACTGGGTCTTGCTCAACTACTTGATGGATTCGCGCACCGGACTGGGCCGCTTCCGCGAATTCCGCGTCAGCAACTACACGCTGATGATGGATCTGATCAAGTATTGCCGCAATCACGGCATCGACGAAATCCTCAATCTGCCGGACGTCAAGGAGCGCGTGGAGCTCTACTTCGAACATGCCATCAAGGCCAAGGAGCAGATTCAGCGCTGCAGCACGGTTCATGCAAATCTGGTTGTACTCGATCTGCGTAATGAGGAAACCATCTACGCCACCAATCGATTCATGATTTACGCGCTCTTCCCGCAGACCAACATATCAATCCATGTGCTGTGGGGGGTGCAGAAGCAGAACACCGTTTTTGCCACGGGCAAATCGATTCTCGACCGCAGCAGCCGGACCAACGTCGGCGAATTGATGCTCAAATATGGTGGAGGCGGACACCATGCTGCCGGCACCTGCCAGGTGGAAAACGAACTCGCCGATGCCACGCTCAAGGAAATCGTCACGCACATCAACATCGACGGCTAACCAGACTGTCTGCGCCCTCCTGAGCCCAATTCAAGACCTCGTGAATCGAAGCAATGCCTGACCAACCCGAGCAGAACGTAACGACACCCGTACATCACGAAGACTCCTTTTTTGTCCTTCGTGATTGTCGCGAGATTTTTGTACGCCGGCTGGTAGACATTCTCAAGGAATCGATTATCGTCCCCGCCACAGTCATTGAAGCCTTCGCCGGCGAAATTGGCAAGGCTCATGACGAACTGGCCACAGCAACTCAGCAGGACGGTTTTGGACTGACCGCCGGACTGACGGCGTCGCGCATTTCGCTGGTCGGCAACGACGACCTCGAACTGGAGATTCGCATCGGCAACATTGCCAATCATTTGAAGGGCAATGAACGCATCGAGCACTGGCGCGTCCAGTTGCGCTATATGACGTTGCTGCATCAGCCGAAAATGTCGATGGAAAACAACCCTGTCGGATTCGAACCTATTTGCCAAGGTTTATGGTCGATCTGCGACGAAGGCGGCAACACACTTGATCAGAAGCTGGATCGACTTGACCGCCTGGAAGAGCAACTCCAGTTGCGATTGCCAGACCTCTATGTGGAACTCTACGATCTGCTTGAGCGCCACCACGTTGAACCAGCTCAAATTCAAGCCATCCAGCGAGGAAGCAGCGGCAAGCCACCGATGAGTTCTGGCTCAGGCGGCCCGGGTGTTAGCACATCCAGCACCGATGCGCTGTCTGCCTTGCAGCAGGCCATGCACCAGCAGTTGGGTGCTGACGATGTTGTCCCGGCGGGATTCCTGACCGGCAATACGGCAGGCGATTCGGCGGGCGGCACGGGTAACGTGATGCTCAATGCCTCAACCCTGATCATGCTCAACCACCTCATGGAGCGGCTACGCGTCCTTGAATCACAGCAGATTTCTGCCCTGACCAGCAATGCCTCCGACAACATGGGCGAACAACAACCCTTGTGTGCGCTCCGCTCCAAAGATCTGGATCTCCCCCTGGGCAAGCCTGCAGCCATCGCCCTTGACACGCTTTCACTTATCTTCGAGGCGATTTTTGCTGCACCAGACCTGCCCGATGCCGTCAAAGCCGCCATCGGCCGCCTGCAGATCCCGCTGCTCAAGCTGGCGATTATCGACACGTCGTTCTTTTCAGACACTAAACACCCGGCCCGCCGGCTGGTTAACCGCATGGCGCGTGCCGCTATCGGGCTAGATCAGGATACCGGACGCGATCACGCGGTATGCATCAGCCTCGGAAAACTGGCTGACGCCGTACGTTCGACGCTGGAGACCAACGAAGCCGATCTCTCGCCGCACCTGGCTGAAATCGAGGCATTGATCGCGGAGCGTGACCAATCGCTACAGACGGTAGCGCAGGCGTACGTACAACTGGTACTGGAGCACGAAAACCGCGAGGCGTCCCGATCCGGAGCACAGGACTGGCTGGACAAGGCGTTGGCCCGAACGGCGCAGCCGGCCGTCCGAGCTTTTCTGTCGGACTACTGGTTAAGGGTAATGCAAGCGGCGTGTTCCGACGGTGGCCTGACCGGTTCGCTCTGGAAAGAGTTCGACAACGCAATCGAGCAACTGCTCTGGAGCTTTGAGCCGAAGCAAACGGCTGAAGAACGAAAAACGCTGCTTTCTCTGATCCCTTCGCTGCTCAAACGCATCAACGCTGGGTTGGATCTCCTGGGAGTTTCAAGCGAGGAAAGGACACCTTTCCTCAATACCTGTTTCGACCTGCAAACGGCGTCCCTACGCAGTCGGCCGGACGTAGCAATACTCCGTGCCGAACTTCCACCAACGCCGATCAACCGATCCGCCACCAGCGGCACCCTGTCCGTTCAGATCCTCGAACGAGACGGGAAACTGGTGCAATACCTTGGTCAGCCAACTGCGGCCCAATCTCCGTGGCGTACTGGCGGCAGCGCCTGGAAAGATGGAGACTGGATCAGTTTTCGCCTTCCCGATGGCGAACACCTTTGCGGTCGCTATTGCTGGCAGGGGTCGCCCTCCGGAACCATCCTGCTCTTCAACCCGGGATGGGGCTACGCTGTCGCCCTGGCCTCCGCTCTGCTTGAACAACAACTTCGTGATGGTCGCGCCCGCATTGTCTCCGAATCGTCACTTTTTGATGATGCGGCGGAGCGAGCGCTGAGCCAGATGATTCCGCGCTGATCCAAGGCAAGGAATTGAGCAATGACGCCGCCCGACGCGGCACACGGGAAAACGTGCAAAAGGTGTATAATCCTCGCCCTATGCCATTGATTCCAAATTTATTTATAGGCGCTGCCGATGCGTTTTGACGAACTCGGCCTCGCGCCCGAGCTGCTAAGAGCCATTTCCGAAGAAGGCTACACGGATCCAACGCCAATTCAGGCGCAAGCCATTCCGATAGTTCTTTCTGGTAAAGATCTGATGGGCGGCGCCCAGACAGGTACCGGAAAAACCGCCGCATTTACCCTGCCGCTACTCCAGAAAATTCTCCCATTTGCCAGCCCCAGCCCGTCACCAGCGCGCCACCCGGTACGCGTATTGATGTTGGCGCCGACCCGCGAGCTGGCTATTCAGGTTTACGAATCGGTCAAGACTTACAGCAAGTACATTCCGATCCGCAGTCTGTGCGCCTACGGCGGCGTCGACATAAAACCGCAGATCGCCGAAATCCGCCAGGGCATCGAAGTGCTGGTCGCTACGCCAGGTCGTCTGCTGGACCTTGTTGAACAGAAATGCCTCAACTTCGGCAGCGTGCAGGCGCTCGTCCTCGACGAAGCCGACCGCATGCTCGACATGGGCTTCGTGCCGGACGTAACGCGGATCATCAATCTGCTGCCGAAACAGCGACAGAGCCTGTTGTTTTCTGCGACCTTCTCGGAAGAAATCAAGAAGCTGGCCGACCGGATGCTCCAGTCGCCCGTACTGATCGAAGTCGCCAAACGCAACACCGTCTCCGAAACCATCACCCACCGCGTACATCCGGTCGCTGCTGATGCCAAGCGCGCGCTACTGGTCAAACTGCTCAAGTCGTCGGAATACAATCAGGTTCTTGTTTTTACCCGCACCAAGATCGAAACCAACAAGCTCGCTCGCGAACTGCAACGCGCCGGCATTGCCGCCGACTCTATTCACGGCGACAAAAGCCAGCTGGATCGCCTGAAGGCGCTGGAAGCCTTCAAGGACGGCACGGCGCTGGTACTGGTCGCCACCGACGTCGCGGCGCGCGGCCTGGACATCGATGACCTGCCGCACGTTATCAACTTCGAGCTTCCACACACGCCGGAAGACTACATCCACCGAATCGGCCGCACCGGTCGCGCCGGCAAGCAGGGCACGGCGATTTCGCTGGTTTCAGCGCATGAAGTCCAGTATCTGGTCGATATCGAAAAATTGATCAAGATCCAGGTCGAACAGGTCATCATTCCCGGCTTCGACCCGGAATACGATTACGAGTACCCACCGACCGGCCGCAAGAGTCATCATCGACGTCCGCCGGCACCATCGACCTCTGTTGCGCCAGCCGCAAAACCACGTCGTGAGCGCGAGCATTCTTCGACAAACACCCTCACCGGTAGCCGACGCAAGAGTCACATTGCAGCAGACGGTTTTGATTTCAGCAAACCGTATGAGAGTGCAGTGCCTCATCCCATGGCCGCACCGGCAGACGCTGAAACGGCCAAGATCGTGGCTCACATGGAGCACCCACACAAACCGCGCCGCCTGGTCGCGGCCCTACTCGGCGGACTAGGCAAAAAGTAAGACGCAGCCTGCCCGTTCGTAACGGTCAGGCGGCCTTTTTTTTCTCTGCAGGCGCTTCCACGAGTTTCAAAATTGCCAGCGAGACATTGTCACCTTCTCCTTGGGCGCGTGTCCTCGCTCGACTGATCAGCAGCTCTGAGGCTTCGCGAGCCGAGTAAGCGGCCAGCACACCTCCCAGCTCAGTATCACAGAAGTAGGCCCAGAGACCATCCGAGCACAGCAGAAAAGAATCACCAGCTTGCAAATCGTCGGCTTCGCCATATTCAACCGTCGGCACTTCGTTGCCGCCAAGCGATGTAATCAGAATGTTACGGTTGGGATGAACCAGCGCCTGCTCCGGCGTAATCTTCCCCTTGGCCACCAGTTGTTCAACATAAGAGTGGTCGGTCGTCTGGAAGAAAGGCCGATCACCGCGAAACCGGTAAAGACGGCTATCCCCGCAATGTGCCCAAGTCACCTTGCCTGGCTGCAGGAGCAACATTACTGCGGTGCTATGCGGATCCTTCTCATTCATAAAGCGCGATGCCTTGATCAGCATGTGCGCCTCGTTGAAGCTTGATTCAAGCATGGTGCGTGGCAATTCACTGCGTGCCGAAAACTGTTCAAGGTTGTTGCGCGCCGTATGAATGACCTGCTGGGCGGCCAACACCCCGCCGGTATGCCCACCCATACCATCCGCGACAACCGCAAGCGCAACGCCACCACCTTTGGGATGCGGAACAAGAGCAACGCGATCCTGTTGCTCCTTGCGATCCCCCTGATGCTGGGCGACGCAAGCATCAATAATTATTGGCATTCTACTGACTCCCCCCAAGCCCGGCAGAGTATCACGTTTGGCCTAGCCAGAGACAGACTGACCAGACGGCCCCAATACGGACCAAGCCAGTAGAGGAAGCACATAAAACCCGAAGCATTGCACCCCGCTTTCACGGCGGCCCGCACACCTCATTCATTGCCCCCTATGATTTAAACCCGGCTGTGATAGCGCTCAAGAATGACATCAAGCACCTCGGGGAGCATCTCTTCGCTCAGACCCAGTTCATCAAGTACTTCTTCGCGCACCGCATTCCATTCCGGACTGCTCAGCCGCTGATCAATGCAATAGATATGGATCGCCAGCTGCAATATCGCCACCATGGTGCGTGCCGCGTGATTCTCGATGCGTGCCATGTCATGATGATAGCGAATGGCATCACAGATGAAATCCGGGAGCTTCCAGTGTTTACCGACCAGATAGCCGATCACGCAATGATCCGCGTTGAAGCGAGCATCCTCTTCGGCAAGATCCGTCCAGCCCCCCGGCTCGTCGAGACGCATGTCCTTGCAATAGGTAGAGAACCGCTGCATCAGCACCGGAACGCCACAATCATGGAAAATACCGGCCAGGCACGCCTGATCAGGAAAGATATTGCACACGGTCACCCGGTCATCGGCGATCAGCATGGCGAGCTCCGAAATCGCCTGAGAGCGCGCCCAGAACGCTTCAAGCGCTTTCCGGTTATGCTTCGACGGCATTGCCGACGAAAGCGCTATAGCGCGGACCAGATTTCCCGTCTGCTGAATGCCGATGGCCTGAAGGATATGTTCAAGCGAAGTAAAGGGCAGGAATTTGCGGAAAGCCGCGCTCTGCACCACTTTGAAAAGAACGGAGCCGATCCCTGGATCCTGGGCGATGATACGCGCCAGCACACGCACATCGGCAACCCCTCGCACCAGATTCTCCTGCAGTTCCTGCAGAACTCGGGGCTGTGGTGGAATGGTGACGCCCTTTTCGATCAGGCGTTTTACACTCTTCCCTTCGTCCCCTGACAAATCCACAAGAAGTGATTTTTCGATTGCCATAGCTCCCTCTGCTGCCCTCTAATACGTCAGGCGAATACCCCGCGTTGTGTAATAAAAAACTGGCAGAACCTTCCGATATAATCAGCTGTCCGACCAACCTCGCATTCTCCTCAGGAAACCAGCCATGGGCAACCGCCTTTCGAAAATTGTTACACGCACCGGCGATGCTGGCACAACCGGATTGGGTGACGGATCGCGAGTCACCAAGGATTGTCTGCGCATCGAAGTGATCGGGGAAATCGACGAGCTCAATTCCAGCCTGGGCGTGCTGTTGACCGAAGAGATTCCGGCAGCAATCAGGGACGCTTTGCTTGGTGCCCAGAATGACCTTTTCGACTTGGGCGGAGAAATCTGCATTCCTGGCACCAACATCATCAGCGAAGCGCACATCGTCCGTCTCGAAGAACTAGTCGAGCAATTCAACGATACACTCAGCCCGCTCAAGGACTTCATCCTGCCCGGCGGAACCCGTGCGGCCGCATTGGCCCACCTTTCGCGCACTGTCTGCCGTCGCGCCGAGCGTCGCCTTGTACATCTTGCCAACCACGAAAGCGTTTCCGACCTGGCCCGCAAATACCTGAACCGCCTGTCCGACCTGCTCTTTGTCTTCGGCCGCGCCCTCAACGTTGCCGGCGGCCGTGGGGATGTCCTTTGGGTCCAGGGTAAAAATCGCGGCACGACTTAAGTTGCCGCAAAGATGGTCATGCGCGACGTACAACAAAAGCTGACGTCGACCTTTCAGAATTTCTTCAATTCCGAGAAGTCGAGTGGGATTCTGCTGATCGCCTGCACGGTCATCTCGCTGTTGCTTTCCAATGTCTCAGCAGGCTCCAGCTACATAAGTTTCTGGCAGACCGAGGTTGGGGGACTCAGCCTTGAGCACTGGATCAACGATGCGCTGATGGCCGTTTTCTTTCTGCTCATCGGTCTTGAGCTCGAACGCGAGCTATACAGCGGCGAACTGTCGAATTTCCGGAACGCTCTGTTGCCGCTCTTCGCGGCCATTGGCGGAATAATTACCCCGGCGCTCATCCATTTCACGCTCAATACAGGTACGCCAACGCAAGCCGGAATCGGCATTCCGATGGCTACCGACATTGCCTTTGCCCTTGGGGCGCTGGCTTTGCTCGGAAACCGCATTCCTGCGTCGCTGAAAGTCTTTGTTGTCGCGTTTGCTGTAATCGACGATCTGAGCGCGATCATCGTCATTGCCGTTTTCTATACGGCACAGGTTTCTGTCGGCTACCTGGCGGGAGCACTGGCCGTGTGGCTGCTGCTCATTGGCCTGAACCGGTTCTTCCGGGTGATGGCCCTGCTACCCTACTTGCTGGGTGGCGCGCTGATGTGGTTGCTGACACTTAAGTCGGGGGTCCACGCCACCGTAGCCGGCGTTCTGCTGGCCTTTGCCATCCCGTACTCTGCCAAGGATGGGGATCAGGAATCTCCCTCGCACCGGCTCGAACACATCCTGCACAAACCGGTCGCATTCATCATTCTGCCGATATTCGCCCTGGACAACACGGCAATCCTGATCAGCCCGGACTGGATGCAGAACCTCACCAGCCCCAATAGTGTCGGCATCATCACCGGTTTGCTGTTCGGCAAACCCTTGGGGGTAACGCTGCTTTGTTTCGTTGCAGTACTCAGCGGCTTGTGCCGCCTGCCGTCGGACCTGGCATGGCGGCACATTTTTGGCGCCGGAATCCTCGGCGGCATCGGCTTTACGATGTCAATCTTCATTGCCGGACTCGCCTTCACCGGCGATATTGCGACTATCAACGCCTCAAAAATGGCTATCCTGGTTGCCTCGCTGATCGCGGGTAGCCTTGGCTTTCTGTGGCTTAGACTGTTTGGCCAAGCCCAAGATCGCTGACCCTAACGGACACGATCAGCGACGGGCGTTGCCCGGCCGGGCCAACAAAGCTCCCTGATACCGGCGGTACCGACTCGGGATGCCGTGCCACGGCGACCGGGATGTGGTGGTCGCCAGTAATCAGGCCACTCGTTGGATCAAAGCCCTTCCAGCCGGGGCCGGGCAAGTAGACTTCGGCCCAGGCATGGGTGGTGGCATTCCCCGTTTCGTTATTCGGCATGTGCAGATAGCCGCTGACAAAACGGCTGGCCAGACCCATGTAGCGGCAGGCTTCCATGAACAGGGCCGCGAAGTCGCGGCACGAACCGCTGTTCAGCAACAAGGTTTTTGCCGGTGACTGAACGCCTTCTTCCTCGCGGATCTGGTAGGTGAACTGATTGGCGATTTCGCAGTTCAACTGCGTCAGCAGCGTGAAGGTTTCAACCGGACGTTTGAGCAGACCCAGCCCCTCAAGCCAGACATGTAGCGCCGGATGGTCCTCTGGATACACGCTTTGCTCGAAAGGCGCGAGATCGGACTGCTCGCCGATGGCGTAGGCAAACGGCAAACTGACAGCGTAATCCTCCATCAGGAAATCCAGCGGCGCATCGTCATAAACGCTAATGACCACCTCGCTCAACACGTGCAGTGTATTGGCCAATTCTCCGAAGTTAACCATGGCCACCGAGTTGCCGAGGGCATCGCGATACCAGCGGATCGTGTGAGCTGGCGAGATATCGAGCGTCGACGATTCGATCCGCAGGCTGTGGCTCTCAAGGGGGCGCAGCCGCAGACGATGCGGCTGCAGCGCCACCGGTGTCGGAAACCGGTACTCGGTCACGTGCGAGATATTCAGACGTCTCATGCTTTTTTCACCCTTGTTTCCTTAACGGCCTTAGCAACGTTCCCAGATGCTCACTTCAGAGAGCGAGTGCTGGAATTTGCGTTTTGTTTCACGAATTACGAAAGGCACGGACAACGGCCCCTGAACCAGCCTGAAGTGCTTGCCGAGCATGGCTTTCAAACCATCGAGCGTGGTGCAGTTCTCGCCGTCTTTCTTGAATCCACCGATCCACGCTTCTCGCTTGGTATGTTCCGGCAGCCAAGTGTAGGGTGAAGCGATCAGTAGCAGGCCGCCGGGGTTGAGACGCTCATGCACCAACTCAAGGAACAGCGCCGGGTTGTAGAGGCGGTCGATCAGATTGGCCGCCAAAATAAGGTCGTAGCCCGTAAATACCGACTTGAGATTACAGGCATCGCCTTGATAGAAATCAAGCTTTGACGCCATCGTATCGAGGTCCAATTCCGCAAGCGTCCGCTCCTTGTAGGACACCAGTTCGCCTTCATCGACCAGGGTGTAGCGGAGCCTTCCCTGCTCGGCCATACGAACGCCGAGACCGATAAAACGGGCGGAAAAATCGATGCCGGTCACCTGCTCGAAATGCCGCGCCAGCTCGAAACTCGCCCGACCGGTGGCACAACCGAGATCGAGCGCTTTTAAGGCCGGTTTGTCGCCCATCGCGGCGATGGCCAGCCGCGCCAGCGCACGCGGGAAATTGGGCACATTGAAGAATTCGTCGCCATAGTGGAATTCGGCGTATTCCGAAACCATCCGGTCCGTTTCGTAGTTCGAGGCCGGTTCGGCAACCGGCGCGCCGGAGGCGACATAGCGGAACCCGGCATGCTGGAAGAAGTGGCGACGGAAAGCATAACGCGACTCCGGCAAAGCCTCGTTGCCGCAGGAAATCCAGGAACCACCCTTGATCAGGTTGTGGCGATCATCGAATGTCGGCGTCGTGAAATCGTCGTAGATCGGATGAACCTGGAAGCCGTCGAATGGATAGATCGGCGTTTCGGTCCACTGCCAGACGTTGCCGACCACGTCGAACAGCGGGCCCTGCGCAAACTGCGTGACTGGGCACGACGAGGCATAATGATCAAGCTGGAGGTTGGCCTGCCCGGGCGCCAGATTGCCAGCACCGGCGAAAATGCACAGCGCCTGCCATTCGTCTTCCGTCGGCATGCGAACCGGCTGACCACTGACCCGTGTCTTCCACTGACAAAACGCTTTGGCCTCGTGATAATTGGTTTCCACCGGCCAGTCCCACTGCATCGGCACCTCTTCCAGCATCAGACGTAGACGCCACTGCGCTCCGTCCCTGACCCAGAAGGTGGGGTGTTGCGCCTGGGTGAACTTTTTCCAGCCGGCGCCTTCTTCCTGCCACAGGGAATCGTCCTCATAGCCGCCGGCCTCGACGAAGGCCAGGAACTCGCGATTGGAAACGAGATAGCGGCTGGCCTTGAATGGGTCAACGCTGGCCTCATGGACGCCGAACTCGTTATCCCAGCCGTAGATGGAATCGCTTGGTGCCCGGCCAAGGCGCACTCCGGCCGCTGGAATGGCAACCAGCGCGTTTTGCGGCGCCTCTGAAGTTTCCCGGCAAGGCGCCCAGGCCGGATGTGGCTTGACGTATTTGAGCGCGTGCTGGCGGATCAGTACCGACGAGGTTTCCAGGTGGATTCGCTCATGCTCGATACCCATCAGGATAATCCACCACGGGTCATTCCAGGTGATCGGGAGGGACAAAGGCTTGCTGCGAATCAACTGCTCAACAGTCGCTCGAACTGCTTGGCGATAGGCCCGGACCTCGCCCACACTCGGCCACTGGTAACGGGCCTCATTCAGATCATCCCAGCTCATTTCGTCGACACCGACGGCAAACATCGATTCGAAACGCGGGTTGATGCGCTGCTCGATCCAGCCGGCCAGCATCAGCTTGTTGATGAAAAAGGTCGCGGTATGGCCGAAATAGAAGATCAGCGGATGGCGCAAGCTGATCGGTTTCTGGAAATACGCCTCATCACCGGTCAGCACATCGAACAACTGTTCATAGCGATCAAAGGTGGCACAGAAATAATCGAAGATCTCCGCGCGCTTCTGGTCCGTATCAGTTCCGGCCAGCAAGGGTGATCTGGGGAATGCGGGGCACTTCATTTGAAATCCACCTTTCAACAGGGGCGTGGGATTGCCATGCTTGACACAGCATTCTAT